>ERZ826242.1594-NODE-1594-length-23824-cov-7.943245_pt1 | contig 23824 bp, 18 predicted proteins | sample MGYA00519871_ERZ826242 | MGnify/ENA primary metagenome ERZ826242 (study PRJEB31778, sample SAMEA3449226) | human gut metagenome | biome: human gut; feature: human-associated habitat; material: faeces | place: United Kingdom | collected 2010/2012 ...
GAGCACCTGACTCTTAATCAGGGTGTCCAGGGTTCGAACCCCTGATCGCGCACTACTAAATCACTGTTTTTGCAGACTGCGAGCTGCGGGGATGGTGATTTTTTTGTTGTTAAAAAGAATGAATATAAATTTACTTTATGGGGAGTCGGCCCTCATTCTTCAAAAATTCAGCGATTTCTTCCGTCTCTACGCCTTCGCAGACAATAGGTAAATGTCTGGATGAATTCGTCTCCGCATATTTTCTGTATTATGTAATTGGTGCCTATGTCGGCTAGAAATAAATATGTAGGTACTTGAGTCTTATGTTTCTTCGTGATAGGATAATTATATTTAGCAAAATACTGTAAATCTGTACCTTCATCAGAAGCTGCAGATCACAATAAGGAAAAAGGGTGATAAGATGAGCAGTCATACGCTGGAAGGGAAAAAGAAGTCGCAGAACGGGGTTAAGAGACTGGTATTTTCAGTCCTTTCTATATTATTAGAAGTAATCTTCCTGGTAGGCATATTCAATGGACTCAATGAATATGCGGTAGTGATCGATAATATGACCCGTCTGGTCGGATTTATCCTGGTTTTGAAAATTTATGGAAAGAATGAGACATCGTCGATGAAGACGCCGTGGATCATACTGATCCTTGCATTTCCGATTCTCGGTGTAGCATTGTACCTGATGACTGGTATGAATGGCGGAACGAAGAAGATGCGGATGCGTTATAAGGTCCTGGATGATAAGCTTCTTCCGATGCTTCCACAGAATGAGGAGATACTGGAGAGATTAAAAGAAGAAGATCCAAAAGCTGGAAATGTTTCTACATATATAAAGGGGATCGCACGATATCCGGTTTATCAGAATACAGACGTGAAATATTTTGACGAGGCGGTTAAGGGGCTGGAGTCCCAGCTTGTGGATCTTGCGAAGGCAGAACATTTTATTTTTATGGAATACCATGCAATCGAGGATGAGTATGCGTGGAGCCGGATCCAGGCCGTTTTGGAGGATAGGGTAAAGGCTGGCGTAGAAGTCCGTGTGTTCTATGATGACATGGGTTCGATTGGATTTGTCAATTTGAATTTTGCCAGAAAGCTGGAGGCAAAAGGAATTGCGTGCCGGGTATTTAATCCGCTGCTTCCTGGACTTAATATGTTCCTGAATAACCGTGATCACAGGAAGATTACAGTTATCGATGGAAAGGTTGGCTATACGGGTGGTTATAACCTGGCAAATGAATATTTTAACTATACGCATCCATACGGAGAGTGGAAAGATACCGGAATCCGTCTGGAAGGAGATGCGGTTACATCGCTTACTGCTGCATTTTTGGAAATGTGGGAGGCTTCCGGGAAAGAGAAGATTGAAAAAGATACATTTGATCTGGAGAGCCGCAAAAAATACCTGGAGCAGCATCCGTATCAGGCGGCGCAGAAAGGATATATCCAGCCATATGCGGATTGTCCGCTGGATGGGATTCAGGTCGGCGAAGATGTGTATATCAGCATCGTGAATAAAGCAGAAAAATACTGCTGGTTTATGACGCCGTATCTGATCATTACCGATGAGATGACACATGCTTTGTCTCTGGCAGCAAAACGTGGTGTAGATGTAAGAATCATCACGCCGGGAATTCCGGATAAGAAACTGATCTACAGCATTACCAGATCGTTCTATCACAACCTGGTACAGGATGGCGTAAGAATCTATGAATGGACACCGGGATTCTGTCATGCCAAGATGAGCGTTGCCGATGACTGCATGGCAACCTGTGGAACAATCAATCTGGATTACAGAAGTCTGTATCATCATTTTGAAAATGGATGCTTTATGGCGGACTGTGATGTGGTCACGGAGATCCGGGATGACATGGAGCGGACATTTGGACAGTGCAGGGAAGTAACAGAGAAGTATAAGTCGGGACGAAGCGCGAGCCTGAGACTGGGACAGTTGTTCCTGCGGCTGTTTGCGGAGCTTTTGTAGGAAAAAGAGAATAATGGATGGGAAAGAACCGGGAGCTATATCGCAAATAGTGGATTGTCTGTTGCATTATCTGGCAACAGACAGCCCTTCTACTTCAAAGCAGGTAATCCAGGGATATTCCATATAATTAATAGTAATATCATCATTTATAATGATTCCTTCTGATTGATAATAAACATTTCCAAGAGGACTTTTCTCGCAGGTATAACCTTGTGAGAGAAGTTCTTCTTTTTCTTTATCGGTAAAACCTACCGATATCTCCAAGCGTGGAGGGGCACATCAGCTGGTTATCTTTTCTATAGAAAGAATGATGTTGTGAAAGCCACGGTGATTCATATAGGTGATGGCATTATCGTTTAATTGTACCATGTGATTGGATCCTTTCGAAATTTCTGGGGGATTTATCTAATAAATATTTTGATGCTTTTAAGTATAAATTCAGTGTATCATGTAAGACAAGAAAAATACAGTAAAGAGATAAAAGAAGAAAAGATAAATGCATTAAATCGTATGCTAATAAAAGAAGGTCGAATGGATGATTTGATTAAGGCAACTTCGGACTATGAATATCAGAAAAAACTGATAATAGAGAAGGAAGAGAAAGGTATTATATAAAGGTATAGAACGCATCTAACAGAAATATATTCTTTGTTAGATGCGTTCTATATTTTTATAATCTCTCAACATTATCCGTCAAATGAATGTACTCGGCAACGGAACGGTCAAACGTTTTGATATGCTGGAATAACCAGTCTACAACGTTACGTTTAACCTGCTGGATGAATTGCTCGTTAGGACCTTCATTTTCATTTAGAAAATCATATAATTCCTGGATAGATTTTTTGAATTCTTCATGTTTGGCATGGTGATTGGCAAGTTCAGGGTAGTTGACTGATTTTTGAAGTTCTTCCTCTTCCTGAAAATGGAAATTTGTATATTCATCAAGGTAGTCTAACATCTTGATTGCTTTTACTTTCGTATCGCCGGATTCACAGGCAGTAACAAACTGCTGGATACGGTCGATGAGTTCCTGATGCTGTGCATCGATTGTTTTATTGCCTGTGATTAAGTTATCGTCAAATGTAATATTCATAGTAATTCCTCCTGTATATTGTGTATTGTATGTGTTGATTATAACGGTTTGAAATCGGAAGCAGGATGTTTACATATCGGACATATGAAATCTTCCGGGAGAGGATCGCCGTCATAAATATATCCGCATATAGTACAGACATACCCAGTCTTTTTGCTGCTTTCCGGAGCAGGTTTGATATGATTCTGGTAGTAGGTGTAGGTTACAGAAGGATCAGATGATAAAGTATCTGCATCTGTCACATCTGCAAGAAACAAGGTGTGGCTTCCAAGGTCGGTAGCTGAGATGACTTTAGCGCTGATATAAGCATTTGTCTGGTTAGTAAGATAGATGATCTGGTTGGCTGCACGTTCATAAGAGATACCAATCGTTTTATCAACCGTTGCCCCACTTTGGAATCCCCAATGTTGGAAAGTGGAAAAATCTGCCTGCTCAGATAATATTGATACGTTGAATTCTCCGGTTTTGAGAATCATATCGTGAGTAAAATTACCTTTGTTTACAGCGACCAGAATCCGGTTCGGCGAAGTCGTCACCTGGATTACAGTATTCACGATACAGCCGTTGTCTTTGTCACCGTCTTTGGCGGTCAGGATAAATAAACCATAAGTCAGATTATACATTGCTTTTTTGTTCATAAAATCACCTCGTTTTTCATTGAAACCAATTTCCCGCAGGACTATAATTAGAGCATTGAATGTATTACAGAATGGTTATAAGAATCATTCTTCGTGTAGAAAAACATCTGAAAGTCATCTATGGCATTGCGGGTAGAAAATGCGATATATGTCAGAAGGAAAGGGTATCTTATGCAGTTACAACAGTTACAGATCTTCCACAACCTGACAGAAGAAGAACTTAAGAAAAGTCTGGTCTGTTCACAGGCCACAGTCAGGAAGTATAAGAAAAATGAATACATTTTCCAGCAGGGTGATGCTCCAAAGAAATTATATTTTGTTCTGGAAGGAGAAATTGAGCTTGGAAGCATTAACCTGAATGGTAAGGTTACAAGAATCAGTCGTGTTACGGTGGGTGAGGAATTTGGCGAAGTCGAAATGTTTCTGCGCCAGTCTGCATATTCGGGTTATGCCAGAGCGAAAAAAGAAGTGTCTGTTCTGGAAGTTTCACAGAGTTTCTTCGGAGGTAGATGCGAAAGAAATTGTGTACATCACAGTAAAGTTGTCTTCAATATGCTCCAGCTTTTTGCCGAAAAAGCAGATAAACATAACCATCAGATTGAAGTCCTTACCAGTGGAAATCTCCGCCAGAGGGTAGCAGCGTACCTGCTGGAAAACAGTAACCCGGATTACCGAGTAAAGCTACAAATGAACCGGGAAGATCTGGCAGCCTATTTGAATACTACAAGACCATCCTTATCCCGGATGCTTCTGAACCTGCAGGAGGGGGGAATCATTCGGATTGTGAATCGTAAAGTGATTGAAATCTTAGATTACGACCGCCTGCAGGAAGAAGATTAATCTTCAGGGGCAAATACATCTTTGCCGAGTCCACAGATTGGACATACCCAGTCTTCCGGCAGATCTTCAAAAGCTGTTCCAGGTTCGATTCCGTTGTCAGGATCTCCGATCGCCGGATCATATTCATAGCCACATGGTTCACATACATATTTTTTCATAGTTAAAATCTCCTTTGTTTTATAAATTTAGGTATTCAGGATTACAAGACTGGGAAAGTATGATATACGATCGGGTGTCTGTGTAATCCGGTTGGTGTTGATTGTGTTGTACAACTTATGTTGTGATTAAAGTATAGGGGATTTTGAAGAATAATTGCGTAACAAATGTTACGAAAAACAAAGAAAAATATAAAAAAAGAGAAATGTAGTACCCACTTGAGCATTGCTGCACGGTAAAAGGTATTGCATTCAGAAAGATGATATGATAGTATAAACAAAAGCATATTTTCTATTAACTCTTAAATATAGTGGTATGAGTATACAAAACAAAGATTGGTACTCACATTATATAATTCAAAAAGCAAATCATAAGCAGGCAAAAGCCTGTCAGTTCAGAAAATTCATGCTTTATTTCACATTTCAACAGCAGGAGTTTTCTGAAAAAGGAGACTCCGTACAATTACATAAGGAGGATCCGGGACATGGAGAGAAGATGGAAGAACAAAGACAATGAGAATGTACAGAAGATACAGTGGCATCCGGCTTTTGTAGCAGCAACAAAGATTGAATTCGAAGATGAACGGGAAAAACTAAAATTTGAATCTGAATACCAGTTATCCAAGAAGCCGATGCAAATTGATTTATTGATACTTAAAAAAGTAGAGAATGTGTCGATTTATAAAAATATCGGAAAAATATTCAGGGGCAATAATGTCTTGGAATATAAAAGCCCGACAGATTATATGGGAGTTGATGACTTTTATAAGGTATATGGATATGCATGTTTTTACAAAGCAGATTCTGAGGAAGCAAATAGTATAGCAATAGATGATATAACGATAAGTCTGGTAAGCAAGAAGTATCCGAGAAAAGTAATCGAGCATCTGACAAAGGAACGTGGATATAAGATTCGGAAAGAGGAAGAAGGGATTTATTATGTGGAGGGAGATATATTTCCAATACAGATTCTGGTAACCAACAGGTTGTCGAAAGAAAAGAATCTGTGGCTGAGCAGTCTTACAGATCAGTTAGAAAATGACAAGATACATGATCTTATGTCTGTATATTTGCATAATCGAAAGAATCCATTGTACCGGTCAGTAATGAAAACAGTAACGGATGCGAATCAGAAGAAATTTAAGGAGGTGTTAGGAGTGCGGTCAGCAGACGAAATTTTATTTGACATAGCAATACAAAAAGCAAGTCCGGAAATGAAAGCAAGAGTGTTTGCGCAGGTAAGCGAAGAGGACAGAGAAAAGATAAGAAAAAAGGCAGAAGAAGAGGTGAAGGAAGAACTAAGAGAAAAAATAGAAGAGGTAAGAAAAAAGGCAGAAGAAGAGGCAAGAAAAAAGGCAGAAGAAGAGGCAAGAAAAAAGGCAGAAGAAGAGGTGAAGGAAGAACTAAGAAAAGAAGTAGAGATAACAAGTGAAAAGATAAACATATTATTCCGAAAGCTGAATCAAGAAGGTCGAATGAGCGAGTGGATACGAAGTACAGAAGATCTGGAATATCAAAGAGAGCTAATAAGAGAGATGGAAAATGGAAAATAAACGAATATAAATGAAGTAGACCGTGATATACAGAGAGCCATATAGTCCATACATATTGATAAATAACTATCAATTCAATTTAAAATTTCCATATCAAAGCGGAAAAATCTCAGTTGAAGAGATTGTATCAAAAGATGTACATTATTTATAGAAAAATTGGTCGGAAAAAGATGCATCTAAAAGACTACAAAAGAAAATTTATGAAAATGATTTAAGATTTATCTATGGAGATGTGTGGTTATTATGGAAAAAAAGATGACGATTAAAGAGAGCTTTAATCTGGGACAGGGCTGGCATTTGATGATATTTGCCATTCTTGCAATGCTGGTAACAAATGCTGGGGTAAATGACGGACTGAATATAGCGTTGCCTGCAATCTCAGAAGGATCGGGATTAAATTATGAATTATGTCTGAGTATGGGAACGGTTGCCGGATTCGTTGGAGTTGCAATGATGTTGGTAATAGCAAAATTCAGAGACCGGTTTGGCGGAAGAAAGGTAAGTGCGGCATTATTTGTTATATTTGGACTTACATTCTATTTTCTGTTTTTACGTGCAACAAATATTGTAATGTATGCACTGGCACAATGTATTATGGTTAGCTGTGGACAGGGATGTTTTTACCTTTGTACCGGACCGATGCAGTCAGACTGGTTCCCGAAAAAACGAGGAGTAGTCAATGGCATCCGTACGATTGGGGCAAATATAGGTACTGCGATTCTTGCACCGATGATGACAGCACTTCTGACATTGGGAGACTATAAAACAAGTTTATCAGTATTTGCGATTGCGGCTGTAGTATTAGGAATCTATGCATATGTAAAACTTCGTGACGATCCGAGAGATGCTGGAATGTATCCGGACAATGTAACAAAAGAAGTATACGAAAAAGAGTATAAGCATCTGGCAGAACATGAGGAATATGTCAGTGACTGGACAATTCCAAAGATGTTAAAATGTAAAGAAGTATGGCTTGCAGCGATTGTTCCTGGATTTATTACACTTGGCTTGTTAGGAATTATTACACAGTTTGTAAAACGTAACACAGCACTTGGTCTCTCCCAGGGAGCAGCAGTATCAGCGATGACAGTTGCCGGACTGATCGGTATTATCGGAAGTTATGCGATTGGCTATCTGGATACGAAGATAGGTACAAAGAAAGCCTGTATGATCTACTGTGGTATCTTTGCTTTGGGAATTGTATGTAATTTACTTGCTTCTTTCTGGCTTCCATTGGTCTATGTGTCAATCTTTATCGTAGGATTTTCACTTGGAGGAAGTACGAATATGTCATTATCATTCCCGGCATCCATCTTCGGAGTATTGGATTATCCAAAGGTAAATGGTGTGATATTCCCAATCAATTATTGTATTGGTTGTCTGAACTTTGTGGTAAATGCAGTAGTTATGAAGCTGACAGGAAGTCTGACAGGAGCATACGTAGTATACTTATGTCTGTTTATCATCAATATTATTATTGTTGCAAAAACAGAAGAAGGAAAATGGGATAAATTAAAACACCCGGAATTAATGAATAAATAACAGAAAAATCAGCACTTGGTATCAGGAGCTTTCACTTCGCTCGGAGTTTCCTGATACCAGGTGCTTTTTTTTGTACATAAGGATTTGATGACAGTCAAAATCCACGCAGTTTTTTAAACACACTCTGGGAAAATCTGAGATAAATTAATTTTCAGGACATTCTATATGATCAAAAAACTCGATGAATTCTTTCCTGGTTTTCAGAAAACGTGTGTCGTTCGGATTGATCTGATCCGAATATAATTCATTGATCAATCTGAAAATAAGTGTTTTGTCCTCTGGCCGGATGGCAGCCATAATTACTGTACGGATTTTATAAGTATTCCACTTGATCCGGTGTTCATAAGTAGCAATAGACAGGCATGTGCGTGTACTTGGAACCGTTGAATACACAAGAACAACACTTGGCTGGAACGCAAAGGTAAAAATAGACTCCCGGCGGAAGACTTCTGTCAGATATTTAGAATCTACATAACCGTTCTGGATAAAGTCGTTAGCAAGAAGTTCTATTACAGAGAAGTAATCATCGTTTGTAACCCGTTCGTGCCAGAATGCAGCGGAGAGAAGATCGTGCAGTGATGGCAATGTTGGGGCATAGAGATGCTGAAGCTGTTCCTGCTGGATCAGGCGTTCCAGATTTTCCTGGTCTTTATAATTCAAAAAAGGTGAGATCAGCAGCGTCTTACAATTTGGGCTTTGCGTAATTTCTTTATTAGCAGTTGTAACAACCAGATCTACTTTGCTGAAATCATAAGAGTCTTTTGCATATACCGGAAGTAAAGCTGTAATGTCAATGTAATCACCAAACCGGCTGGAAATCTGGTGCTTTAATTCCCAGGAAGATGGGAGATTCAGATGACACATGATAACAGTCCTTAGTTTTGGGGAGGCCTGTTTCATGTGTGCCATAGCACCGGAGATACAAAAAGCCAGATATAAAATCTCTGTATAATCCAGATAGAATCCATAATAATCCAGAGCAAATGGCTGGAAGGCAAATGCAATCTCAAACTCAATCAAAAATTTTGTACGTGCCACATCAAAATGCGTATCTATACGGTTGAAATAATGAAGTGGCAGTGACAAATACCGGAAATACTGAAGAATTGTAATATAAAAATCTTCATCTTCTGAAAAGTCAATCTGGTAGTTTTGATTGATGTAACGGATATAATCGTCTGTTAATTGTATGATGGCAGGATCAAAAAAGTTTGATACAGATGCAAAATTCAACAGACTGGCATCTATAAGCCGGCCGCAGGAAACCAACAGATGGATGTCCTGACGTTCAATAGAAGAAAAACGACAGTCCAGTTTTTCTTCCAGAGAGTCCAAAAGCTCATTTACAGCATGGACAGCTGTGGCATCACGGTAGTCATAACTGATGATATCTGTAAGTTCATGGCCAGATGTAATGCGGTAGTACATGATAGCAATTGCAAGATCTAATGTAACCATATTAACATCTTCCATCATAATATTATATTTGGCCATATAAAAATTCACTTCATGCATAATCTGATTTACAATGCGTTCATCCATATACTGATATTGAAAGAAAGCATTTCCACGTGCGTTATAATTCCAGTTTTCCGAAAAAAGACGGTTCAGAATGATTCTGCGTTTCCGTTCGTCTTTTTCAAACTGGATATGATTCCTGTGCCGGTAAAAAGTAATATGCGGGTCAGGAAGGATATATTTCCGGCGGAGACCATGAAGATCATGCTCCAGTGTTGTGCGGCTGATGTACATCTCATCTTCAAGATCGTACAGATTAATCGGGGTATCAGAGAGGCAGAGCCGGAATGCAATGTGCCGTACTCTTTCGTCCCGGGAAAGGAATGAATTGCTGGACTGACTCAGCTTTTTTAGATTCTGTTCATCATCCGCTTCCAGAAGGTATCCGGAACTTCTCTTTGAGGTAATCTGAACACCGCTTTCATTTAATGTCTGATTCAGCTCGTTAATATCGTTTCTGATAGTTCTTGCAGAGACATGAAGATGACCGGCAAGTTCTTCACCTGTCGTATACACCCCATTTTTCTGCTGTAAATAGTGGATCAGCTTCCGCTGTCTTAGTGATAATGATAAATCGTTCATAATTTCCTCCTCTTATAGGAAAAACAAAAGTATATAGTTCATCATATTTAGAAAAAGAACGGATGTCAAGGGAACGTTAAATATAAAACAAAGAAAAATTTCCGCTTTGAAGAGGAAAAAACTCGTTTGATAACAGCGAAAGAGAAGATTAAAATGAGGTCAGAAAGTTAAGAAAAGTTAAGAGGAGGACACAAACTATGAAATATGAAAACATTAGAAGACAGGTATTAGATGCAATCTTAGAGGCAGTTGAACAGGGACTGATCAAAGGAACATCAGGAAACATTGCAATGCGTGATGATGTAGATGATGTAGTTGCTATCACACCAAGCGGAATCCCATACAAAGGAATGACATTGGAAGATATCGCAATTGTTGATCTGAATGGTAAATGGCTGGAAGGAAATTACAAACCTTCATCAGAAGTTCCAATGCACACAGCAGTTATGAGAGCAAGACCGGATGTAAGAGCTACCGTACATACACATGCAATGAACGCAACAATCCTTGCAATGGGTGATGCAGAAGAGTTAAGACCAATCACACCTCCACAGTGTGAATTTACACCAGTCAGAGTCGTTCCATTTACAATGCCAGGAAGCGATGAAGTTGCTGATAAGGTTGTAGAAGCACTTGGAGAAGACGGAAAAGCAGTTCTGATCAAGAATCACGGAATGTTCTGCTGCGGAAAGAATATGAAATCAGCCATGGCAGCAACAGAGTACACAGAAGAGATGGCAGTTACAACATTATATGCAAAACTTCTTGGAACATACGAACCAATGCCGGAAGAAGCAGTTAAGAAAATGAAAGAACTGATTGCAGCAGACCAGGCAGTATAAGAAATATTACGAAGTAACAGTCCTTAAATTAATAATTATAGAAGAAACGCAAAAAGAGAAACATAGCAAACAGGGAGGAAGCGAAAAAATGGCAAGTGAATTTTTTGTAAGCAGTGATGTTACATTTGGAAAGGATGCAGCAAAAGAACTGCCAAGAATCTTGAAAGAATTTAAAGCAAAAAATGTAATGGTTGTATACGATGCCGGTGTAAAGATGGCAGGTATTGCTGAGAAAGTACTGGCAGAAGTAGAAAAAGCAGATGTAAAGGTTACCGTATTTGACGGAGTAATTCCAAATCCTACAAATGAAGTTGTAGAAGAAGCAGCAGAGATTGCACAGAGAGAAAATATTGATGTGTTCGTTGCAGTAGGTGGTGGAAGCAGTATTGACCTTACAAAAGCAGTCAATATTCTGATGACAAACCCAGGTCCGATTGGACAGTACGGTGGAATCGGCTTAGTAAAAGAACCAGTATTGCCGTTGATTGCAATTCCAACAACTGCAGGAACATCCAGTGAGATTACCAATGTTGTAGCATTAACAGATACAAAAGCGGTATGTAAATATGTAATCATCGATAATAAGATCGTAGCAGACAAAGTAATTGCAGATCCTGAATTTACAAAGACTATGCCAGCCGGTGTTACAGCAGCAACAGGAATGGATGCGATCACACATGCAGTGGAAAGCTATATTTCCAATATGTCAACAGCATTGACAGAATATCATTCTATCAAAGCATTACAGATCTTCCATGAATATCTTCCGAAGGCAGTAGCGAACGGATCTGATATGGAAGCAAGAGAAAAAATGATGCTTGGATGCCTGATCGCAGGATTTGGATTCTCCAATGCAAACCTTGGACTGGTACATGGAATCGCACATACACTGAGCGCACATTTCCATCTCGCACATGGTGTGGCAAATGCAACAGTTCTTCCTTATGTTATGGAATATAATGCAGACAGTTGTCCGGAAAAAATGGTAGATCTTGCAAAAGCAATCAATCTTACGGTGAGCGGAGATCTTGAAAAAGACAAATATCTGTTATCCAAAGAATTACTTAAGATGACAAAAACCGTTGGAATCAAGACGTTGTCAGAACTTGGAGTAGAAGAAAAAGATTTTGAAATGATTGCAGAGGATGTATTAAAAGAGCCTGTACTCGGATTCAATCCAAAACAGGGTGTAACAAAAGAAGATGTTATCGGAATTTTAAAGAAAGCATTATAAGAGGAAATGTTATGATGGAAAAGAAAGTGTGTGGTGGTCACGGAAAATGTTATCCGCATCTGTTCTCACCACTTCGTATCGGAAATATTAAGATGAAAAACCGCATCATCTGCGCTCCGACAAGTCCGAGCATGATTGATCTGAATGGTCACTTTACTCCGGAGATGATTGCTTACCTGGAGGAAAAAGCCAAAGGCGGAGCAGGAGTTGTTACATATGGGGAAGCAATTGTACATTCTGCAACAGGAAAGTCTCATAATAAACAGCTTCAGTTGGATGCGTTTGGTGTAAGACAGGGAATGACGGAAGCCGCAAGAGCAATTCATAATGCGGGAGCCTATGCGAATATCCAGTTATCTCATGGAGGGATGTATGGTGGACTTGCAAGTGTCGGCGGGGATGTGGACACCTGCAATGTTGCATATGGACCAAGTGATATGCATATGCCTGCCGGAGATGTAAAAGAGATGCCAAATGAACTGGTCTATGAGATTATAGAATCTTATGGAAAAGCAGCAAAACTTTGTAAAGAGACAGGATTTGACATGGTTCAGGTTCATGCAGCGCATGGATGGTTATTCTCCCAGTTCCTTTCACCGGTATGGAATAAAAGAACGGACGAATTCGGAGGATCCCTGGAAAACAGGGCAAGATTCTTCCTGTTAGCACTGGATGCAGTAAGAAAAGCGGTAGGACCGCAGTTCCCGATAGAGGCCAGAATATCCGGAGATGATATGACAGATAAGGGGCTTAATCTGGAGGATTGTATCAAAGTTGCAGAGATGATTGATGATAAAGTAGACCTTATCAATGTATCCTGTGGTAACCATGAGGATCCAGATATGTTCTGCAGAACGCATCCATCGGCATTCTATCCAAGAGGGGTAAATGTATATCTGGCAGCAGAAATAAAAAAACATGTCAAGACACCTGTTGCCTGTGTAGGCTCACTGAATGATCCGGCGCAGATGGAAGAAATTATCGCAACAGGTCAGGCAGATGCAGTTGAGATCGGAAGAGCAAGTCTTGCAGATCCGTATCTTCCAAAGAAAGCTTATGATGGATGTGCAGAGGACATTACGCCGTGTCTGAGATGCTATGAGTGTTTTGGAGCTACCGGTGAACTGGAGATGGTAAAATGTGCGGTTAACCCGACAATGGGAGAACAGCTCGCAGCAAAATGTCCAAGGCCATTACCAAAAACAAAAAAGAAAGTTCTTGTAGTAGGTGGCGGACCGGCAGGTATGGAAGCTGCAATTACGGCAGCTAACAGAGGACATAACGTTACGCTTGTAGAAAAGAGTGACAAATTAGGCGGCAATCTGCACCCGGCAGGAGCAGCATATTTTAAAGAAGATATCAGGAAATTAATCTGTGTGCTGGAACAGAGATGCAAAAAAGCAGGTGTAAATATATTCCTGAATACAGAAGTAACCCCGGAATATGTAAAAGAGTTTGCACCAGATGCATTATTCGCAGCAATCGGTTCAAATGAACTCAGACCACCGATCAAAGGTCTGGATTCCGATAAAGTCGTGATGGCAATTGATGCAGAATTACATCCGGAAAAATTAGGGAAAAAAGTTGTCATCATAGGTGGAGGCCTGGTAGGAGCAGAAGCATCCATCGGATTCCATCATGAAGGAAAAGAATGCGTAATCATAGAGATGAAACCTGTGATTGCAGAAGAAGTAAATTCATTCTACCGAGGTGGATTAATGCCAGAAGTTGATAAATCAGCAACATGTCTGGTGAATACGAAAGTAAAAGAGATCATTCCGACAGGTGTCCTTTGTGAAAAAGACGGGGAAGATATCATCATAGAGGCAGATACTGTTGTCTGTGCGCTGGGATTCAGGTCACCGTATGATAAGGTAGATGAACTTACAGATCTGGTAGATGAGTATTATGTGATTGGTGATTGTAAGAAGGTTGGAAAGATTTATGATGCCATGAATACAGGATACTATTCTGCATTACTTGTATAAGATTCCGGGAATACATTAAGGAATAAAGGAGATAGAAGATCATGAAAAAGAAACTTGTATTATGTACACAACTTCCTGAAAAGAGAAGACAGGAGATCGAAGAATATTGTGATATTACAATTGCCGGAGAGTTAAAGCACGGTAAGGGAAATGTTACAGAGGAAATGGTCCGTGAGGAATGTAAAGGTTATGAAATCGTTGTTCTTGGTGATGAGAACGCTAAAGCTGACACAATCAATACATGGGTAGAGTCAGGAATGAAATTCATTGGTGTTGCAAAAGGAACACCGGTTACCGTTGATAATGAAGCGATCAAAGCAGCCGGACTTCAGTTATCTTACACACCGGGAAGAAACAGAGTAGCAGTTGCAGAATTCAATATCGGACTGATGATCGCAGTTGCAAGAAAGCTTACATTAAGCTGTACAGGCCTTTCAAAAGGGGAGCATACTGGTGATCCGGTAGAAGACATTTACAATGTTCCGGACGTAAAGAATGTAACATTCGGACCATTAGATGAGAAACATCCATTTACGGATTATGGAATTGGATTTGAATTATATGGTAAGAAATTAGGTATCGCAGGATACGGTGCAATCGGAAGAGAAGTTGCAGTGCGTGCCAAAGCATTTGGAATGGAAATTCTGGCATACGATCCATACATGCCTGCTGAGAAGATTGAGGCAGACGGAGCAAGAGCAGTTGATCTTGATACGATGCTCAGTGAAAGTGATATGGTAAGTATTCATCTCCCGGTACTTGATTCTACAAAGGGAATGGTTAATAAAGACTGGTTCTCTAAGATGAAACCAACTGCAATCTTAATTAATACGGCAAGAGCCGCAGTTATCGATCAGAAAGATTTTGTAGAGGCGCTTCAGAATGGAACGATTGCCGGAGCAGCAATTGATGTATACTGGCAGGAACCAGTACCGGCAAATCATCCATTATTAAAGATGAGAAATGTAGTATGTACACCACACATGGCCGGGCTTACCACAGATGTAGATAACTGGTCAGGTGAGATGATGTCACAGGAAGTACTGGCTTATCTGAAAGGTGAAGACAGAAAATATATTTGGAGAAGATAGGAAAATACCCGGTGCAGTCCAGAAGTGCCCATGGGCTGCATTGGGAAATGAATTCTAAACGAGGAGATATAAAATGGAAAAAACAAAAAGCAAAAAGGTCATTGCAGCGGGTCTGCTTGTAATGTCCCTGACAATGGCATGTAATAGCGCGCTGTCCCCGATTCTTGCAGAAGTAGGAAAATTCTTCCCGGATGCAAGCGACTCAGCTATTCAGATCGTACTGACACTTATCAACCTGACAACACTTCCTATGATGCTGATCGAACCTGCATTTGAATCGAAGCTCACAAAACGAGACATTGCTCTGATCGGTACAATATTAATGCTGGTAGGAGCACTGGTACCACAGGTTCTGAATTCTCAGTTATGGATGCTTTATGTAGCAAGTATTATCATTGGAGCAGGGCTTTCACTGGTAGTAGTAGTTAGTTCATCACTGATCTCAGATTATTTTACAGGTATCGAAAAATCAAGAGTTATGGGATTCCAGTCTATCTTTGTTAGTATTGGTGGAACCATCATTGCAAAAGGTTCAGGTATGCTGACAGCAATGGCTGGATGGAAAAGAGGATACCTTGTATTCCTGATCTGTATTCCAATCGTACTGATCGTAACACTGACTGTACCAAAAGGAGAAGTTGTACAGAAAGAAGAAACTGGCGAAAAAGCTGGAATTTCCGGTAGCATGATTTACTTCGGAGCGCTGTGTCTGATCACAGGTATCTTCGTTGCAACATTTAATACAAATATCGCTATGTACATTGATCGTAAGGGTATCGGTGATGCAAGTACAGCAGGAACTGTTGCTTCTATCATGCAGGTAATCGGTATCTTAGGCGGACTGGTACTTGGTAATACAGTAAAATTATTCAAACGTTTTACAATCGGTGCATCAATCCTTATGATGGCAGCGGGAACTGCAATGGTTGGTTTCTCAACAAGCCTTCCGGTTATCTGTGTTGGTGCAGCAGTCGTAGGATTTGGATTTGCTATCCGTAACCCGGGAGCTGTTACATTTGCAGCCAATATGGTACCTGCAGCACAGGCATCTCTGGCAATTGCAATCGTATCCGCAACATATAATGTAGGTAACTTTATCTCTGCATACGTAGTAAATCCAGTTGCTAATATGCTGGGAGATGACATTGCAAACAGATTTATCGTATCTGCAGCAGCATTAGTAGTAATCGGTATTGTAGCACTGATCAAAGCACCTACAACAGATGCACAGGCACTGGATTCACAGGGTTAAAAAGTAATAAAATAGTGATCATGACATATAGTTTAACCTCTAATTGAATATATTAAATAGAAGACCCCTGACCGGAGATTGCTGAACCCGGTCAGGGGTCTTCTGTGTTAAGCAATATAAAGTCAAGCAGCAAATCAAAACCGGCATAGAAATGAAAAACATTCATATGTCGGTTGGAAGGGAATAAAAATATATATTTATGGAAGAAAATGAATTAGTCCCAAGGATGTAATACAACCTTGATTGCTTCACCACTTCTAGTTAAGCCGATACCTTCATTGATCTTATCGAGTGGAAGGATATGTGTAATGAACTTCTCAGTTGGGAATGTTGGAGAGATAGCCAGCTGGAAAGCACGTTTGGACTGACTGTAAGAAGCACCGAAGTGTCCTTTGATCCAGATGTTGTTGTAGTGGATCAGGTTACAGTCAAGTTCTGTCATAGATCCCTTTGGAACACCACCAAAGAATACTACAAGACCACCTTTTTTAACCATGTGGATACTCTGTGTCTGAGTCGCATTTACAGGAGTGGCAGAGATAACTTTGTCTGCGCCTTTTCCACCAGTCAGTTTCTTAATTGCTTCAATTGGATCTTCTTCAGAACTGTTAACTGTGATGTCAACACCAAAGTCCTTGGCCATCTCAAGCCGCGTACCATTGATATCGATCATGATGACTTTCTGAGCACCACGGATCTTTGCAAGCTGTGCCATGAAGCATCCGATCGGGCCGGCACCAATGATAACTAATGTATCAGGATAACCTACTTTTACATTTTCAAGACATGCAAATACAGATGTCAGAGGTTCTCCAAGACTTGCAGCATCGAAAGATACGTCATCCGGGATTTCATAGATACCGCCGCGGCGGATCTTTTCTCCGCTTACAGCTACATACTGGGCAAAACCGCCGGTTCCTGCAAGTTTTGCAACTGCTGTATTGGAACAGTTCTCGCTGTGGCCGCTGATACATTCGTCACATTCCATGCAATAAGTACCAGGGAATAAGAATAATCTGTCACCAACTTTATATTTTGTTTCTTCAGAACCGATTTCATCTACGAAACCTACGATTTCGTGTCCATAGATAAAAGGATAAGCCCCTTTTCTGGAATCGGTTGTCAGGTTACGGATATCAGAACCACAAAGACCTACAGACATGATCTTTAAGATAAGTCCGTCTTTCGGGCATGCTGGTTTTTCTGTTTCTTCTACACGGATATCATTAGGTCCGTACATTAATGCTGCTTTCATTTTCATAATAATGAGCTCCTTTCGTTTTCTTTACAAGTTCAGTATAATGACTTTATAAGGTTACATTCAAACGGGATATTGCCGTATTGTTACGGCAAAAATATTCAAAATAGCGGAATATATATATAAACGTGAAAGAAATATCAAAATTAATCATAAAATTTCCGCTATAATGTGGAAAATATACTTTTGTGTGAAAGAAGATATTTTGCTATCTTTAAAGTATCAATAAAAGAAAACGTTAGAAAGAGATGAACGGAGGAGTTTTCAGATGGCAAAAGTAGAGAATTATTTGTTAGGCATGGATTGCGGAACAACAAATATAAAAGCAATTATCTTAGGAGAAGACGGAACGGTTGTTGCAGAAGCAAGCAGACCAAGTAAATTCATGAATCCTGGACCGAATATGCAGGAACAGGATGCGAATGAATGGTGGAGTAATACAGTTGATATATTCAGAAGTCTTACCGAGCAGGCAGGACATGATATCGTAAAGAGAATCAGGGGAATCTCTATCAGCTCGCATACAGTAACAATGCTCCCGGTAGACGCAGAAGGTAATCCGTTGAGAAATGCAATGACGTATCAGGATAACCGTTCTGCAGAAGAGTTACATTATATAGTAGATACAATTGGATTTGACAGATTCGTAAAAATTGTTGGTGGGCAGCCTGCAGTTGCATTCCTTCCAAATAAAATCCTCTGGTTCAAAAAGCATGAACCGGAATTATATGCAAAAACAGCCTGTTTCCTGCAGGCAAGCTCATTTATAAATTACAAACTGACCGGTAAGATGACCATGGATATCGATCAGGCAACCAGAACACAGTGTCTGGATATCAGTACAATGGAATGGTCCAAAGAGATCGGAGAGGTGATTGGTGTAGATTTGGATGAAAAACTTCCAAAGCCGAGACTGGTAGATGAGATCATTGGATTTGTAACAGAAGAAGCAGCTGAATTAACAGGATTGATGGAAGGAGTTCCAGTTATTGCAGGATGTAGTGATGCAATGGCATCTATGCATGCAACAGGTATGAGCAGACTTGGTGAGGCAGGAGAGTCTTCAGGAACGACATCACTGGTATTTGTAGGAAGTGATGTAAAGAGTGCTCCGGATATTCCGGTCGTTACAAAACCATGTACAATTGATGGAATGCCATGGATTTTTGATGCGCCAATCCAGACAAGTGGTGCAGCGCTCAAATGGTTCATCGAAAAAATGGCAGGAGAAGAAGTCGCTTATGCAAAAGAGCATAATCTCAACATCTATACATATTTAAATGAACTGGCATTAGAGTCAAAACCAGGTTCGGGCGGATTATTCTTCTTCCCATATCTGTTAGGAGAAAGAGCACCTCTCTGGAATGAATATGCAAGAGGTATGTTCATCGGAATGGGCATGGATATGAAGAGAAGTGATCTGGTCCGTTCTGTATTTGAAGGAACGGCTTATGCGCTCAGACATGTAATGGAGACGGTAAAAGAAGCCGGAGCAAGTGCGGAAGTACTCCGTATCTGTGGCGGTGGTGCAAAGAGTAAGACCTGGTGTCAGATCAAAGCATCTATGTTAAATATGCCGGTGTATCTGCTGGATGAAAAATCAGGAGATGTACCTGTTGGAGATGCTCTGATCGTAGGACATAAGGTGGGAGTATTTCCAGAACTTACCAAGGCAGCAGAGAAGATCATAAAAGTAAATGAAATTGTAGAACCTGTAGAAGAATGGGTAGAAGCATATGATAAATTGTATCCATACTATGTGGAAATGTACAAACATCTGGATACAGATCTGAAAGCATTGAAAAATACAGTAGATCAATTATAAAATTGTACGAAGAAATTGCTGGGATAGAGTTGTATATCTATACCAGCAATTTTAAAATTGCATAAAGAATATATCACTATTTTTCATAATAAAGGAAAGACTGTTAAGTATTCTTAATTTAGCGCCACACTTTATCTGCCATAAAATAAAAAAAGCAACCTGTTTCCCGAAAAAAATATCACCAAAATTTCCACCACATTCCAAACATTTATTTTAACAAAATTACCTCTTTCCTTTTTGCCTGTTATAGAGTATCATATTATGTGCACAACATCTTGTGCGAAAAGATGTTGAAAAAAACAATATTTAGTAGTATTTGAGGGTGAGCACATACTACATCGGCAAAAACAACAAGTGAGGGATAAACATGAACGTTGAAATAAAGACGAACGTAATTAAGAGAAATGGCGAAGAAGTAGCCTTCGACTTAGACAAGATCATTAATGCTATCAGAGGTGCAAACAGGGAAGTTGACAAGCTGCATCGTATGAATGAGTATCAGATTATGGCGGTAGCTGACAATGTTGCAAGGAAGATACAGGAGTCCACTCATGCGGTCAATGTAGAAGACATTCAGGATATGGTGGAGACTGGTATCATGGAGCTGCGTGGCTATGAGGTTGCACAGAAGTATGTGCGCTACCGTTACAGAAGAGAACTGATGAGAAAGACCAACACAACAGATAATGGGATCCTTGCGCTTCTGGATCACATGAATGAAGAGGTCAATCAGGAGAACTCGAATAAAAACCCGGTAATTAACTCTACACAGCGTGATTACATGGCAGGAGAGGTAAGTAAGGATCTTTCAAAACGAATCCTTCTTCCGGCAGATATCGTACAGGCACATGAGGCTGGAATTATTCATTTCCATGATTCGGATTATTTTGCTCAGAAGGAACATAACTGTGATCTGATCAATCTTGAGGATATGCTTCAGAATGGTACAGTTATCAGCGAAACTATGATCGAGAAACCACATAGCTTCTTTACGGCATGTAACGTAACGACACAGATCGTTGCACAGGTAGCAAGTAACCAGTACGGTGGACAGTCATTTACACTGGCACACCTGGCACCGTTTGTAGATATCAGCCGTAAGAAGATCCGCAAAAATGTAATTGCAGAGCGTGAAGAATGTGGTGAAAGCTTAGACGAGACAATTATCAATAAAGTAACAGAACGCCGCTTAAGAGAAGAAGTAAAGAGCGGTATCCAGACGATCCAGTATCAGCTGATCACACTGATGACATGTAACGGCCAGGCACCATTCGTTACTATGTTTATGTATCTGGACGAAGTAGAAGAGGGAAGAACACGTGATGACCTTGCGATGATCATTGAGGAAGTAATGATCCAGAGAATGCAGGGCGTTAAGAATGAAAAAGGTGTATGGATCACACCGGCATTCCCGAAACTGATCTATGTGTTGGATGAGGATAATATTACAGAAGATTCCAAATACTGGCATCTGACAGAGCTGGCAGCAAAATGTACCGCAAAACGAATGGTTCCGGACTATATCTCTGCAAAGATCATGAAAGAGATGAAGAACGGGGAAGTATATCCATGCATGGGATGCCGTTCATTCCTGACAGTAGAAGACAGCCAGAGAAATCCAGATGGAAGCCATAAATTCTACGGACGTTTCAATCAGGGTGTGGTAACCATCAACCTGGTAGACGTAGCTTGTTCTTCAGAAGGAAATATGGATAAATTCTGGGAAATCCTGGAAGAGAGACTGGAACTGTGTCACAGAGGACTGCGCTGCAGACATGAGCGTCTCCTTGGAACAATCTCAGATGTTGCTCCGATCCTCTGGCAGAATGGAGCACTTGCAAGACTGAAAAAGGGAGAGACCATTAACAAACTGTTATTTGATGGTTATTCAACAATTTCTCTTGGATATGCTGGTCTTTATGAGATGTGTGTACGTATGCTTGGCAAATCACACACAGATCCGGAAGCAAGACCATTTGCAATGAAAGTAATGCAGAAGTTAAATGACAAATGCGAAGAGTGGAAAAAAGCAGAGAACATCAGTTATTCAGTATACGGAACACCGATGGAATCTACCACATACAAGTTCGCAAAATGTCTCCAGAAACGTTTTGGCATCATCAAAGGTGTAACAGATAAGAACTACATTACAAACAGTTACCATGTACACGTATCAGAAGAAATTGATGCATTCAAGAAATTAAAATTCGAAGCTGATTTCCAGAAGCTGTCACCAGGTGGGGCAATCAGTTACATCGAAGTACCGAATATGCAGAACAATATTCCGGCAGTACTTTCTGTTATGCAGTATATTTACAACAATATCATGTACGCAGAGCTGAATACGAAGAGCGATTACTGTGAGTGCTGTGGTTACGATGGGGAGATCCAGATCAAGGAAGATGAATCCGGTAAGCTGATCTGGGAGTGCCCGAATTGCGGAAACCAGAATCAGGATAAACTGTTCGTAGCAAGAAGAACCTGTGGATATATTGGAACACAGTTCTGGAATCAGGGACGTACACAGGAGATTAAGGACAGAGTACTTCATCTGTAAAAAATGTGGGAGCAACGTTGCTGCGGAGTAATCTGTGGTGTAAAATCACAATTGTATTTGTAACAGGAATTGTTTTCAAAAGTAAAAATGGAGCTTGACGATTAATCGTCAGGCTCTTTTTATATTGTCTTTTTGCACTTGCTGTGATATTATTAGTATATATACTAAAACGTTTGAAGAGAGGTGATATATTTGCAAAGAGACAGCAGCGAAACAAAGAGGAAAATACTGACCGTATGCGTCCGTCTCTTTTTGGAGCAGGGGTATAAAAACACCACTGTCAGTCAGATTGTGGACGAGGCAGGTGTTGCAAGGGGAAGCTATTTGAATCTGTTTCCTACCAAGGACAGAATTTTGCTGGAATTGACCGAAACGATGTTCGGCGGACAGTTCGGCGTGGCAAGAAGCATTGCAGACAGCAAGCTGCCGCCGGTTTATGCCTATGCGGTGGAAACGGCGATCCAACTGACACTGACCGAGCTGAATGAGAACCTGAGGGAAATCTACATTGAAGCTTATTCCCTGCCCGACACGTCGGAATATATTTACTTGCATACTACGGCAGAGCTGAAGCAGATTTTCGGTGAAAATTTTCCCGATGATACCGAGAGCGACTTTTATGAGATGGAAATTGGAACGGCGGGATTGATGCGCAGCTATATGGCGAGAAAATGTGATATTCATTTTCCGTTGGAACGCAAGCTCAGTCGCTTTTTGACGGCAGCAATGAGAGTATATCGTGTGCCAGAGGAAGAACAGGCAAAGGTGCTTGCCTTTATTCAATCACTGGATATTAAAGCAATTGCTACAGAGGTTATGTATAAGCTGTTTGCAATGCTGGAAATGAAATACGATTTTAAGCTGTCAAAGAATAGTGAAATGGGGGGAACAAGATGAGAAAACGATTATTCAGTATCCTGCTTGCTCAGTGCATGGTGCTCTGTCTTATGCCAACCACGGCCTTTGCCGAGGACAGCATGGAAGAAACAGCTGTATGCACCTGCGAAATGGCCTGCACGGAAGAAACAATGAATGCAGAGTGCCCTATCTGTGGCGCAGAGGGCGCTTTGGCGGAAAACTGTGGAAAATATGTCGAACCAGCAGCCGAGGGGGAGGCATCCCAGCCGGAAGGAGAGGAACTTCAGGAGAACCAGGACAGCGATATGCCGGATACACAATCCGAAGCAGCTCTAGCACAGATGAGTGGCGAAGGAGAGAATGGTATCGCTGTTCAGAGTGCCGGTGTTGCTATTGACAATACCAACTTTCCGGATGCAAATTTTTGCAGCTTTGTTGCTTCTTCGTTTGACGAGGACAACGACAATTATTTGAGCGATACGGAGATCAATGCGGCCGAGAATATAAACTGCGCAAAAAAAGGAATCAGCGATCTTACCGGTATCAGTCATTTTACAGCATTGAAGTCTCTTAAATGCTTCAATAACCAATTGACCTCTCTGGATGTCAGTAAGAATACGGCGTTGACTTATTTGGACTGCGACTATAACCAATTGACCTCTCTGGATGTCAGTAAGAATGTGGCGTTGACTAAATTACACTGTTGGGGCAATTCGCTGACTAAATTGGATGTCAGTAAGAATACGGCGTTGACTTCTTTGGACTGCGGCGCAAACCAGTTGACCGCTCTGGATGTCAGCAAGAATACGGCACTGACTTATTTGGACTGCAGAAGCAACCAATTGACCGCTCTGGATGTCAGCAAGAATACGGCGTTGACTGATTTGGCCTGCAGAAGCAACCAATTGACCGCTCTGGATGTCAGCAAGAATATGGCGCTGACTTATTTAAACTGCTACGAAAACCAATTGACCGCTCTGGATGTCAGCAAGAATACGGCACTGACTTATTTGGACTGCAGAA
>ERZ826242.1609-NODE-1609-length-23632-cov-7.419052_pt1 | contig 23632 bp, 21 predicted proteins | sample MGYA00519871_ERZ826242 | MGnify/ENA primary metagenome ERZ826242 (study PRJEB31778, sample SAMEA3449226) | human gut metagenome | biome: human gut; feature: human-associated habitat; material: faeces | place: United Kingdom | collected 2010/2012 ...
TTATAAACTCTTGGTCTTTCTTTTTTTCGGGACTATTCTTTTTTCACAGCCCCTTTTTTGTCTCTTATTTTCTTATTTGATTTCTTATTTAACTACACTTGCTCTTTCTGTAGTTCCCGGTGCAATACCACCTTTTTTCGCAAGTACAACCTGCATAGCTTCAACACGTTTTGCTAATCCCGATGTTCCGGCCATTTCACCATTTTTCGCCCAGCCTAACCATCCATAATCTGCCACATGTGCACGATAATAGATATCATACTTCTGAGCCATTGTACCTGTTAATTCAATCTTTAACGCCTCGACTTGTTTTACTTTTCCAACTGTTCCGGCAATCTGATCTTCATTTTTCCATTCCTGCCAGCCAATATCTGATACATGTGCTTGATAAGAAATGCTTCCACTATATTTTTTATTAATCAGTTTAATTTTAAATGCTTCTACCTGCTTAGCCTGTCCGGTTGTTCCGGCTTTTCCTCCGCCATACAGCGTTTTCTGCCAGCCGATATCGCCTACATGCGTCTGGTACTGAAGAAATGGCTGGATATATGCCTGTGTCATACTTCCCGGTGCTTTTCCTTTTTTAGCAACCAGCTTTATCTGAATCGCTTCCATCTTTTTAGCAGCATCCGTCGTTCCGGCTATTTCACCATTTTCTGCCCAGTCAAGCCATCCATAATCCGATACATGCACCCGGTAATAAACATCATAATGACTTGCCACATCGCCTGTCAGACGAATCTTTATCGCTTCCATCTGTTTTGCTTTTCCGGTTGTTCCGGCTATATTGCCATCAGCCACCCAGTCCTGCCAGCCGATATCGGATACATGTGCGCTGTATTCAACAGAACCACTATATCCAACATCCTTTAACTGGATCTTCATTGCTTCGACCTGTTTATTCTGCCCGGTCGTTCCGGCTGTATCTCCATTCGCTCTATCTGACTGCCAGCCGATATCCGCTACGTGTGCACTGTAGACAATTCCTGTCAATTTTTCTTCTGTTCCACTATTGACTTTGGATACATATTTTTTACTTGTATAAGCATACATCGCAGATGGACTGTAAACGCCTGTCGACGTATCAATCTGTGTTCTTCCTGAAGTCAATACCGGATCACTCTGAATCTTGTAAAAGTCCCCGGATTCACCAAGAATTAAAAATGCATAATTGGATAACTCTCCATTGTTATACAACTGTGTCGATGATGTTGTTGCCTCTTTACGGATTGCAAGTGAGGTTGCATTCGTAATTCCGATGCTGTACTTGTTCTGGTCTTTTTTACCACCGTCACTATCCATTGACCAGGCAAGTGCAGCAATCTTCTCTCCCCAGTATGGGTCAGATGCATAGCTTACATTTATACCACTGTCTTTGTTTCCCAGAAATCCTCCGTGATAATATGTATACCCTGATCTTAAATAGCGTTTTGACATATATGTCTCAGCAAATGTCTTAATGCATTCATTCACACTGGAATATGTGTCTGCACTGGTTCCCGGTGAAGAATCGACAGCATTAAGTCCAAATAAATTGTTCTTATTTTTTGCAATGCTGCTGGATCCCCATACACTTTCCAGTCCTCCAACACACGCCATCAACATAGCGTTTACACCATATGTGCTCTGGTTGCTTACAAAATTACTTCCCGTATTATACATTTTGTAACTATCATCTTTTGCCCTGTTATTGACCAGTGTATTGAGCTCGCTTGCCGAGTATCCTGACTGGCCCCGCAGAGGCAGATACTGATAATAGTTGTAATACGGCTGATTCGGATTAATGGAATTGGCACGTGTATTTCCACGGTAATCAGAAATCATAGTATCGTAATCGGTATAAAAATAATGTCCGTCATAACTATAGTACGTAGCACCTGTTGTCATATAAGACTGCTGCGGTCCTACTGTAATAGATCCACCATATCCTTCTGTTGTCATATCCATACAGATTCTGTGAATGATAGAAGTTCCGTTCGCATAATAATTGCTGTAACTTTTCACATTTTCAAGCGTTACGATCTGTACTTTCGATGAATCCACAAGACCAATGACTCCACTTTGCATGAATTTTACTTTACCGTTTTCCGTTCCCAGATATGCCGCATCTGCACCGGCTTTACCATATGTATATCCCGACATCCCGGTTCCATACTCTTCATATGTTGTAACATCTGTAACTGTTGTTCCGGATGCATCTGCACGGAAATTGACCACCTGGGTTCCCGCTGCACGGCTTTGCATCTCTGGCGAATCTACTACACCATCACTCGTTTCTTCCACCTGAAATACATTACCGTTTTCATCCACACTCATGACTTCTTTTACTCCGGTTGCATTCTCCGGATTATCCATGTCAATTCCAGCTCCCGGATCTTCCGTCGACTCTTTTGCCGATTCCGCCGTTCCATCTGACTTATCATCTGTCTGATTCTCTTCTGGATTTTCTTCCTGGACATCATCTGCAGTTACATCCCCTGTTGCATCCGGTTCTTCATTATCTAATGTAACAGATTGATCTGTATCCTGACTTTCTCCTGATGTTTCTGTCCCGGTATTATCCGGCGCTGCTGAAACGCTTACTCCTGACAACACCATGCTAAATGCACAAAGTCCTGCCAGAAATACCTTCATCTTTTTCTTTTTCAAGCCATAACCCTCCTTTTCTTAATTCTATTTCTTATCTTAACACATTTACTCTCATTAAAGTAAATTTTGCTTTATCTTTTTTGCTTTTATTTTTTACGGAAAACTACCAGTCTCTGCCCGATATAGTTAAATACAACAAATGCTCCCATACCCACCAGCATTGACAGATTATCTTTGATACTCTGGCTCTGGTTTTGAAGCAGCCATGTAACAACTGGTTTTGCAAGTCCATATGCAAGTCCGTAACAGACGGTAATATTTATAACGAATATAGCAATCTGCTTTCCTGACTTCTGTCTGTCCTGAAATGTAAAATATTTATTCAGAAAATAGCTCACAATACTTCCCACTACATAATTGGATGCCGATGATATCCAATAACTTAAGTGAAATACATTGTATGCAGTGAACATCACTGTCGTTCCAACCAGTGTATTTACAATCCCTACTAATATAAATTTCCAGAATGTAATATCCAGAACTTTTAATATCTTTTCTTTCATTTCTTCATACCCCTTTTATCGTTACTAATATAATTCGCAAAAACGGCCCATGTTCTAACAACACGGGCCGTCTCTTTTCATCTTATTCTCCCAAACCGCTTTCAACAGCTTCCACCATCGCTGCCATCGCTTCTTCTTCCCCTTCTCCATCACAGATAAGTTCAATCTCATCTCCGGCTTTTACACATGCACCCAGTACGCTTAATACGCTTTTAGCATTTGCCGAAATATTGTCATCATATACAAACTCAACTTTGCATTTATATCTGCTGGCTACGTTACAGAAGATTCCTGCCGGTCTCAAATGAAGTCCTGTTGGATTTGTAATTGTAACTTTATGTCTAATCATCGTATCTCCCCTTTATTCTCCTTGTTTCTTATCCGTTGTAGCATCGGATGTATTCTGATCAGAATCATTGGTCTGATTCTGATCGCTTGACTGTTTCTGACTATTATCGTAAACATCATCCTGTGTCTTGCTGCTTTGTTTTCGTTTTTCCAGTACAATCTCTACGCTCACATCATTTACCAGCGAACAGCCATCCGGTAATTCTACTGATACCGGAACAATATATGTACCCGCTTCCGTATACTCTTTCAAATCAATGCTTACCTTTTTTGCTGGCGAAAATACATTCAACACATCGCTTGGCCCTTTGATCTGAATTTCCAGATCTACTGTCGAATCATAACTTATATCCAGATTCGATGACAGATTGTTTACAACAATAGAACTCGTAGACACCTCAAATGTCTTTGCTCCAGGCTGTTGTACCGGAATTGATATAACTACCTTATTCGCATTTTGCTCTGCCAGAGAAACATCATTCGGAAGATATGAAGAAATATCTACCGTTGTCTCTGTACGCTGTGTCAGATTTTCCATCTGCAATGCACTTGCCGGAATACTAATTTCTGACACATTACTTAACACTGATTTTTCTCCAGTAACACTGACCTCCTGCGGTTCTACCGTAATTGTACCGAGTTTATATCCTTCTGCTGCAGATATTTCAGCGGTATCAATTTTCACCGGTACCCTTTTCACCTGTAATAAATTAACCTCTACGCTCACACCTTCTTTTCCAAGATTATTCGCAAGCAATGTCTGGTCTATCACATTATTGTTGGAATCATATAACACCAGTTTTGCTTCCAGTGTTTCATCTTCCGACAGGCCTGATACATCCGCTTCGGCTGTTACTTTGGATATACTGTTAATAATACGCTTTGGTCCGCGAAGAGTGACCTTCTCAGGTAAGGCTTTTAATTCTCCAACTACATATCCTTCACGCACAGTACCTGTTGTCGTTGGCGTGATTGGGAAATTATTCTTTGCCTCTTCATCAATCTGAATCTGAAGATTCCGAGGATTCGCATTCGCTTTTTCATATTTTCCGGTATAACCTTTGATCGTCACCTCGATTGGTACTTGTGTACGCATTGTCAGTTCTTTCATATCCGCAGTCGCCTGAATATCTTCTGCTTTAATCTTATCCAGAACCGACCGTTGTGCAGTCACCGTCACGTTGACTTCCTGGGTATTATCCACAATCTGATAAGTATTATTATTATCTGTAATTACTTCTTCATGCACTACCTGAACCGGAATATTGGAAAATGTCTTATCTCCTACCGGATCATCGATATTCACAACTATCAGCCATAGAAACGCCGCAATCAGAAAGGCCAGTATTTTCAGTGCAAGATTATTAGCTATTCTTTTTCGCATGATCATGCCATCCTTTCCATATTGCCCTTATTCTGTTTGTTTCACTATTTCTATGCTGGATTTCTTCCAGCTTGGTCCTAAGTTCTGCTTCATTGACATTTCGGAACAACTGACCTCCCTGAGCCACCGAAACAGCCCCCGTCTCTTCCGACACAACAATGATCAAAGCATCACTTACTTCACTCATACCAACTGCCGCACGATGTCTGGTTCCCAGATCTTTACTGATTCCCATATTATCCGAAAGAGGCAGATAACAGGTTGCAGAGACAATTCTGTCCCCCCTGATAATAATCGCTCCATCATGAAGCGGTGTATTATGCTCAAAAATATTGATAAGCACCTGGCTGGATACCAGACAGTCCATCTGAATACCAGTACTTTCATACTCTGTCAGTTTGATTGCCTGTTCTACTACAATCAATGCACCTGTCTTCACCTTTCCCATTGCATAGCAGGCCCGTATCAGGCTTTCTCTGGTATCTTCGCTAAATCTGATTTCCCGGTTCTGCTCGAACGGAACCACCGATGTCAGAAATTGTTTCTCACCAAGTTTTTCCAACGCTCTTCGAAGCTCCGGCTGGAATACTACAATTGCTGCCGTTGCCATGACCGTCAGTGAATTTCTTGCAATAAAAAGAATGGTGTGCATCTTGAATATAGCCGCAAGAAGAATAAAACCAGCCAGCACAATAATCCCCCGGAGTAACATCCATGCTTTTGTGTTTTTGATCCATGCCATAATCTGATAAATCAGAAATGTAAGGATCAGCACTTCTATTACATCCGTAATATGCACCTTTGGAATATATAATCCAATTTCATATTTATCTATAAAATTTGATATCATCTGTTCCATTCTTCTCACCTCCCTTTGCCACTATTCACATTACAAAAAATTTTACTCTTTTCTTCTATTTTTTAATAGAAATTTTGCAGTTATTAATGTCGCTTTTTATCGTTTATATGAAATTCTCTTTCCAGACTCTGTGTCAAAAGCATTGTATCTACATCTTTCATATCATGTTTTTTTGGAACCGGTCCTTTTTTCGCAGAGTGTTTTCTACCTTCACTTGCTCTTCTCTGAGCCGGGCTTCTGTATTCTGAAGAACGATATCCGGATTCTTTTTTATGATCTTTCTGATGTTCTTTTTGATGATCTGCCGGTTTTCTTTCTATAATATCTATAGGCCCTGTCGGCATCTCCTTACGAACACCTGACACACCCAGATCTATCGCCTTTGTTTCTCCTTCCGAAGTATCCTGCGACAGGCGTTTTACTGCTTCTGCGTCAATGATTTCTGTTTCTTGTCTTTCATTTATTTTTTTCACTGTTTTTTCTGGTGTTGCTATAGATACCTTCGGTATTGCCTTTACATAATAGTAATACTCATCATCCTCAAACTGAAGTCTTTCACTTCTTGCATAGTCCACAGAAAAAAGGAATAATTCCAGCACCAGACCAATTACAACTGCCAGGATATTTCCAAAAATTAAAGCTCCATAAGATGCATCCACTCCCAGTGCAATATCTCCAACTGCAACTACGATTACATTTGCAATTGCACCTGTAATGATTCCTATCTTCCACGCATGATCAATTTCCTGTCTGCGGATGGTATAAATCACATAAAATCCAATAATAAATGCAACAATGTAAATCCACATTTCTTTATTCAGGAATACCTTCTGTACATATGAAGTAATTTCATAGAGAACCGCTTTTCCGCCCGTTCCTTTTGAAGCTGTTGCTGATTTCTTAACGAATTCCATCATATAATATACAACAGTCCCACAACTTACTGCCACAAGACTTACCGGTGCATATACAAGCGCACACGCTACCGGAACTAAAAACGGGATTTTAAGCACAAAAGCCAATGGTGTAAACAACACTACCAATGCCATCTTTGGAGTCAGTCTGATGTAGAATATATACATTATCAGAAAAACCAGTGCCGTTACTGCAAATATGCCAATTGACGCTGCCATCGTATGAGCCAGAATCAGAACCGTTGCCAGAACAACCGTAACCATTATCGGCAAGAATGTACAGATTACCGATAAACCAAGTGCTACTACCGGCGACGCTGCTGATTTTAAAAATCCTATATTTTGATTAATCACTGTAAATGTCAACATTGCCAGGACAAACTGAAATATCTTGTCAAACCATTTTGAATGTTTTCCGTAAAGTTCTTCCAATCTTCCGCGAAGTACGTATATATTATCCATCTATCTTTTCTCCTTTTCATACATCTTCAGTAATTGAATCAGATTATGATTGTATTGTTTTACTCTTTTTCTGGCTTTCTTATGCTTTTCATTGAATATATGACTTGCAAGCCCGCAATATACAATCACAACACCCACATATCCTGCAAGAATAATCAATGCCAGAAATATGATCAGACCATTCGACATGCCCTCCATCAGATTATCCATACCTGCCAGCAACGCCAGCGCCACTATACATACATAACCCACTGTCACACACAAAAATGCACAGATTACATGAAGGCTTGCATAATCTTTTCTATAATAAGAGCTGATCTTAAAATCTTCTTTTCCATGTGTCTCTTCGTAAAGCGCAAGTTCAGTCATAAGTTTTACTTTTCTCTCATCTAACATATCTCCACCTCGATACGATTTTTTTACATAAAAAACATCATTTTTAGTATAACAAATATCAGTATCCTTGTCCAATACTTATAGTCAAAAAGTAAACATTTACAACACCTCGCTGCTTCAGCACGTAAGCGGCGGCATCTATTGTACTTCCCGTTGTGTAAATATCATCAATCAGCAGCACTGTTTTTACCGGCACAAAATCTTTCTTCACAGCAAATGCATTCTTCAGATTCTTTTTTCTTTGACGGTGTCCCAGAATTTTCTGTGGATTGGTATACTTTCTACGGATCAGATGCCTGCTGTCTACCGCTATTCCCGTCCCCGTTCCAATTAGTTCAGCCAGAATCCGGGCCTGGTTATATCCCCTTTTTCGTTTTCGTCTGAAATGTAACGGAACCGGCATAATGACATCCGGATGCCATGACACTATTACGTCTTTATACCAATACAATATTTCCTGTGCATAAATCGTTCCATATCTTCTTTGATTGTGGTATTTGAATTGATAGATTGATTGATTCACCGGTTCTCTGTGAAGCCACAGACTAATCCCCCGGTCATAATAATGATGTGTATGCAGGCAGTCATAACAGTATTCCTTTTCCATACTACGGATCTGTTTTCCGCACCGCATACACCTTGGTTCTTTGATTCTTATGGATTCCAGCCTTTTTCTGCACGTATCACAGATGCCCTTTTTACAGGCTTTCTGACAGAACGGACATACTTCCGGCCAGAAGAAAGATAAGATTTTTTCTATATATTGTCTCACTGTAATTCCTGGATTCGCTCTGCAAGACTTGTATTACGGTTCTGCTGGTTCGTATTATGTATCATTTCCTGAAAAACCTGTTCGCTCCCGATGATCGTAACACATTTTCTTGCTCTTGTAACAGCCGTATAGAGAAGATTTCTGTAATACAGTTGTCTTGGTCCCTGTAAAAGAGGGATAATAACTGCCGGATATTCACATCCCTGAGATTTGTGAATGGTAATTGCATATGCCAATTCTAATTCATCTAGCAGTTCGAATGGATATTTCACCTTTTTCTTTTCATCGTATTCAACGGTAACCGTCTCTTCGTAGGTATTGATCTTTCGTACAATTCCCATATCTCCGTTAAATACACCGACACCTTTATCTATCGTCATGCCATATCTTGTCGTGATTTCCCATTCTAACTGATAATTATTTTTGATCTGCATCACTTTGTCCCCCTCACGGAACAAGCGATCTCCGATTTCTTTTTCCTGCTTTCCCGGTTTTGCAGGATTCAGATATTCCTGTAATATTTTATTGATTCTCTCAACACCAAGGAGTCCTTTTCTCATAGGTGTCAGCACCTGTATATCGGATTCTTTCGCATCCACATACTTTGGAAGGTTCTTTTGAATCAGTGTAATGATATTGCTGATGATCATATTGGTATCCTGACGCTTCAAGAAGAAAAAGTCCATACTCTTATTATCCAGGACCACTTCTTCTCCCCGGTTGATTTTGTGCGCATTTACCACAATATCACTTTTCCCTGCCTGTCTGAATATCTTGGTAAGTTTTACTACCGGAAAGTATTCTGATTTTATAATGTCTTTTAAGACGCTTCCTGGTCCTACACTTGGCAGCTGATTCACATCTCCTACCAGAATCAATCTGGTTCCCGGAACAACCGCCTTCAAAAGTGCATACATAAGAGGAAGATCCACCATCGACATCTCATCTATGATGATGACATCTGCTTCTAAAGGATTTTCTTCATTCCTCTGGAACCCACCAATATTCTCATCATCCGGATTGCCTGCAACTTCCAGAAGTCTGTGGATTGTCTGGGCCTCACATCCGGTCGCTTCCGTCATACGTTTTGCTGCTCTTCCGGTCGGAGCTGCCAGATAAATATCCAGTCCTTCGCTTTCAAAAAAGTGAATCATTGCATTGATCGTTGTGGTCTTTCCTGTTCCCGGACCTCCTGTCAGTACCATGAGTCCGTTTCTGACCGCTTCCATCACCGCTGTTCTCTGCATATCATCCAGGTATAAATCTGTATTTTTTTCGATTTTATGAATACGTTTTAAAAGATTCGTATCTGCGATCTCAAATTGCAGGTTTAGATCATGTAACATTCTCGCTGTATTCAGCTCCATATAATAATAATGCGCAGTGTACACCCGCATTCCTTCTTCTGACGGCTTCATAACTATCTTTTTTTCCATTGCCAGATCCATCAGAAAACGTTCTATATCCTGAATCTGCACTCCCAGTAATTCGCCTGTAAGCCTGAGCAGGACATTCTGATACAGATACATATGGCCTTCTCCCACGCTCTGCGTCAATACATAGAAGATACCACTCCGTATCCGGAAATCCGAGTCTGTATGAATTCCGACTTTTGCCGCAATCTCATCAGCCGTCTTAAATCCCATTCCCGGCACATGATCCGCCAGCTGATACGGATTTTCCTCAATTGCACGATACACATTATGTCCATAATGCTGGTAAATCTTTGCTGCCAGCGTTGTAGAAATCCCGAATTTTTGAAGATAGATCATGGCCTGACGCATATCCTTCTTTTCTTCTACCTGCGCAGCGATTTCTCTTGCCTTTCGCTCACTGATCCCCTTGATCTCTGCAAGCCGCTCAGGTTCTTCCTCTATAATACGGAATGTATCTTCTCTAAATTTTTTCACAATTCTTCCGGCTAATGATGTCCCGACTCCTTTGATCGCACCTGAGCCCAGATATCTTTCAATAGAAACAAGGTCTTCCGGTTCGCACACTTCTGACTCTTCTACAGCAAACTGAAGGCCATACATCTTATGTGTTGTATAGCCTCCAGTCAGTTTCAAAAGCTCTCCTTCTTCTATAAAATGGAAATATCCCACACAGGTAACTTCTCCATCTGAGTGATTCAGATGAAATACAGTATATCCGTTTTCTTCATTCCGGTATACAATATGTTCTACATATCCTTTTATCTCTTCCATTATCTACTTATCCAGCTTTTCTTTTCATTCGTTTTGTTAAAATATTCCGATACGCTCATCCATAAATTCTACATATTCTCCGGTACCGATCGCAACTACTTTCATTGGATCATCGGCAGTCATGGTATTGATTCCAGTTCTTTCTTCGATCATCTCTTCCATTCCCCGGAGCATTGATCCACCTCCGGTAAGCATGATTCCTCTGTCCAGAATATCTGCCGAGAGTTCCGGTGGTGTACGTTCCAACACACTCATAACACCTTCTACAATCTGCCCGGTTGTCTCACGAAGTGCCTCCTCGGTCTCCGAAGATGTTACTTTAACAGTCTTTGGAAGACCTGTGACCAGGTTTCTTCCCCTGACTTCCAACGTCTCATCTTCAATCAGCGGATAGGTTGTTCCGATTTTGATCTTGATATCTTCCGCCGTTCTTTCTCCGATCAGAAGATTATGTTTTTTTCTCATATAACGCACGATTGCCTCGTCAAAATCATCTCCGGCAATCTTAAGGGATGTATTTACAACGGTTCCACCAAGCGAGATTACTGCAATATCTGATGTTCCGCCACCGATATCGACGATCATATTGCCACATGGTTTGGAAATATCAATTCCTGCCCCGATAGCTGCTGCCACCGGTTCCTCGATCAGATGTACTTCTCTGGCTCCTGCTGCGTAGGTTGCCTCTTCGACAGCCTTTCGCTCGACTTCCGTTACTCCGCTTGGCACACAGATGCTGATTCTTGGCTTTTTGAAAGTTCTTTTTCCCAGTGCTTTCTGTACAAAATATTTGATCATTTTCTCTGTTACGGTATAATCTGAGATCACACCCTGTCTTAAAGGTCTCACCGCAACGATATTCCCCGGTGTTCTTCCGAGCATCAGTCTTGCTTCTTCTCCGATTGCCTTGATTGCATTCGTATCTCTGTCGTAAGCCACAACGGAAGGTTCTTTTAATATGACCCCTTTTCCTTTCACATAAACCAATACACTGGCAGTTCCCAAATCAATTCCAATATCTACTGACATTCCCACTTCTTCCTTTCTCAAGCTGTCTATATCATCATCTTTCGTAACGACAAATTCATCCATATGCTGTTTCTTCAGCATGTTCCCATTATAATCAAATTCCTTTAAAATAAAAAGACTTATTTTGCTTAAATCTTTATGAACCTGTTTACGTTTATGATATATTTTGCCGAATGCACATGAAGCCTGGCATTTTCTGTCCCCTTTTCTCTGTCTTTATGCGTCCAGAATCTTATCAGGAACTCCGGGCGCATATTTTTCAGACATATTCTAAAGCATCGGTTTTATATACTTGCCTGTATACGATACCGGGCTTTCTGCGATTTCTTCCGGAGTGCCGGTTGCAATCACAGTTCCCCCCTTATCTCCACCTTCCGGTCCGATATCAATGATATAGTCTGCCGTTTTGATCACATCAAGATTATGCTCGATTACAATCACTGTATTACCATCGCCCGTCAGACGGTGCAGAATCTCTGTCAGTTTGTGTACATCTGCAAAATGAAGTCCTGTCGTAGGTTCATCCAGAATGTATATTGTCTTTCCCGTGCTTCGCTTGCTAAGTTCTGTTGCCAGCTTGATACGCTGCGCCTCTCCACCTGACAATGTCGTAGACGGCTGTCCAAGGCGGATATACGAAAGTCCAACATCATACAGGGTCTCCATCTTTCTGCGGATGCTTGGTACATTTTCAAAGAAATGCATTGCTTCTTCTACTGTCATGTCCAGGACATCGTAAATGCTCTTTCCTTTGTATTTTACTTCTAGCGTCTCTCTGTTATATCGCTTTCCTTTGCAGACTTCGCACGGAACATAGACATCTGGGAGGAAATGCATCTCGATCTTAATGATTCCATCTCCACTGCAGGCTTCACAACGGCCGCCTTTTACGTTAAAGCTGAATCTTCCTTTTTTATATCCCCTTGCTTTTGCATCCGGTGTTGCTGCAAACAGATCCCGGATCAGGTCGAATACCCCTGTATAGGTTGCCGGGTTTGATCTTGGCGTTCTTCCGATCGGAGACTGGTCAATGTTAATAACTTTATCTAACTGATCCAGCCCTTCAATTGCTTTGTGCTTTCCAGGAATGGTTCTCGCACGGTTCAGGTCTCTTGCCAGACGTTTGTACAGGATCTGGTTCACAAGCGAACTTTTTCCTGACCCCGACACACCGGTTACACAGGTCATAACTCCAAGCGGGAAGTTCACATCAATATTTTTCAGGTTATTCTCCTGCGCTCCGATTACCTTAAGCCATCCTGTCGGCTCTCTTCTTACTTCCGGAACCGGGATTTTAATCCTTCCGCTCAGATATGCACCTGTTACCGACGCTTCGTTCTGCATAATTTCTTCTGCTGTTCCGGTTGCAACTACTTCTCCACCATGTTCTCCGGCTCCCGGACCGATATCCACTATAAAGTCCGCTTCTCTCATCGTATCTTCATCATGTTCTACTACGATTACAGAGTTGCCCAGATCCCGCAGATGCTTCAATGTACCCAGCAGCTTATCATTATCCCTCTGGTGCAGGCCAATACTTGGTTCATCCAAAATATACGCTACCCCCACCAGACCTGAGCCTATCTGTGTTGCCAGACGGATTCTCTGGGCTTCTCCACCGGACAGAGTTCCTGTAGCTCTTCCGAGTGTGAGATAATTTAATCCTACATCCATAAGGAACTGGATTCTGGAATTGATCTCTTTTAAGATCTGTCCGCCAATCAATAACTGCTGACTGTTTAGCTTTAATTCCTTTAAAAACGCCTGCAGTTTTTCAATCGACATACTGGTCAGTTCTGCAATGTTCTTATCTCCTACTGTAACTGCCAGTGCACCTGGTTTCAGACGCTGTCCTTTACATGCATGGCAAGGCGTGATATTCATGAACTCTTCATACTCAGCCTTCATAGTCTCCGATGAAGTCTCTCTGTATCGGCGTTCTACATTCTTAATCAGTCCTTCAAATGCGACATCATAGACCCCTTCACCGCGTTGTCCTTTATAATGTACTTTTAATTCTTTTCCATTTGTTCCATGGATCAGTACATCATGAATTTCCTTTGGATATTCTTCAAATGGTGTATCCAGTGAAAAATCATATTCTTTACTCAGTGCGTCTAAGATTGCATAAGTAAAACTCTTTTTATCGGTACAGGACTGCCATCCCATGACGGTAATTGCCCCCTCACTGATGCTAAGGCATTTGTCCGGAATCATCAGGTCTTCATCAAATTCCATCTTATATCCCAGACCAAAACATTCCGGGCAGGCTCCGAATGGATTATTGAACGAAAAGCTTCTCGGTTCAATCTCTTCGATGCTGATACCGCATTCCGGACACGAAAAACTCTCGCTAAACTGTATTGGATCACCTCCGATCACATCAACGGTCATCAGTCCTTCTGCCAGATTCAGTACATTTTCTATAGAATCTGTCAGTCTCTGTTCGATTCCGTCTTTTACTACCAGACGGTCTACGATGATCTCGATGTTATGCTTGATGTTCTTATCCAGCTTGATTTCTTCTGACAGTTCATACATATTTCCATCGATTCTGACCCGGACATATCCACTTTTTTTCGCGCGTTCCAGTAACTTTACATGGGTTCCCTTTCTTCCTCTTACCACCGGTGCCAGAAGCTGGATCTTCGTTCTTTCCGGAAGTTCCATTATCTGTTCTACCATCTGGTCAACCGTCTGTTTTCTTATCTCACGACCACATTTTGGACAATGCGGAATTCCGACTCTTGCATATAATAATCGGAAATAATCATAAATCTCCGTTACGGTTCCTACCGTAGATCTCGGGTTACGGTTCGTAGATTTCTGATCGATGGAAATCGCCGGTGAGAGTCCCTCTATGCTTTCTACATCCGGCTTTTCCATCTGACCTAAGAACTGCCTTGCATACGAAGACAGTGATTCCATATATCGTCTTTGTCCTTCTGCATATATGGTATCAAAAGCAAGTGATGATTTTCCCGATCCACTAAGTCCGGTCAGAACCACCAGCTTGTCTCTTGGTATGTCTACATCTATATTTTTCAGATTGTGCTCGTTCGCTCCTCTGATCTTGATATATTGTCTTGAATCTTTTTCCTGTGACATGTGAGTGTGTTTTCTCCTTCTATCTATATCTAACTAAATTTGCTTAATCCTTTATTGGCTTACCACTTTACCATCATCAGAACTGTCACTTCCATTTTTTCGAATGTGTAACTTTTCAAATCAAGATGCTCTGACTTTTCTTAAACTCTGATTTTTTCAAATCAGGCTTTTATCTCCTGTAATGTCTTCTTAAGCTCAATTAACTTATCTCTTAGTTCTGCTGCCGCTTCAAAGTTCAGATCTGCTGCCGCTTTCTTCATCTGTTTTTCCAGTTCTTTTATCAGCTTCTCTAATTCTTTCTCGCTCATGGATTCCGGATCTTTTTCCATCTGTAATTCAGAAGCCGCTACCTTCTTGGATACCGAGATCAGATCCCGTACTGCTTTCTGGATTGTCTTCGGTGTAATACCATGTTCTTTATTATATGCCATCTGCACTTCACGTCTTCTCTGCGTCTCATCGAGTGCCGCACGCATAGAATCTGTAATTGTATCTGCGTACATGATCACATGGCCTTCTGCATTACGTGCCGCACGGCCGATTGTCTGGATCAGTGATGTCTCGGAACGTAAGAAGCCTTCTTTATCTGCATCCAGAATCGCAACCAGTGTGATCTCCGGAATATCCAGTCCTTCTCGCAGAAGGTTAATACCAACCAGTACATCGAATACATCCAGACGCATATCTCTTACAATCTCGGTACGTTCCAGTGTATCAATATCCGAATGCAGGTAACGCACGCGGATTCCCAGCTCCCGCATGTAATCGGTAAGATCTTCTGCCATACGTTTGGTCAGTGTTGTTATCAGTATTTTGTGCTTATTGGCAATCTCTTTATTCACTTCTCCGATCAGATCATCAATCTGTCCTTCTACCGGACGCACTTCCACTTCCGGATCCAGAAGTCCGGTCGGACGGATCACCTGCTCTGCTCTTAAAAGTTCATGCTCTTCTTCATATTTACCCGGCGTTGCGGACACGAACATAACCTGATCGATCTTACTTTCAAATTCATCAAAACTAAGCGGTCTGTTATCCAGTGCCGACGGCAGACGGAATCCGTATTCTACCAGTGTACGCTTTCTCGACTGATCACCGTGATACATACCGCCAATCTGCGGAACCGTCTTATGTGACTCGTCAATCATAATGATAAAGTCATCCGGGAAATAATCCATCAATGTGTTTGGCGGCTGTCCCGGTGCAAGTCCCGCCAAATGTCTGGAATAGTTCTCAATACCGGAGCAAAATCCGGTCTCACGCATCATTTCTATATCAAAATTCGTACGTTCTGCGATTCTCTGGGCTTCCAGGAGCTTTCCTTCCGCTTTGAAATATTTCACCTGCTCTTCCAGTTCAATCTCAATATTACGAATTGCTTTCTCCATACGCTCTTTCGGAACAACATAGTGGGAAGCAGGAAATATCGCAACATGATTCAGCGTATTTTTCACCTCGCCGGTAAGCATGTCTATTTCCGAAATCCTGTCAATCTCATCTCCAAAAAATTCCACTCGGACAGCAGTATCTCCCCGGTCTGCCGGTACGATTTCTACCGTATCTCCCCGTACCCGGAAGGTTCCTCGCTTGAAATCCATATCATTTCTGTCATATTGAATATCTATCAGCTGACGCAGCACTTCATCCCTATCTTTTTCCATGCCTGGACGGAGTGATACCATCATCTGTTCAAAGTTTTCCGGTTCACCAAGACCATAGATACAGGACACGCTGGCGATTACGATCACGTCCCTGCGCTCGATCAACGCGGCCGTTGCTGATAATCTCAGTTTATCAATTTCTTCGTTTACCGAGGAATCCTTTGCGATGTACGTGTCTGAGGATGGGACGTAGGCTTCTGGCTGGTAGTAGTCGTAGTAGGAGACAAAATATTCCACTGCGTTATCGGGGAACATCTCCTTGAACTCTCCGTATAACTGAGCTGCAAGTGTTTTATTATGAGCGATGACAAGTGTCGGCTTCTGTAATTGCTGAATCACATTTGCCATCGTAAAAGTTTTTCCAGAACCCGTAACCCCTAGTAAAGTCTGGCATTGATTGCCTTCCTTGAACCCTTTCACAAGCTCTGCAATCGCCTGTGGCTGGTCTCCGGTCGGCTTATATGGGGCTTTTAATTTGAACTCATTCATGGTAAATCCCTCCATTTGTGACTTTTACTATGATCATTATCAGCCAAAAATTCGTATCCAGATTCGTAACGAAAAGCTTATTTTATGGTGAATAGATGTCCTTTTCACCTCGTTACGAATAAAAGTCACAAAACTGATTTTTGCGGATAAAACAGCACTCGGAAATACCTGATGATACCAGGCTCCGGTTCTGTCATATTTTTACTGTTTGTTCTTGTAACAGTCCCTATTATATCAGACATTTTTTTGAAAGTATATAGATGAAGGTAAGAAAAAAGTACAAATGTTCGATTCTTATTTGTACTTTTCTCTCTTACTACTATTCTATTTTTTATCATGCTGCGTTGAAATATTCCTCCAGGATTAAGTCTATTTCAATCACTTCTGAATAATCATAATACTGATCTTTCCGCTCTTTTGGAATAACTTCTTCAATAAATGGTTCCAATATATCCAGACAGTCTTCTATGATTTCCTGCGTATCTCCATAAACATCTACTGATATGATTTCCTTGGCATGTCCCAATAAATGCGAAACACCTTTTGAATTAAAGCTATTCTTCAGCAAAATAGTTGCATAGGTATTTCTCAACTGGTGAAAATGAATATCAGGCAAATCCAAGGATTTCAACAAGTCTTTATAGTATTTCTGATGAAAGCCTTTACTCCTTGGATTCCCATATGTAGAACAACAAATATAATTCCAGTCCCGGAACTCTTTTGGTCTGCGTCTGCGGTTCTTCTCATAAGTTTTCCGTTCTTCCAGAATTGCTTCAAATACATAATCCGGTATTGGAAGTTCACGCACACCAGCAGGTGTTTTTGTTTTAATTTCCTGCTTTGTCAGCATCTTAGGTGCACAGTCTTCTGCTTTACTGTTTGGCTTCTTTCCCAACTGACGCTCTACTCTCAACGTCCTGTGAATGTAATCGACATCACTGTATTTCAAACCGTTGATTTCACTTCTTCTGAGCCCCATCAATACAGCAAATAAAATCTGCATATGAATCGGTGTTTCTTTACTTGCCTCAATCAACTGTAGCACCTGCGGAAGTGTCAATGTTTTCTTTTCGTCGATTTTCAGAACACGATACTCTGTCTTTTTTATTTTCTTCGGTAAATTGATTCCCTTCGCAGGATTAGTTGCCAATACATTTTTGTTAAATGCATACTCCAATGATGTTTTCATGATCGTCCTGACATTTTTCGCAACTGATTCGTACTTTTCTGCAACTGTATTATATAATTTTCTGATATAACCCTGATTCAGTGTAGACATATACATTTTTCCAAGCTGTGGAACAATATAATTCCTAATGGCACTTTTGTAAGTTGTATATGTGTCGTCTGTTATTCGGGGACGCATAATATCTTCCAGCCAGAAGATCATAAACTCCTCTACCCGGATTTTCCCATACACAATATAGGTTCCGGTATGTAGCTGTCCAATGACTTCATCACGAAATGCATTGGCTTCTCTTTTGGTCGTGAATCCCGCATGTTGCTGCGTCTTTGTACTTTCGTCTGCAAACGTCAGCAACACACGAAATCCATATCCCTTTTTGATTGTTGTCACCGAATAGACCTTATATTCTACATATTTCTTAAAGTCAAAGGTCTTATGCATGGCTATCCCTCCGTTCCGGTTTGTTGTGGTACAAATGTATTATTTACAAACGCAATAATCTTATCTTGCTCGTCCATAATCTCACAATAATATTCGTAAGTCGTATGAACGGAACTATGACCTAACAGACCAGATATTTTAAACAATGGAACTCCAAGTTCAATTAAAATGGTCGCAAACATATGTCTGAGTCCATGTACGGTGATATTTGCCAATCCATTTCTGTTACAGATTTTCGTAAGTGCCTGATTCATTGCCGTTAATGATCGGGGTTCGCCATTTTCCTGACAACATACATAATCAAAATTCTTGTATTCTATGCCCGGATCAGTTTTTCGCAATTCAATCAACTGCTGTCTGCGTTTTACTTCCTGCATCACCACTTTTGGCACTCTCAATATCCGGTAGCTGTTCTCAGTCTTTGGATTCCTTTCAATAACAGCATATTCCGTAACCGTAAATTCTTTTTCTTTCAGTTTCAGGTTTCCAACAAGCTGTCTGCTAATTCTGACGGTCTGTTTTTCAAAATCAAAATCCTGAAATTTCAATCCAAGAATTTCTCCTTTTCGTAACCCACAAAACAGTCCCAGTAAAATTTCCAGATACCAAGGATTCTTGCTGGCAGCTTCAAGAAAAACTTTCAATTTTTCTTTGCCTAATACCCTTACCTTTGGTTTTGCTCTCGAATATGGCTTTGTCTCAGGCATTGGATTATAGCTTATGAACTTATCTCCTGCTGCATCTTTCATGGCGATGCTCAAAAGCTCTCGCCCTTTATTTCCTGCTGAAGGACAAATTTTCGCGACACGTTCCAGTAGAGCATCTAAATACTCTACTGAAATGTATTTTAATTTGATATCCGCTTCCATACTCGGAAGAATCAGATTATATAAGGTATATGCTCCAACCATTCTTGTGGTTGTCTCAATTCTCGGACTGAAAATATTTTCAAACCAGTATTCCAGATAATCCCCAAGCATCACATCTGTCTTTTGCATTTTTGCAATCTGGAGATTTCTCTGCTTCTTCTGGTATCTCTTTTCATATTCCCAGTAACTTTTCTCTGCTTCTTCCGGCGTTTCAAATCCACCTTTTTTCCCATATTTTGTCGTCAGATCGTCCTGCAGCTCTTTGGTTCTGTGATACCATGATTTTCCTTCAAAAAAGACAACTCTCTTTTCCTTTGACATTGTCTCCTGCTGCGTTTCTTTCTGTTTCATTCGGCTCTCACTCTTTCTCTCTCCTCGTCTCCATTCAGCCACCTATCAAAAGAATTGCATGGGATACGATAAGATCTGCCAATCTTCAACACCCGGAATGGTTTTCTATCATAATAAACATTTTCTATAAATTCATACGCCATGGAGCGTCCCAGCCCAAGCAAATTCTGAACATCTTCTACTTTATATACTTTCTTTTCCACTTCATTCTCTATCATTGCCATGACGTTATCCTCCTCGTCCTAATCTTTGCGCTTCACTACCGGTAGTTTTTAGCTGTGTAACATCTAAAAACGTTACACCACTAAGATATCCATTTTCGTCTGCATCGTCCAATGTGCGAATTTTCAAATCGCACACTTGACTTTTACGTGTTACTTGTTCTTTCTTCCTATATAATAGTCGTACCCATTCCGGACATTACAGAACATACAAGTATCCTTATATCGCTGTTCTGGATTCACTCGCCGGATATAATGTCCCGGCACATCATAAAAATTGCCTGCACATACTCTGCACAGGCTCACGACTAACGGTTTTTCAATTATCTTCGGTATCCCGGTACTTCTCCTGATTGCTTTATTGATTTTCTCCATTTCAGTGCGGTCTAAGGTACACACATAATTTTCCAACCGTCTTTTATCTAAAGTTCTAAGCTGCTCTAACAGCACTACAGAATCCTTTTCCAAACCTTCCATTTCCGGGACTGCAATGTGTGTCGGCAGTTTCATTTTTTCTTTACTTGTAATTGCTGCCACGATTACTGTCGGACTGTATTGATTTCCTATATTATTCTGAATCACCAGCACCGGACGATAACCGCCCTGCTCACTTCCAAATACAGGATCAAGGTCGGCGTGATAAATATCCCCACGCTTGACGTTCCTATCTTCCATCTTTGCTATATCTCCTCTCGTCTTTCTAACTGTTGTTATCCCTAAATATGTAAAATACAAGCCTATTTGTCCCCGACGCCCCGACTTGTAATTGGGAAATCATCAGACGGCTGACTGCTAATCAGCTCCACAGGATTTTATCTAAAATAAATATATGGGATTGGGAGTTTTCCTCTCCAGGGATCTCCTGAAGCTGCCCTCACTTGTTGCGGCATCAAAGAAATATTTTGTATACACGACTTTATGACCGGACAGGAGTATCATTATGCCTGTTGTCTGTCATCGCCCTGCCAGAAGCAATCTGACAGTTATAACCAGATATTTTTCGCTCAACAGTCCGGGTAATACAAACTGAAACCAAAAGGAAGTATACGGGTGGGATTTCGCTGTCTTTACCCAGCCTGTGTTATGGCGTATTTGTTAATGTGGCTTACGCTCATCACGATAACAACAGGAATGTGCCTGATGAATGTATATGAATTTGTCAAGGTTCTTCCCGCTCCCCAGTCTTTTCGTGACAAAAGAAGAAACAGGTGGATCAAAATATTTCTCTTTCCACCTGTTTCCTCACTTAAATGCTATTTTTCAACCCACTATCTCAAAATCTTTTTCAAATTTCTGATTGCTGCTTTTACAGACTTTGCTACCATCTGAAAAGAGCATCCTTCTTCCTGTGCAATCTGCTCATATTTCTTATCTTCAAAATAATACTTCATCAATCGTCTTCTCTGAATTTCCGACAACTGCTGAATTGCACTATGTAACCGTTCCGCTTCCAGTTTATTCAGAACCGTATTCTCTACATTTTCTTCTTTCTGAAATATCCGTTCATATAAACTGGAATCCCAGATTTCTGACTGTTCCAGATGCCTGTCCACAACATTCATATGCGACACATCCTGCAATTCAAACGTATTAAAAGCTTCATATACATTCTTTCCTATTTCCAAATCCTTGTACTCTTTTTCACCATTACGAAATGAAACATAATATTTTCCGTCCTTCTCATAGATTTCATATGGGTTATATTTATCTTTTCTTCTTTTAGGCTGTCTGCCTTCCATGACCTTTTCTCCAATCTGAATTTTTTTTGAATTCAGATCAGTAGGCGGGGCACGAATACGAACAATCGACCTTATTTTGAATTGCTCATTCTCAATATTTAGGTAACAAAAAACGCCCTGACAGATTTCACTCCTATGGACGCATTTAATTCGATATTTTATTACCCTGGATTCATTATTGGCTCTTACCCTAGTTTCAATTCCAACATTTACTAATGAAATTGTTGAGATTTTTTTAATTGAATACCTTCTGTTGAACAGAATTTTTTAGCTGAACTCTTGCTAAGAACCATATTTTCTCCGGTTAGATTCCGGAAAAGAAAATAAGCATACAAATACTGCTCTTTCGGAATCTGTTTTTTTTAACCGAAAGAGATTTGTATGCTTTCTCATTCATCGGGTAATACCCTGTGTTTTTTCTAATGTTACACCCTTTTCACTTTTCAAATTTTGGGTAATACACTAAGTTTATGGAGGTATACAAACATGGATATTCCAAAAACATTATTTGCCACTTTAGTAAAACAAGGGCGTATGGAAATGCATTTAACACAAGAAGCTCTTGCTGAAAAACTCGGAATATCGGCGGCTTATCTTGGAGACCTCGAACGCCATAAAGGCGGTCCCAGTCTGGAATTATTTTGTAAAACCATGCAGACTTTAAATATTTCTGCTGATGACTACGTTTATCCAAATCAAAATAAAAATAATTCTACATATGATCAGATTCTTCGGCTCTTAAATCAATGCAATGATTATCAGTTACAGGTAATTCTTGCAACTACGACAGCTCTGCTAGATTCTAATCCTTTTATTTCTAACGTAGACACTACTAATGATACAAAATAAAACTTGTAAAATACCGATAAATAGCTGATAATTACCGATATTTAAAATTAGTGGAATAAATACTATTACCATATGTTAAAAACAGTTATGCTATATCATTACAACTTGATATAACATAACTGTTTCTTCTTTACGAACATCCTTTTATCTATCAAATACTACATTTTCCTCCACGACACACTTAATTGCTTTTCATCTCGCTAATTATTTTTTCCATATCCGTCGATTTTTTCAAGAGTCCTAAACCAGCCAATAACTGAATACAATCTACATATCCTTGACAATATGCCCTTTGTTCTGACACAAACGCTTCTTCTTCCAAAATTTCTCCATATTGCTTCAACTTCTCCCTGTCCTCATAACTTATATGATCGAGAAGTTTATTCACCTTTTCTTTTTCCATTTTCTTCTTCAACTGAATATTTGCAAGTTCTTGGAAATAGATATAACTTTCTCTGTTTATATTCTCACAACGCAACTGGTTCAAAAAAGAGGATATTTCATTCCAAATATCATTTTCCATAAAAATTTCTCCTGCTTTTTTTGGTATCTTTACTTATTATGCCCAATTTTATATTCCATCATTTCATCAATTCACCATTAAATTTATATCCCATACCCCATACATTTAAAATGTATCTTGGTTTTGCAGAATCTGGCTCAATCTTTTTTCTGATTCTCCGAATTATGCCCATAACATTATCTTCTGCCCCATAATATGGTTCTTTCCACACCTGTGTATATATTTGTTCCTTTGAAAATATCCGTCCTGGATTTTTTGCCAGCAAATATAATATTTCAAATTCATAATTCGTCAATTGAACCAGCTCACCATTACTTTCTACAGAACGATATTCCGCATTTATTTTTAATGCTCCGTAATCAAGTACCCTATTTTGTTTATCAGGCATCTCAGAGTATTTTTTAGCAGACAGAAAATGTAATAATTCATTTAATTTTTCTTCCTCATTTTCATCAAATGTTACAACAACTACCCTTCCCATTTTTATAAAAACCTTTCACATTTCAAATCTTACAAGTGTAATTTTTATCTATTATTACATCTGTAAGATTTAAAGTCAAGTTTTTATTTCGTTGACAGAATAACCTTTTAAGATATATAATATTTTTATTACATTTGTAAGATTTGGAGGAATATCACATGAGCAATCTGCCTCAAATTTCAGAAGCTGAA
>ERZ826242.1617-NODE-1617-length-23529-cov-5.522536_pt1 | contig 23529 bp, 19 predicted proteins | sample MGYA00519871_ERZ826242 | MGnify/ENA primary metagenome ERZ826242 (study PRJEB31778, sample SAMEA3449226) | human gut metagenome | biome: human gut; feature: human-associated habitat; material: faeces | place: United Kingdom | collected 2010/2012 ...
CGGCGACGAAACCATTGCACCGAAGGGCTTTCGTAACATGGTAGCATAACGCGCGAACTGCCATACAGTGCCTCAAGCGGCTTATTGACTTTAAAGAACGTGAATGATATAATCGTAACGAAAAAAGCTAGAATCTACAGGTGGTCTAGAAAGGATATAATACCTATGCAGGGACGTACACACAATTGTGGTCAGTTAAGACTGGCAAATGTCGGCGAGGAAGTAAAGCTTGTCGGCTGGTATGAAAATCTCCGTAAGGTCAGCAAGAATCTTGGATTTTTGATTTTGAGAGACTTTTACGGAACAACACAGATTGTAGTAGAGACAGAGGAAATCATGGAGCAGCTGTCTTCTATCAACTATGAGTCTACAATCGAAATTATTGGAACTGTAAGAGAGCGCAGTTCTAAGAACGCAAATCTTCCAACAGGAGAGATCGAGGTAGTTCCAAGTAAGCTTACAGTTCTTGGAAAGTGCCGTTACAACGAGCTTCCGTTCCAGATTAACCATTCAAAGGAAGCAGATGAGAATGTTCGTCTGAAATATCGTTATCTGGATCTGAGAAATCCGCAGGTTAAGTCGAAGATTGTTTTGAGAAGCAAGGTTGTTGCAGATCTTCGTGCTTCTATGATTGGTCATGATTTTATGGAAATCACAACACCAATCTTGACATGTTCTTCTCCAGAGGGTGCAAGAGATTATCTTGTTCCAGCAAGAAATCATCCGGGCAAGTTTTATGCTCTTCCACAGGCTCCGCAGCAGTTCAAGCAGCTTCTTATGACCTCTGGAATTGACCGTTATTTCCAGATCGCTCCGTGCTTCCGTGATGAGGATGCAAGAGCAGACCGTTCTCCGGGTGAGTTTTATCAGCTTGATATGGAGATGGCATTTGCTGATCAGGAAGACGTATTTGAGATCCTTGAGGATGTCCTTCCGCCAATCTTTGCAAAGTATGGTATTTACCATGAGGCATCAAAGCCGCCGTTTAAGAGAATCCCATATCTTGAGGCAATGGACAAGTATGGTTCTGATAAGCCGGATCTTCGTATCAGTCTGATCGTCCAGGATGCTACAGAAGTGCTTGCAGAATGTGGCTTCGGTCCATTTGCAGGAAATAAGGTAAAGGCAGTCGTTGCTGAAAACTTCAAGGGTACTAGAAAGCAGATCGATAAGATGTGTGCTGATGTTGAGGTAGTAAGCGGTCAGAAGGCATATTGGTTCCGTTTAGATGACAAGGGCGAGCTGACTGGAGGAATCTCCAAGTTTGTTGTTGATCACAAGGATGCAGTGGTGAGCGCACTTGGCTTAAAGGCAGGTGATTTCGTTGCACTGTCTGCAGGTGACTTAAAGACTGCTCAGAAGACAGCAGGTGTCATCCGTAAGACAATCGGTGCTTCTTTCGAAGGCTATATGAAGAAGGATTGCTATGAGTTCTGCTGGGTTGTTGACTTCCCGATGTATGAGATCGGTGAGGAGTCTGGCGAATTAGAGTTCTGCCATAATCCATTCTCTATGCCGCAGGGTGGTTTACAGGCACTTGAGACTATGAATCCGCTTGATATTCTTGCTTACCAGTATGATTTAGTCTGCAACGGCGTAGAGCTTTCATCAGGCGCTGTTCGTAACCACGATCCAGAGATCATGGTTAAGGCATTCCAGTTAGTTGGTCTCGGCGAGGAAGATGTAAAGGCAAAATTCCCGGCTATGTATAACGCATTCTGCTATGGTGCTCCGCCGCATGCAGGAATTGCACCAGGTGTTGACCGTATGATCATGCTGATTGCAGGTGAGGACAGCATCCGTGAAATCATTCCATTCCCAATGAACAAGAATGCACAGGATGTTATGATGGGCGCACCAGCTACAGTAAGCGAGAAGCAGCTGGCAGATGTTCATATTAAAATTGTAGAGGACAAGAAAGACGAGTAAGTTGTTTTCTTGTATATATATTAAGAAGCAGGAGAAAATCGAGACGATTTTCTCCTGCTTCTTTTGACCACCGGGACAGGTACACTGGCTCTTTTACTGTCCCGGGTGGCTTTTAGGTGATTGACAAAATGAATTCTATATGCTACTATAACACAGTGCTAATACGTTAGCATAATAAAGCAGCTGCAGCGTTCTGCGGCCAAGAAAAGGAGATTATTATTATGAGAAAAATCGTGGCAGCAGCACTTGCTGTAGGAATGGCAGCAATGACAGTAACCGGATGTTCCAGCCCAAAGAGTGAGTCAAAGGAGACGACAAAGGCAACTGCTGAGGCATCAAAGGAAACTCAAAAAGAAACAGAAAAAGAGACACAGAAGGATACTGAGGCTGTATCTACAGAAGAAAAGACTAAGGAAGCATCTTCTAAGGCAGACGAAGCAGATACAGAAAAGGCAAAATCAGATGAGGCAGAGAGCGAATCCACCTCTGATCAGAAGACCTTTACAGTAGGATTTGATGCAGAGTTTCCGCCGTATGGATATCGCGATGAGAGCGGAGAGTATGTTGGTTTTGATCTTGATTTAGCGGAAGAGGTTTGTGACAGACAGGGCTGGGAGTTAGTAAAGCAGCCAATTGACTGGGATTCTAAGGATATGGAGCTGTCCACTGGTGCAATTGATTGTATCTGGAATGGATTCACAATGAATAGCCGTGAGGATGATTACACATGGTCTGATCCATATATTGATAACAGTCAGGTATTTGTTGTTGCAGCAGATTCAGGAATTGAAAATAAATCAGATTTAGCAGGAAAGGTAGTGGCCGTTCAGAAGGATTCTTCCGCACTGGCAGCACTTAATGACGAAGAAAATAAGGACAATATTGCACTTAGAGATTCATTCTCACAGCTTATTGAGTATGCTGATTATAATACAGCATTTATGGATCTTGAGCAGGGAGCAGTGGAGGCTGTTGCTATTGATATTGGTGTTGCACAGTATCAGATTGATAAAAGAGAAGAGGGCGCTTATGTAATGCTTGCAGGTGATGACAACAAGTTAGCATCTGAGCAGTATGCAGTTGGATTCAAAAAAGGAAATGAAGAGCTTCGCGATAAAGTTCAGGATACACTTGATGAGATGGTAAAGGATGGAACCTTTGCAGAGATTGCAGAAAAGTGGGGACTTACAGACAGTGTTTGCCTCGGAAAATAATACATAAGCTGGAAAGGCAACGACTATGGATATAATGGCAATGACAGCACAGCTTGCGGAAGGCTTTCTTGTGACTGTCCAAATATTTGTGTTTACGCTTTTGTTTTCTCTGCCGCTTGGCATGTTGGTGGCATTTGGGCGCATGTCCAGATGCAAAATAATAAAGCTGATTGCAAAGCTTTACATCTCTGTTATGAGAGGAACACCGTTGATGCTGCAGATTATCGTAGTATATTTTGCACCATATTATATGTTTCGTATGAAGATGGGACCTGGCTACCGTTTTCCGGCAGTTATAATCGCGTTTGTTATCAATTATGCAGCATATTTTGCAGAAATTTATCGTTCTGGTATAGAATCCATGCCAAATGGACAGTATGAGGCAGCACAGGTGCTTGGTTACAACAAAGCGCAGACTTTCATTCGCATTATTCTGCCGCAGGTAATTAAACGAGTGCTTCCATCCATCACAAATGAGACTATTACACTTGTTAAAGATACATCGCTTGCATTTACGATTTCAATTGCAGAGATGTTCACTGTCGCCAAGCAAATTGGTGCAGCACAGACAAGCGTAATGCCGCTTTTGGCAGCAGGTATTTTCTATTATGTATTTAACCTGATTGTGGCAACAGTGATGGAGTATATCGAAAAAAGGCTTTCGTATTATAGGTAGGTAAAAATATGGCAGTTCAAAATAATAAAGCGGAAGGCATAGTCCTTCTGGAGATGAAGCATGTAAAAAAGAGCTTTGACAAAAGTGGTGTTTTAAAAGATATTTCTCTGAAAGTGAGAGAAGGTCAGGTGGTTTCCATTATAGGACCGTCCGGTTCTGGAAAGTCTACATTGCTTCGCTGTGCAACGCTTCTTGAAAAGATGGATGCAGGAGAGCTGATTTATCTTGGTGAAAAGGCAGCGTGGGAGCAGGATGATAAAAAAGGGCAAAAGCGCTGCGTCTATGCGCCAAAGGATAAGCTTAAGCAGATTCGATCTTATTTCGGTCTTGTTTTCCAAAGCTTTAATCTTTTTCCGCATTATTCTGTTATGAAAAACATCATCGATGCGCCTGTATGCGTGAATCATGTGAGTAAAAATGAAGCAAAAGAGCGGGCCAAAAAGCTTCTTGCGCAGCTAGGGCTTTCTGATAAAGAAAATGCCTATCCATACCAGCTTTCCGGCGGTCAGCAGCAGCGAGTTTCAATAGCACGAGCACTTGCATTGCAGCCAAAGATTCTTTTCTTTGATGAACCAACTTCTGCACTAGACCCAGAGCTGACAGCAGAGGTGTTAAAGGTCATCCGCCAGTTAGCTCAAAATCATATGACAATGATTATTGTCACACATGAGATGCAGTTTGCAAAAGAAGTTTCCGATCACATCGTCTTTATGGAACAGGGAGTGATCGTGGAAGAAGGAACGCCAGATGAACTGTTTTCATCTGAAAATGCCCGCGTAAGAGAGTTTATCGGGAAGGTTAGTGCTTAATTTTACAGCAAGGCCCGAAGGCGAATGGATTTCGCAATCTTTTCATTGACAAGCTCACGTTTATGGAGTACAATAGTTTATCGTATAAGATGGACTAATTTTGTGATCATGGCGTGGGGCTGCGGCTTGAAATGGCGGTGAAACGACTGTGAGAACGAGAAATATACAGGAAGAGATGAGGACGCCATGGAGCCAAAAGACAATATAATCTGGCCAAGTTTTAAAAGACAATTTAATACAGCAGTGTCCGGCGATAATACCGTGCGCAAGGCAGTTCCTTATCTGGATCGCTACCAGCAGGAACAGCTTGAGCGTCAGCAGGAGCGTCAGAAACGCTGGGAAAAACAGATTCACAAACGTGCAGTACAGAAGGAATTTGAAGAGCGCAGAAGAAGAGCAAATGCACTGACCTTTGCTGAGGCATCAGTAGTAGGTGTTTTGTGTGCTGTGCTTTTATTTGCATGTATTTTTTACGTAGGTCAGCAGGCAAAGTTAAACCAAAGCAATACAAAGCTTGCGTCATTGCAAAAAACATATGCTTCCCTTGTTGAGGACAATAACGCTAAAAGCAGTGAAATTGAAGGGTCAGTTGATTATGAGCGTATTTACGATTACGCAGTCAACGAGCTGGGCATGATGTATCCAGAAAAGGGACAGACTGTTACATATAAGAGAAATCCAGGCAGTTATGTAAAGCAGGGCGAAGAGATTCCGAGCAATTAAGAATGAATACTGCTTTGATTGGCATATTTAAGAAAAACCTCCATAAATATGAGATAGATATCATATTTATGGAGGCTTTTTATGTCTGCTGCTAATTTAAGAATGAACAACAAAAGAAATCAATATCGAAATCAGTATCACTTGATTTGCCGAGTCATTAGTATCTGCCTGTGTGCTCTTTTTTGCCTGTCTTTTGGCTGTACATCAAAAAAGGAAGAACGTCTGCAGGAGATTGATTTTACAGTAGTGGATGATGATGAGATTCCAGAAGAATTAAAGACAATCATTGATCAGAAAAAAACAGGAGAGTTCAAACTGACCTATGCTGATCAGGATGAACTCTACATAGTGGTTGGTTATGGAAAACAGCTGACCGGCGGATACAGTATTCAGTTTCCAGACGTATATCTGACAAAAGAGAATATTGTTGTAACAAGTGTATTGCTTGGTCCGGAAGGAGAAGAACCTGCGAATATCAGTTATCCATACGCGGTCATTAAAATCGAATATAGGCCAGAGCCAGTACTGTTCCAGTAAATTATAAAAACGGTGCTTATGACTTATGCCGCTTTGAAAAATTTACTGAAGCATTACTTTTCTGTTTCATAGTCTTTCATCAAATCCGTCAGGTAATTTTTGATCTCAATGAATTTAGGAATATAAATAAAGAAGTAACCGACACTCATTCCTGACAGGAAAATACAGAGCCAATAGGTCCAGTGGGAAATCTGAGTCAAAAGAATACATAAAAGACCTACGACCCACACGATGATCATACCCTGTTTTAAAGAAAGGTATGGACGGCGGTTTGTCACTTTCTTTTTTAAATACATCATGTAGACTGCACCAAGCGCTATGCCGGCAGCTGCAAGTAAAATGGTGATCCATGGGGAAAGCAGTTCTGGACGCTTAATCATCTTTACAAGTAATAGGATGATATAGAAGCCTGTGCCAAAGCCGTAGATAAGCCACGGAAAAATGTTGTTGCGAAAAGGAGAATCCTTTTTCATGCTGAATTTCATATCATTGCCTTTCTGCGAATATTATTTTTAATTAAAATGATACCGTGCCTATGTATAAAAGTCAATAAGTGCTGCAAACAGGAAATCATTAAATTTTTGTAACTATCCAGTTGAAATCTATCGGCGAAGATGCTATACTTACAGAAGATTGTGAAAAAATAATCACACAAGCAATTAAAGGAGGTACTTCAATGTTAGTAACAGCTGAAGAGATGCTTAAGAAAGCAAAGGCCGGCAAGTATGCAGTAGGCCAGTTCAATATCAATAACCTGGAGTGGACCAAGGCAATCCTTGCAACCGCACAGGAACTGCAGAGCCCGGTTATCCTTGGTGTTTCCGAGGGTGCTGGTAAGTATATGACTGGTTTCGGTACAGTAGCAGCTATGGTAAAGGCTATGATTGAGGAAATGAACATCACTGTTCCGGTTGCTCTGCATCTGGATCATGGAACCTATGAAGGATGCTATAAGTGCATCAAGGCTGGTTTCTCCTCCATCATGTTTGATGGTTCTCATCTGCCGATCGAAGAGAATATCGAGAAGACCAAGGAGCTTGTTGCTGTATGTAAGGGCATGGGAATGTCTCTTGAGGCAGAAGTTGGTTCTATCGGCGGCGAGGAAGATGGCGTTGTAGGTATGGGCGAGTGTGCAGATCCAGAAGAGTGCAAGAAAATTGCTGATCTTGGTGTAACCATGCTGGCAGCAGGTATCGGAAACATTCACGGTGTATATCCGGCTAACTGGAAGGGATTAAGCTTTGAGACACTGGCAGCAGTAAGCGAGAAGGTTGGCGATATGCCGCTTGTTCTTCACGGTGGTACAGGTATCCCGGCTGACATGATTAAGAAGGCAATCTCTCTGGGCGTTTCCAAGATCAATGTAAACACAGAGTGCCAGTTGTCCTTCGCAGCAGCTACTCGTGAGTATATCGAGGCTGGAAAGGATCAGAAGGGTAAGGGCTTTGACCCAAGAAAGCTGTTAGCACCAGGTGCTGAGGCAATCAAGGCTACCGTTAAGGAAAAGATGGAGCTGTTCGGTTCTGTAGGTAAGGCTTGAAACAAATAAGACAATTATCGTTCAGGTTTAGCGTGAAAAAGAGGAACATTTCACAAAAGTGAAACGATTCTGGAAAAACACTTGCTTTTCTGAATGAAAAGGTGTATTTTATTGTCATCAGTGATTGAAACAGACAATCACGATCTGACTGGAACAAGGGCGTTCTTATCTTAGTTGATAAGGGCGCTCTTTCTTTTACTTTATCATAGTAAAGTGGTCGATAATATATCAGTTCAGTCAGATGGCTCTGCAGAATAGCTTAACAGAAGAAAAGGCAGCAGACAGAGCGTTATATCAGTATAGAATGAGAGGGTTGAAAACATGAGCGGCAGAATTACAGAGTTATTTAACAACAATGTTTTTACAGATGCTGAGATGAAGGCTCGTCTTCCGAAGAAGGTTTATAATGAAGTGAAGGCGTGCAAGCTGGATAAGGGATCTGCAGACATCGTTGCACAGGCAGTAAGAGACTGGGCAATTGAGAAAGGTGCAACACATTTTACACATGTATTTGAACCACTGACAATGCTTACTGCAGAGAAGCATGACTCCTTCGTTTCGCTTCCAGATGAAGATGGTAAGGTCATGATGGATTTTACCGGAAAAGAATTGTGTGAGTCCGAGCCAGATGGTTCATCCTTCCCGTCAGGTGGTATTCGTGATACCTCTCGCGCAAGATCTTACACTTCATGGGATATGACTTCACCGATTTACGTAAAGGAGGATGCAATTGGAACCATTCTTTGTATCCCGGCAGCATTCTGCTCATACACAGGTGAAGCACTTGATGCAAAGACACCGCTTCTTCGTTCTATGGACGCAGTAAGTGAGCAGGGTGTCAGACTTCTTCGTCTGTTAGGAAACACTACATCTACAAAGGTGACTGCAGGTGTTGGACCTGAGCAGGAGTATTTCATTGTAGACAGAGATAAATATTTACAGAGAGATGACCTTGTATTTACAGGTCGTACACTGTTTGGCGCACCGGCTCCAAAGGGACAGGAGCTCGATGATCAGTATTTTGGTGTAATTCCGGAGCGTGTTGGTTCCTTTATGAAGGAGCTAAACGAAGAGCTGTGGAGATTTGGTATCACTGCAAAGACACAGCATAACGAGGTTGCGCCAGGACAGCATGAGGTTGCTCCGATTTTCTCTGTGACAAACGTTGCAGCAGACAGCAACCTGCTTTTAATGGATACCTTAAAGAAGGTTGCAACACGTCACGGTCTTGTATGTTTGCTTCATGAGAAGCCATTTGCAGGCGTAAATGGTTCTGGTAAGCACAACAACTGGTCTCTTTCCACAGATGATGGTATTAATCTGTTTAAGCCAAGCAAGAAGCCAGAGACTGATACTCGCTTCCAGTTAGTTGTTGGCTGCGTTATGAAGGCAGTGAAAAAGCATGCACTTCTTCTTCGTACCGCTGCTTCTAACCCAGGAAATGATCATCGTTTGGGTGCAAATGAGGCACCGCCAGCAATTATTTCTATCTTCTTAGGTGATCAGATTGGTGGTGTAGTTGATCAGATCATCGAAAAGGGATATGCAGATTCATCTATTCCAGCTGGAATGCTTGATTTTGGTGTAAAGGAGTGCCCGGCTGTTGATAAGGATCCGACCGACCGTAACCGTACATCACCATTTGCATTTACCGGAAACCGTTTTGAGTTTAGAATGGTTGCTTCATCATGCAACGTTGCAGAGCCAAACATTGTATTAAATGCAATGATGGCAGAAGCATTCTCTGATGCAGCAGATGCAATTGAGGCAAAGCTTAGAGAAGGTAAGCACACAGATGTTGCTATTCGCGAAGTGACTGCAGAGTTTATCCGTGAGAACAAGGATATCTACTTTAACGGAAACGGATATACTGATGAGTGGGTTGCAGAGGCCGAAAGACGTGGTCTTCCAAATGTAAAGACATGGGTTGACTCCATCAAGTCTGTTACAGAGCCAACGACAGTAGAGATGTATGAGAAGTTCCACATCTTAACAAAGAGAGAGCTTGAGGCTCGTGCAGAAGTCTTCTATGAGACATACAGCAAGACTTTAAATATTGAAGCAGGTACAATGATTGATATGGTAACAAAGAAGATCATTCCGGCTGTTATCAAGTATGAGAACAATCTGGCTGCATCTGTAAATACTATTAAGTCTGCATACGCAGCAGCAAACATCTCCACTCAGGAGGGTATGCTTCATGAGATTGCCGAGCTTCTTGGTGAAACATATAAGGCATTAAAGAAGTTAAGTGATGTTCACGCAAAGGCTGTTGCTATGGAAGGAAAAGAGCAGGCATTCTATTATAAGGATGTTGTAAAGGAAGCAATGGATGAGCTACGTGCACCAGTTGATAAGCTTGAGGTATTAGTAGAGCGCAAGGTATGGCCGATGCCAACATATGGCGATCTTCTGTTTGAAATCTAAAAACAAAAGTGATTGTGAATGTGCTTCTGAATACTTAATAAAATATAAAAGAATGCATAGCTGTCCGAAAATTCTTCGGACAGCTATCTTTTTTACTTGACAATCAATAGTAGATAAAGGTAGAATAAGTATATATGTGTACAGAAAGGCGTGGTTATTTCTATGGGGATAACGAATATTTTATTATTGGTATTAGGATATGTTCTACTGTTATTTAGTACAAAGCTAGTCAATGGAGGCGGAATTTCTATTATGAGAAAAGGACCGACATCCGATGCGCAGGAGCGAATTTTTTCCTGGTTTGCACTTAGCTTGATGCCATTTTTAAGCATAGCAATCTCAGGTGGTGTATTAGGTCTTGGGAACATGGTATTTACAGCAGCGCTGACAGCTGGTGTACTGCAGCTTCTTTTGATCTATGGAATGCTTGGAATCACTGGAACGTACCGTCTCGCAGGCAATGCACTTCGCGATCTTGTGCTTCTTCTTGTTTGCGTTGTGATTCTGATTGTTTGTACTAACTACACCTGGAGTAAAGGTCATCCAGCAAGCACGATCTCTAGGGGAATGGGTCTTTTTCTTTGTGTTCTTGCAGTAGCGTTTACTGTGTGGATGCTTCCTTATTTTATGGGAAAAAACCGTAAGCTTCAGCGCCGTCCTGATACGGATTTTGTTCCGGCAATTGTGTTTACGCTTGTGGGACTTGCACTGGCAGGTCTTGGCGGTGTTCTTCTTATGAATAATACGGCAGCGCTTACCCATGCGCTGAACATAGAGCAGGGTGTGCTTGGTGTTGCTGTGATCGGCGTAGGCCTTGTACTTCCAGAGTATGTGCGTGTAGCAAGAAAGTACTGGATGAACACACAAAAACCAGTATCAATGCATTTGACACTTGCTACTGGAAATCTTGGATTATTGCTTATGATAGGTCTTAGTGCAGTAATTTCACCTATTATTGTTACATTTGCAGGTGCGTACCTGCTGCTTGCATGTGTGGTGGCGATTATCGTATTTGGTATTTTGTTCTACGTAGGCGGTGAAGTTGGAAAAATTAAGGCGCTCTTGTTTTTAGCTGGTTTTGCTCTTGTTTTTGTGCTTCTTATGAAGTTTAGCCTGCATTAAGCAACAAATTAGAAGAAAGAGAGGGAGAAGTTATGCTGTTTTCGGATATTACGGATTGTGAAATGCTAGTTTATCGATGTATTCAGGAAGCTGATAATGAAATTGGTCTGGTTGGCATCATGGATGAACTTGAAAAGAAATACCAGAAGGACTGGAAACGTTCAACGGTATGTACATTTATTGCACATTTGATTGAAAAAGGTTATGTAAATGGAAGAAGAGAAGGACGTGTGTTCTACTATTCTTCAGCAATCAATGATAAGAAGTTTTTGGAAGCACAGGTAAAGCAATTCATGAATTTCTGGTTTGACGGATCTCTCGAAGAACTGGTGCAGTATGCATGCTTGGCTAAAGGAATTTCAAAGAAGAATGCAGCTGAGGTTGTAGCTGCGATAAAGGAGCTTGAAAAGAAGTAAGAAGATGCTGCAGAGTTCCCTGCGGCATCTTTCTCATTTATTGAGGTGAAAGGATCTGAAGAATTATGGAAAACCAGAATACACCATTGTGGGATGCCTCGCTTGACATCAATGAACGGTTAGACTGGCTGCTTGAGGCACTGAATCTGGATGAAAAATGCAGGATGTTCTCGACGCTTACACCAGAAGTGGCGCGTCTTGGAATCCGAAGTACTTATCTGGGTGAAGAAGCTGCTCATGGTGTGGAAGCAAAGCATGATCGAAGCGTAAACTGGGGAGCACCGAAGCCGACAACGACATTTCCACAGCCGTTTGGTATGAGTCAGACTTGGGATACTAAGCTTATGGAAAAAATGGGGGCAGCCGTTGGAGATGAGGCACGAATCCTCTATTATCGAGAGGGTGAACATGGCGGTCTATGTCGTTGGGCACCGATGGCGGAGCCAGAGCGTGATCCCCGTTTTGGAAGGACAGAAGAAGGATTTGGCGAAGATCCCCATTTGGGTGGTCAAATGGCATCTGCTTATATAAAGGGGATGCGTGGTGATAATCCTAACTATATAAAAACAGCAGCTACGCTTAAATATTTTACCGGTTATAATTCAGAAGATCGGCCACTTCGTGTATCAATTGATCCGCGCAGCTTTTATGAATATTATTTGGAGCCGTATCGCAGGTGCATCATAGAAGGCGGTGCGGAAGGCGTTATGACAGCAAGTAATGCAATCAATGGCACACCAGCACTTTTGGGCGATCATTTACAGGAGGTACTTCGTAAAGAGTGGCGTTTTAGCGGTCATATCGTTGGAAATGAATGTTCGCTAGAAGAACTGTGTCAGGATGAGCGTTTTTCTGACAGGGAAAAGACAGCAGCTCTTGCAATAAAGGCAGGCGTGGATTGTTTTGCTGATGAGCCTGAGTTTGTGGAAGCAGCGGTGCGCGGTGCTTACGACAGAAATCTTCTTTCAATGCAGGACATTAATCAGGCGGTGCGCCGCAGCTTTGCGACAAGGATTCGTCTTGGTATGTTTAATAAAAAAGAAGATGATCCATTTGCAAATCCAGATGAATCACTTTTAGGCGGCAGTGATCATGCAGCTTTGTCACGTCAGGCTGGACGAGAGGCAATTGTACTTTTGAAAAATGAAGAACAGATATTGCCTATTTCTCCAAAAGAAAAAGAAAAAATTGCAGTGATAGGACCATTGGCAAATGAATGGTTTAAGGATTGGAATGGAGGTATTCCGCCATATCGTATTTCACCGTATGAAGGAATAAGAGATGCATTTGGTGAAGATTGTGTGACTTACACAGATGGAAAAAAGCGTCTTTGTCTTCGTTGTGGAGAGAGGTTTGTCTGTCTGACGCAAGAAGGACGACTGGCGCTTGGTTCGCGCTCAGAGGCTGAGGAATTTGTTATAACTGACTGGGGACAGGGAAAAATGAATCTGCAGGCGGCATCGACAGGATGCTATCTGACAAGCGTAGATGAGAATGGAAAGTTATTTGCAAACCGCAGTGAGGCATTTGGGCGTCATGTAAAAGAATGCTTTTGTGTGGAGATGCTGTCAGATGGACGTTTTCGCCTGACAACATGGCGTGGACGTGATGTGTATTGGGACAGCGAGGGTATGCTTCGTGCAGCAACAGATGAGCAGGTTGGCATTGGCTGGCCAGGCGAAAATCGTGCATTATTTGGAATTGAGCAGACTTGGGATGGTACGGCTCGTGCAGTGACTTTAGCATCAGAGGCTGACAAGGTGGTTATTGTACTTGGAACAAATCCAGTGATCAATGGTCAGATAGGACAGGACAGGGAGAAGTATGGACTTCCAAGTGCTCAGATAGCATTGTTTGAAGCTGTGAAAAAGGTGAATGAGCAGGTGATCGTTGTTGTTGTAAGCAACTATCCGCATGATCTGATGCCGTTACAGGAAGCAAAAGCCATTCTCTTTACGCCGTCTGGCTGTCAGGAACTGGGAAGAGCTATTGCAGATGTTATGTCTGGCTCATATAATCCGTCAGGAAGACTGAATATGACATGGTATTCATCATTTGAAGATCTTCCGGCAAAAAATGAATGTGATATTATTCGCACGCGCCAGACTTATCAATATTATAGAGGCAAAAAACAATATCCGTTTGGATATGGATTGTCCTATACCTCGTTTGTATATGATATTTTCGCAGTGGAGCAGGAAAAGGAGCAGCTTAAGGCTGTGCTTCGTGTGCGAAATACTGGAAATTGTGATGGTGCAAAGGTTATCCAAATTTATGCGGCAAAGGAGGAAGCGTCACTTACACGACCAGATAAAAAGCTTGTCGGTTTTGCATTTGTTATGCTCCATGCAAATGAAGCTAAGGAAGTGACAATTAAAATTCCATTTAGAGAGCTGATGATTTATGATGTGATTACAGAAAGCATGATGCTTTCCGATGGCGGATATCGAATCTGGATAGGAGAGGATGCAGATACACAGGCACAGATAATAGAAAGTGATGGCACTAAGCGTCCAGCGCAGGCTATTGTCTGCCTTGAGGGTGATATTCGTATTCGTCGTGATTTTGCCAATATTACAGGAGCCTGGCTTTATGATGAGTGCAGAAATGTGAGAATCTCAAAACGGGAGGGTGTTCAAGTTGTCTGCATCAGCAATAAGGCGCAGGAAGCGATGATGGAGTACACAATGGGTGATAATGACAGCCTTGGCAGCGAGCTTCATTTGAAGCTTTATGCGATAGAAGGGAGTAAGTTAAAAATCACCATAAATGATAAAGATTCACAGATGTTTGCGCTAAACACGCAGGGCATGATTCAGGAGGTTTGCATAAACCTTTCTGAAGAAATGGCAGTCTGGGGATATGTGGATGAAATCATTACATTGAAGCTTTCTATGAAGGGTGTTATGGGCATTAGTTATTTCTGGTTTGAATAATTACGAATTAAATAATAAGGGAGAATAGATCATGGAAGAAAAGAATACAACTATGGGAACAACTGAAACAATGGAGGATTACAAGGAGGCACTTGAGGCATCCTATCGCAGAATCCGTCCAGGTGATATCGTGACAGGAACAGTTATCGATGTAAATGATCAGGATGTGACAATTGATTTTAATTACTATGCACCAGGCAGAATCCCAGTGACTGAGTTAAGTGATGATCCAACATATCATGTACTGGAAAATGTCGCAGTTGGTGATACACTTACTGCAACAGTTGTAAAGACAGATGATGGTGCCGGAAATATGCTTCTTTCATGTAAGGATGCAGCTGAGGAGTTGGCATGGGATAAACTGCAGGAAGCACAGAAAACAAAGAAGGTTTACCATGTAAAGGTGGCAGGTGCTGTAAATGGCGGATGTGTAGCTTATGTAGAAGGTGTGCGCGGATTCATCCCGGCATCGAAGCTTGCATTAGAATATGTAGAGGAGCCGGCAGATTACTTAAATAAGGAGCTTGATGTTCAGGTAATATCAGTGGATGAGGGAGCAAAGAGAGTAGTTCTGTCTGCAAAGGAGCTTCTTTTGGCGAAAGTTATGGAAGAAAAGAACAAGAAGATCAACAAGTATACAGTTGGCACTGTTATGGAAGGAACAGTTGAACAGTTAAAGGATTACGGTGCATTTGTAAATATTGGTGATGGAATTACAGGACTGGTTCATATTTCACAGATCAGTGACAGAAGATTAAAGCATCCAAGTCAGGTATTAAAGGAAGGCGATAAGGTTAAGGTAAAGATTATAAAGATCGAGAACAATAAGATTTCCTTAAGTATCCGTGAGGCAGCTGAGCTTACAAGCCGTGAGGTAGAGGAGGAAGGACCAGCTGAGTACGAGGATAACGGTGCAGCAGCAACAGGTCTTGGCGCATTGCTTAAGGGATTTAAGTTAAATTAAGGTCTGATTTAAGAAAGGTGTGATTTTATGGCAGACGAGATGGAACTTTTAAAAGAATGGATAAAGACAAGCAAAAACATTGTATTTTTCGGAGGGGCAGGCGTGTCAACCGAGAGCAATATCCCGGATTTTAGAAGCACAGACGGTCTGTACAATCAGGAATACGCCTATCCGCCTGAAACAATTCTTAGTCACAGCTTTTACAAAAAAAAGCCAGAGGAGTTTTTTAGGTTTTATCGAAACAAAATGCTGTTTCCAAATGCACAGCCAAATGCAGCGCACAAAGCGCTTGCAAGGCTGGAGCAGCAGGGAAAATTAAAGGCAGTGATCACACAAAACATTGATGGTCTGCATCAAAAGGCAGGAAGCAGAGAAGTGCTAGAGCTTCATGGAAGCGTACTTCGAAATTATTGTGAGCACTGCGGCAGATTCTATAGCCTGGAAGATCTTATGGAAAAGAAAGAGTTAGTGCCAAAGTGTAGCTGCGGAGGAATCATTAAACCGGATGTGGTTTTGTATGAGGAAAGTCTAAATCAGAAGACATTGGAGCAATCTGTGCGCTATATTAGTCAGGCTGACATGCTAATTGTAGGCGGAACATCGCTGACAGTATACCCAGCGGCAGGACTGATTGATTATTACCGGGGAAACAAGCTTGTTTTAATCAATATGGCAGCGACAGTGAGGGATGGCATAGCAGATTTGATTATAAAAAGAAAGATAGGAGAGGCACTTTCAGAGGCAGTAGAGTAAGCTTTTACAGGCCTGTCTTAGGAGTATGAAAATGGATTTTGAGGTTGGAGATAGAATTATCATGAAAAAACCGCACCCATGCGGAAGCAAGGAATGGGAAGTTTTGCGTGTTGGAATAGACTTTCGTATTCGCTGCTGTGGATGCGATCACCAGATCATGGTGCCTAGAAAGCTTGTAGAGAAAAACACGAAAAGTATTAAAAAGGCGGAATGAGAGTCCAAGAAAAGTTCACGGAACGCCCATTCACAAAACCGCACTAACGTGCTTTCGTTGCTTCGCAACTTTGTTTTGTTCATTAACGTGCGTTCACTTCGTTCAGCTGATTCGTCCAATCCTCATGCAAGCATGGGATTTGTACGAACACATCTGAACGAGTGAACTTTTTTATAAAAAAGTGCTTGCATTTTCTTTGCAGATATGGTAAAGTTAAAAACTGTGATGTAATATCATATCCTTGCTCTCCAGTAGGTGGAGGGCCAGAGACCAGAAGGAGGTAGAAAACATGAATAAGTACGAGTTAGCAGTTGTATTAAGTGCAAAGCTTGAGGAAGAAGAGAGAGCTGCAGCAATCGAGAAGGTACAGGGCTACATCACCCGTTACAACGGCGTTGTTACCAACGTTGATGATTGGGGTAAGAAGAGACTGGCTTATGAGATTCAGAAGTCTAAAGAGGCTTACTATTACTTCATCCAGTTTGATGGTGATGCAGAGTGTCCAGGTGAAGTTGAGAGACACATCCGCATTATGGAACCGGTTGTCAGATATCTTTGCGTTAAGCAGGAAGCGTAAGCAGGGCGCTTAGGCATCAGGCTTAAGCATTTTAGAAAGGGCATGGTTATTAACTATGAATAAAGTTATTTTAATGGGAAGACTTACCCGAGACCCAGAAGTTCGTTACTCACAGGGAGAACGCCAGATGGCTATTGCAAGATATACACTGGCTGTAGATCGCAGAGGACGCGCAAATACATCCAATGGTGAGCAGACAGCTGACTTTATTCAGTGTGTAGCATTTGACCGTTCAGCAGAGTTCGCTGAGAAATATTTTCATCAGGGAACAAAGCTAGTGGTTACCGGACGCATTCAGACCGGCAGCTATACCAATAAGGATGGCCAGAAAGTTTATACGACAGATGTGATTGTTGAGGATCAGGAGTTTGCAGAGAGCAAGTCAGCAAGTGCAGGTTCAGACAATGGCGGTTACAGACCGGCAATGTCTCAGTCCAGACCAGAGCCGGCAAGCGCAGTTGCAAGCGGATTTATGAACATCCCAGACGGCGTAGAAGACGAAGGACTTCCATTTAACTAATGATGTCAAAGACAGACGGAGAAAACGTCCATAATCAAAGCGAAAATCGCTTGATAGATTGAAAATCAAAAAGGAGAGAAGAACATGGCTTACAATAAGGCAGAAAAAACTGATTCCTCCATGAAGAGAAGAGCACCTCGCAGAAGAAAGAAGGTTTGCGTATTCTGTGGAGAGAACAACGGCGTTATCGATTACAAGAACGTTGCAATGTTAAAGAAGTATGTTTCCGAGAGAGGAAAGATCCTTCCGAGAAGAATTACCGGAACTTGTGCAAAGCATCAGAGAGCAATGACCGTAGCTATCAAGAGAGCCCGTCATATCGCACTTATGCCATATACAGTAGAGTAATCAGATATAAAAATAAAAAATCTGGTGTAAGAACTAGATTATTGAAAGGAGCGCACGAAAGTGCGCTCTTTTTTCATACTTTGGTATGATTTACATTTTGTGTAAGTGACCGTATACTTAAAATTAGAATAGGTTTCATGAAAAACGTGTAAAAATTTAACATGAAACACTCGTTTGAGCAGTATAAAATATAGTAACCATTAGGAGACTCTTTATGTGTCGTCTTTATGGGAAATTAGATGATGTGACAGAGAGAAACTCCTTGGTGCTGGAAAAGGAGGAAAAAGTATGCGGAAAGAAAAGAAAAAAATGTCAATCAAAAGGCGTATAGCGGCAGCGGCATTAGCAGCTTTTGTTGGCGTATCTAGTTTGAATGTCAGTATTCCAGGATTTTCAACTGTGATTACAGATGCCAATGAGACAGAAATTGCCAGTCAGCTATCAGAGGAAACACCAGAAATAACAGAGGAAGAGACAACAGTCGAATCCACTATAGCAGCGGCACTAGCAGCAGAAGCACCTGCACCAGTGGCACCAGCAGCAGAGGAACCTACGCCAGAGCCGATAGTGGTAGCGGCGCCAACGCCAGAGCCGACAGTAGTAGAAGCGCCAACACCAGAGACAACAGTAGTAGAAGCGCCAATGCCAGAGCCGACAGTAGCAGAGGAACCTACTACACCAGAGCCGACAGTAGTAGAGGCACCAACAGTAGAGGAAACTACGATAGAGGAAGCCGAAACAACCGACGAAGAGGAGACTATTCTGTCAGTTGAAGAGACAGAAGAAACTGAGGCAGAAACAGAAAAAGAGACCGAAGAAGAAACAGAGCCAGAGACTGATGAGGATGATCTGTTATCAAATGATCCAGTAACATTTGGCTTAAGGGGCGCTAACGGGTTAATGCTCACAGCAGGAGGGGCAATTCCAAGGTTAGATGACTACATTAAAGATGTTACTATAAGTAAGAGAAGAGGAGACTCATGGGTCAAGGTGAATGAAATCACATCAGGCCATAATGCGAGAATTGATTTGAAGTATACCCTTCCAGAGGGACTTATTACAAGTCAGTCACGTAAAATCAAGTATCAGCTTCCTGATGTAATCAAAATTGATAATCCGCCATTAGAGGGTGTATTGAAGGATTCTTCAGAGCAGCCAGTCGGAACATTCAGTATTGATGCAAATGGTCTTGTTACATTCGAATACAGCCAGGAATTTAGTGAAGATGAGAAATCATTTAGCGGAGACTTTTTCTTTGAATGTAAAGTAGGTTCAAGGAAAACTCAAGAAGAGGTAAGATTTAGCTTTCCAGGAAAAGGAGAGGTAACATTTACTATAAAGCCGTCTTCCTTAGCGTTTGATATAAAGACTACGAAAACGGCGAGTGAAGTAGTTCAATATGGAGATGGTGAATGGTATGTAACTTATACAATGACCATTTCATCTAAAAAGGGAACAGGCAAAGATATTGAGGTTTTCGATTACTTTTCAGATGATAATGTTGTAGGCAGTCAGATGAAACAGGTTATTTTGCTGGATCGTATTTATATTTGGGATAACAATGGCAGCTATGTAGAAAATATTCAAATTGAGCAATATGAAAATTGTGGCTTTGTGACAACACTTCCAAAGTTGGAAGCAGGTCAAAAATATACAATAACGTGTGTAGCATTAGTAAATAAGCAGCTGCTTTCAACATCAGCTACAACAAATCTTAAGCTGAATAAAAATATTTTCTATGTAAGAAGCGGCAAAAATGAGCATAGTTCATCTGCAGAAGCGGAATATAGCAGAAATGTTATTAAAAAGACTTCTGAAAAACAAGAAGATGGCAGTTATAAGTATATTGTCACCATAAATGAAAGTCAGGAAAATTTAAAAGGTCTTACTATAAAAGATACTTTTAAGTTAGATGGCACAGTAATTGACATCAATGATATTGAAGATTTTGAGGTTGATGTGCAGGGCGGAAGCAATCCTGGAATCACAAAGGAAAATTTCTTTAGTACCGGATATAAATTTGAGAACGATTTTAATAACAAAATTGTGATTACATATAGATATTATCCGCCGGCTAATGAAACAAATGCTGAGAAGAAACTTGTAAACCGCATAGAAATTGGTCCTAATACTTGGGGAGAAGTAGAAGACACCATTGGCATCATTGGTTATCTGGATAAAACCCATGATGAAAATCAGGTTGTTAAGAAAGACGGATATGTTGAAGTTCCGTATTTGGTCACAGTAACAGTGAATGATGGTATTGCAGAAGGAGCAACGCTTACTGATACACTTAAAACAGATCGTATACAGTCGTTATTAACACCAGTTACTGTAAACGGTATAGATGCATCTGATTATACAATTCAATATTTAGGTAAAGACGGAGCATTAGTTAATGAATTTGCAGAAGGAATGATTGGCTTTAAGGTGACATTTAAGGCGATTACACCTGAAAAGGCACAAAAGATCAACTTTGAGTACAAGGTAAAAGCTGAGTTTGCAAGTTATCCGGCTGGAACATTTAGGTATGATAATGTAGCAGTTTTCGCCAGTGGCTCAATCAATCAGACAAAGACAGATTCGTATACATATACAAAGCACGCATTTTTACTGAAAAAGGTATCAAGATATTCAAGTGGTTACCAAACGAGCATTGGTGAAGTAAAAGAAAGTGATTTGACAGATGGCAAGCTTTATTACGAATTAGAAATAAAGCCAGCTGAGAGAAATCTGAACGATACATTTACTGTTAAAGATACACTTCCAGAGGGTGCAGTTTATGTTGAAGATTCATTTAATGCAAGTCCGACAACATTGAACCAGATGAGTGTCAGTGAAGATGGCAGAACTTTGACTTTTACTATTCCAAAGGAAGTATATGTCAATGAAGATGGAAGCTATAAGCATGATGTTCTGTATATTCATTATGCAATTCAGATTTCCAACGCAAACTTGTCAGGTTCACAGCAGGAGTTGATAAACTTTACAAATACAGCAACTTCTGGTGAAGATACAGCAAGTGTAACTGTTCCAGTGCTGTTTGAGGAAGAAGAAATTGAAGAGGACGATGTTATTGATAAGAAGGGTTTCCAGAATGACAGTGACATCACCTATACAATTGTAGTAAACAAAAATCGTTTAGATCTGATTCCAAATAAGGATAAGATTACACTGAATGATGTTTTGAAATGTGATGTAGATGAGTCGAAGATTCAGGACATTACACTGGTAGGAAATATAGTTTCTGTGTATGAATATGATGCGAGCAAACCTGATGGTAAGGGTGCACCTGTAAGCAAAAACTTTTATACATACCAGTATAATGAGAAAACACATAATATTAGTATGGTACTTCCTGATTCAGCAGCGTTTGTTGTAGAGTATACATATCGTTTTAAATTTACATCAAATTATGCAGGACAAACAATAACAATTAAGAATAATGTAGAACTGGTCGGTTCTTATATAAAAGAAATCAGTACACAGTGGAAGAATCAGAGTGCTGGCGGATCAGTTGCAAAATATAATTCTTTAATTGTTTATAAAGTAGAAAAGGGAAATGAAGATGAAAAACTGAGTGGTGCAAAATTCAATCTCTATAAATATAATGATGGTAGTTTTTCATTGATTCAGAATGATATTGAAATCCCTGTTACTGGCTGCAAGTTTGTTTCTGATAAAACAGATGAAGATATGATGGCTGCAACTGATATTGCAGTTGAAGAGAATGTATTGTATTATCTCGAAGAAATCCAGGCTCCAAGTGGATATAAGATTGAAGCGGGACATGAAAAGTTTTACTTTGCATTAGGTACGTACGGAAAATCAATCAAGGATTTAAAGGCTGCAGTTGCAAAAGCAGTAGAGACAGCAGACATTACAGTAGATGATGTACATTTTGCCAACACAAATGCAATTGTAAATATCGAGAATGAGATTGAAGATGGAGCAGTCAGAATCCAGAAAGTATGGCTGAATCATGATGGCAGTGAAATGCAGGCATCTGAGAGCAGTATATCTGTAGGATTGTATAAGACACATCATCGTTATACAGATGCTCAGCCAGTTGAAGTTGAAGTTTCCTATAAAGGAAACGGAATGAGCAGTCCTCAGCTTGCTTTTGCAAGTACTGAATACTATAGGATTGGTACAAAGCTGACAGTTACAGGATATTTAAATGAAGGCTGGAGAAAAAACTGGGGAGGCTGGGATTTTGCTTCAACACAAATGACAGCACGTTTGTATATCAACGGAGATGATCGCGGCGAGCTGAATATTGAAAATGTATATTCAGTAACGCATAGCGAGATTGTAAGCAGCACACTGAATAAGATTAGTATCGTAGTTACAGCCAATACGTATAATTCAATTTTAGATGATAGCAAGCCAGGCAAGGTTAATGGAACAATAGCAACATTAGCCGCAGGTGATATGGAATTTGTCCGGAATGTAACTATTGATAGTCATAATAACTGGACAGCAGTAGTATCTGATTTGCCGACAAAGGAAAATGACGGAGAAGATATTTATTACTATGTAACAGAGTTTAGTTTGTATGGTTATACGATTTCTTATCAGAATAATGGTGTTTTAGCAGGTGTTGGAGGAAATCCAATTGTTGTAATAAATAAGGCAGATGAGGAAGTGAAAACAGCTTCGTTTAGTATCAACAAGGTGGATGCATCAACGTCAACGCCACAGCCACTTGAAGGAGCAAGTTTTGCACTGTACCGTGCAGTGAAGAACGATCAGAATCAGTTTATTAGAGTTGGTTTACCAATTGCAACGGCAATTAGTAATGCTAGTGGAACTGGAGTGGTATTCTCAGGACTGATTCCAGGTGAATACTTACTTTATGAGACAAGTGCTCCGACGGGATATGTAACACCAAGTGAACCATGGAGAATTACAGTAAATAATGATTGTGTAGTTGATGCGCATGGTTTGCAGGCAAATAGTGATGGTGCATATATAATTGAGAATGGTAAGTACCCAGGTATTCTTTCTATTACTAAAAAGGTTGAAGGATATGAAATGGAAGAGGGTATGCACTATTATATCAAGGTTACTCTTACAGATGCAGCAAATAAGCCTTTAACAGGAAGTTTCAATGGAATAAGACTTGAAAATGGTTCAGCTATCTATGAGCTTGTAAAGGATGCAACTATTACATTTACAGGTCTTCCATTAGGAACGAAGTATACTGTGGAAGAGGTAAATTTTGATGGAACAGCTTTAACTGGAGAGGAAGAATATACATCAAGACTTACAACAAATGCAACAGGAACAATTGACAAAGAAGCAGGTACTGTAGCGGTAAATGTAACTGTGACCAATATCTATGAGATACCAGAGACGAGTGCAGTTATCTCTGTACAGAAGATAGTAGACGGAACTGGTTACAATCAAGATGAAGCCTTTGAATTTACATTAAGTGCAGCAGAAGAAGGTACACCAATGCCAACAGAAACTGGCAATAAGGTTTCTATAAAGGCAGGTGAAACTGGAAGCTTCGGATCAATCACATATACGGATACAGGCGTATATTACTACACTGTAAAGGAAACCAAGGGTTCAACTGTTGGAATGAGTTATGATGAAACAGAATACCTAGTAACAGTAGTGGTATCTATGAATGCTGAACGCAAGCTGACAGCATCTGTATATTATAACATTGTGATGACAGATATACATGAAGTTGAAAGTGATGTAAGAGCCTTAGTTGTAACGAATACATACAGAGTTACAAGTGTATCAGGAACCAAGACCTGGAGAGTACCAGAGGGAACCGAACTTCCAGAAAGCATCACAGTAATCCTAA
>ERZ826242.1645-NODE-1645-length-23210-cov-63.723990_pt1 | contig 23210 bp, 19 predicted proteins | sample MGYA00519871_ERZ826242 | MGnify/ENA primary metagenome ERZ826242 (study PRJEB31778, sample SAMEA3449226) | human gut metagenome | biome: human gut; feature: human-associated habitat; material: faeces | place: United Kingdom | collected 2010/2012 ...
AGCCGCCGGAGCGGTGCTTGAGCCGTTAGGCGGGAATTGTGCGGTATTGCCTTAGGAAGTAGGAGTTAGGAGTTAGGAGTTTATGGTCGGGCGCACACCGTGCGCCCGCCTTTTGAAACAGCCAAGGCGTTTCCGTCCGCGCAGAGCCTATCTCCCACGCAATAACTCCTAACTCTTTTACAGCGTCTGTTTTGCTGCTTCCTTCATTTTGCGGCTGCCCAGGTGGACCAGGGGCAACTTGCCCTCCTTGCAGATGGGGCATTCTTCGGGAGCATAGTTGGGCAGATCCAGCTTCAGGGCACTGGCCAGGATGGGGATCGGGGACGGAGCTTCGGGGCGGGTACGGTCCACCACGCAGGTGATGCCCAGGCAGATACCGCCGGCTTCTTCGATGACGCGCTTGGTTTCCAGGCTGGAAACACCGGTGGTCACAACATCCTCGGCGATGATGCAGCGCTCGCCCGGATGGATGGCAAAGCGCTTGAGAGTCATCACGTTATCCACGCGCTCGGTAAAGATGGCGCGCTTGCCCAGCTGGCGGCCCAGCTCGTAAGCATACACAATGCCGCCCATGGCAGGGCCAACGATAACGTCAACATCAGTATCCTTCAGCTTTTCTGCCACATGAGCCATAACCTCGGCACACTTATCCGGGTACTGCTGCAGATAGGCCATCTGGCAGTATGCGCCGGAATGACGGCCGGACGAAAGGAGGAAGTGCCCCTCCAAAAATGCTTCACATTCCTTCAAAACTTCGATCGATTCTCTTGCCATGATACTTTCCTCCGTTTATAAAAGCTGTTTTACTATACCACAAGTTGCATAAAATTGCAACATCCTGAATGTTTATACAGGCAAATTCAAAAAATAATGAATAAATAATAAAGAATCCTTGTGGTGGACCGCCGCGCGGTGCGCACTCCACCATTTTTTCATTATTCTTTATTCTCTGGGCAATACCGCATAATTCTAAGTGCCGATACGGCGAGCGAGGTGCGGCAGCTGCTAAGCCAAAAGCGCAGATAATACTGGATGTCTTATCGAGCATTTTGGCAACGCAGATGCCGTGCCGCAGCCGCCGAAGCGGTGCTTAAGCCGCTAGGCGGGAATTGTGCGGTGTTGCCTCTGTTCTTTAACCTGCTTATCCTCTCGCGCACCCGCGGATCTCATCCAGCGTTTTCACGCCGTGGGCGTCCATCCATTCCCCAATCTCGGCAGTAATGCGAGTGCAGGCTTTCGGGTCCAGGAAGTTTGCGGTGCCCACCTGAACGGCGGCTGCACCGGCCATGATGAACTCCAGCGCATCGCGGCCGGTCAGGATGCCGCCCAGCCCGATGACCGGGATATTGACGGCCCCCACAGCCTGCCACACCATGCGCAGTGCAATGGGGCGGATGGCCGGGCCGGAAAGCCCGGCAAAGGTGTTGTTGAACACCGGGCGGCGCTTTTCCAGATCAATGGCGCAGGCCTGGAAGGTATTGCACAGGCTGATGCCATCGGCACCGGCAGCTTCCACGGCCTTGCACATATCGGGGATGCTCTCTGCCTGGGGGCTGAGCTTGACCACCAGCGGCACAGTGCACACTTTGCGCACAGCGGAAACCACCTCTTCGGCGTCCTTGGCGCGGATGCCGAACGCCAGGCCGCCCTGCTTGACGTTGGGGCAGCTGATGTTCAGTTCCAGCACATCAATGCCTGCGGCGCACAGCTTCTGCACGCCCTCCACGTTTTCCTCAATGGTATGGCCGCCCAGGTTGACCCAGACGGAGGTGCCGCAGGTTTTCATGGCGGGCAGCTCGTTTTCAATAAAGTGCTGCACGCCGGGGTTCTGCAGGCCGATGGAGTTCATCAGGCCGGAGGGAGTTTCCAGCAGGCGCTCGCCGTCGTTGCCGGGCTGACCGTTCAACGTCAGGCCTTTGCCGGAAATGCCGCCCAGCACGCGCAGGTCCTCAATGCCTGCATATTCCGGGCCGAAACCAAAGGTGCCGGAAGCGGCAATGACCGGGCCGGCCAGCTGCTTGCCAAACAGATTTACGCGAAGGTCTGCCATCAGTCAAACACCTCCTCAGCTTTGAACACGGGGCCGTCTTTACATACGGTCTTGGCCCCCACCTTGGTGCGGCAGGTGCAGCCCAGGCAGGCGCCAAGGCCGCAGGCCATCTTGCGTTCCAGGCTGGCCACGCAGGGCGTGCCGCTCTGGGCGCACAGCTGGTATACGCCGCGCATCATCACCATGGGGCCGCAGGTCAGCACCATGGCGAACTGTTCCGGGTGCAGGATGCCGGTTACCAGGCCGTGGTAACCCACCGCGCCGGAATCCGTTGCAATGCTGATGGCGGCGCAGTAAGGCAGGAAAGCTTCCAGCCCATAGGGCTCATCACGAAAGCCGCAGTACAGTTCCGGCTTGCAGCCCGCCGCAGCCAGCTCCTTGCAGAGCTGCAGCAGCGGCGCGGTGCCAATACCGCCGCCCACAACAGCGATCTTGCCGTTTTTGCCGCCTGCCGCCCGGGCGATCGCGGCCACATCAAATCCGTTGCCGCATGGGCCTGTCACCGTCAGGGTGTCGCCCTCTTTCAGGGCGGCCAGCTTCTGGGTTCCCTCACCCTTGACCTGATACAGGAAAGTCAGTGCACCGGTCGCGGCGTCAAAATCATGCACGCTGATGGGGCGGGACAGGATGGGCGTTTCGTTGGCAGCCCAGGCGCGCAGCATAAAGAACTGCCCCGCCTTGGCCGGGCGGCTGGCATCCGGCCACTGCACCGTCAGGCAGCGGATATCCGCTGCAACGGTACTCTGGCGCAGGACCGTTACCTTACAGCTTGTTGCATTCACCCTGGATATCCTCCTTCATTCGCACGCATTCATTATAAGCAGCTTCATCAAAGGCAACGCCGGGCTGCTTTTTGTAAGCCAGCAGGATGCCGCGGCTGGAGTTGACCACACCGCCGTTGCTGTTGTTCATATACTGGGCAATATCGGCAGCTTTGCCGCCCTGTGCGCCGTAGCCGGGGATCAGGAAGAAGGTCTGGGGGTAAGCAGCGCGGATGGCGGTTGCTTCCTCGGTATGGGTGCCGCCGATAACCAGACCGATGCTGGAATAACCAGATTCGCCGATGTAATCCCTGCCCAGCTCGCTCAGGCTGTCGCCCACCAGGTCGTACACATGGCGGCCGTCCTCCAGCTTTTTATACTCGAAATCTTTTGCGCCGGGGTTAGAGGTGCGGCACAGTACAAACAGGCCCTTGCCCTGTTCCTTGCAGTACGGCAGGTAGGGGCTGATGGAATCCAGGCCCATATAGGGGGCTAGCGTGATGATATCAGCCTCAAAGTCGCCGGTAAAGTGTGCCTTGGCGTACATCTCGGCGGTTTTGGCAATATCGCCGCGCTTGATATCGGCAATGACCGGCAGGCCGGTGGCGCGCACCATCTTCAGGGTTTCGGCGTAAGCGCGCATGCCATCCAGACCAAGGGATTCATAATAAGCGATCTGAACCTTGTAGCAGCCTGCGGAAGCCTTGGTGGCTTCAATAATGCGGCGGTTGAATTCCACCACATTTTCACCGGCAGTCTTGGTGTTGTCCACCACATCGGCGGGCAGGTAGCTGAACTCGGTATCCAGACCCACGCACACCGGGCCGTTGGCTGCCACGCTGGCATACAGTTTATCCATGTTGGTCATTGCTGTTCCTCCGTTTTCTGTATCAAAAAAGCTCGTTCAAACCTTGCTGCGGGTTACTGTTTATCTTTCTGGTAGGTCACTTTGCCGCCCTTGATGGTCATCATGACCTGGCCATAGAAGCTTTCGCCGTCATAGGGGCAGTTTTTGCTCTTACTGTGCAGCTCGTCCGCATGTACGGTAAACATGTGGTCGGTATCCACCAGAACAATATCGGCATCAAAGCCGGGCACCAAGCGGCCCTTATGCTCATCCAGGCCAAGCACCTGAGCGGGGCCGGAGCTCATCAAAAAGCTCAGCATTTCCAGCGGCAAGCCCTCCATGCGGCACAATTTGGTGTAGCACACAGCAAAGGCGGTTTCCAGCCCAACCATACCGGCAGCGCCCTTGGCCTTATCCTCGGCGCTGTGGGGGGCGTGGTCGGTGCCGATGCAGCTGACTGTGCCATCCTTAATTGCCGTCACCAGGGCGGCCACATCGTCCGCCTTGCGGATGGGTGGGTTGACCTTATACTGCAGGCGGGAATCATCGAACCACAGGTGGTGCGGGGTCACTTCGCAGCTGACCATTGCACCGCGGCGGCGGCTCTGGCGCACCATATCCACAGATTCTTTGGTGGAAACATGGCACATATGCAGGCGGGTGCCGTAATATTCGGCCAGGTGGCAGTTGCGCACTGTCTCAATGTTTTCGGCCAGGCGGTAATCCCACGGGCTGATCTCACGGTCCTCTGCGTGGGACATCACGGTCAGACCGCGCTCGGCTGCCACAGCAAACACGCGAGCCATCGTGGCGTTATTCATCACGCCGTTGCCGTCCTCGGTGATAAACTTGATATCATCCGGCAGGTCCAGCAGATGGTCAATGGTGTGGCCGTCAAAGTTTTTGGTAATGGAAACGGTCTGGTTGGCATCACACAGGCCAATCTCGCGCGCTTTCTCCTCCACCTCATGCACGATCTCTGCCGAAGAGCAGACCGGCTTGGTGTTGGGCATCAGGTTGACGAAAGTATATCCGCCTGCCGCTGCAGCCGCAGAGCCGGTGGCAATATTCTCTTTATATTCAAAGCCGGGGGTACGCCAATGGCAGTGGGTATCAATAAACGCGGGCAGAATGGTCAGCCCTTTTGCATTGATCACCTCGCCTGCTTCCGGCAGGTCGGTTCCGATTGCTCTAATTTTGCCGTCCGCGATCAGATAATCACAGATGCGGCCCTCGTAGTCCCGTGCATTTTTAATCAGCATGGCTGGCCCTCCTTTTGGTGTGGGGTTGCAAGATTCTGTGTGAGAATTTGTGGTGGTTGTGGGCGCGGCAGGAACAGCCTATCCTCACGTTAAGTGCCAACTTTGCGCGGCGTGGCGATAGCTTGTTGGCGGTGGGGCAAGGTTGCTACCTCCACCCATTCGCCGCCTGTTCGGCGGCGGAGTAACAGAGGAACATCCTATCTTCGCGCCAAGTGCCGCCTGCGGCGGTTGCGCTCCGAAACGCGCCTGCGGGCGCAGCGCTCTGCGCTCCGGCTGTTTTTTGCACCGCGCTTCGCGCGATTGCGCGGCGATAGCCTGTTGGTGGTGGGCAAGGTTGCTACCTCCACCCATTCGCCGCCTGTTCGGCGGCGGGTGAACAGAGGAACATCCTATCTCCGCGCCAAGTGCCGCCTGCGGCGGTTGCGCTCCGAAACGCGCCTGCGGGCGCAGCGCTCTGCGCTCCGGCTGTTTTTTGCACCGCGCTTCGCGCGATTGCGCGGCGATAGCCTGTTGGTGGTGGGCAAGGTTGCTACCTCCACCCATTCGCCGCCTGTTCGGCGGCGGGTGAACAGAGGAACATCCTCGCTCTGCGCTCCGGCTGTTTTTGCACCGCGCTTTGCGCGATTGCGCGGCGATAGCCGCGCAGGCAAAAAAATAACTTTTCCCCAAAAGAGGAAAAGTCAAAAAGAAGCACCTGATACAGCGTGGGGAAGAAACACTGCACCGTGGGTTTTATCGCAGCAGGACAAGCCTTCGCGGATGGATACCATGGCACAGTTCACCCTTTCACATATGATTTTAATTATTGTACCATGCCGGGACAATGGTGTCAACACAACACGAAATGTTGCACCAAGAAGGATTTTTTGTATTTTTGTGTCAACTTTTGGGCAATATGTCAAAAGGCCGGGTTCTGGTTCGCGCCGCACACAAAACAGCGCCGCGCCAGACCCGGCACACGATCCTATTCTTTTAATTTTCTCCAATCTGTTGGTCGATGTATTCATCTAATTCGTTGATTGCATCTTCCCACATTGCATCATCCATATTGACCTTTCTCCCCTGCAGCACTGGTTCCGGCAACGCCGATTCCGCCGTGCTTTGTGCTGGTTCTGCCATTTTATTAGGTTTACTTATGACCTCTTCTGTATTTGTGGAACCTTTGTTCATTGCATTTGTTGCTTCCAAAGCAATCACTGCTACAAGTATAAGAATCCCACAAATCAACAACAGTCTTTTCTTCATTGATTTTATGCTCTTTCTTTATTCCCTCATATACTAATTAAATCCATAGCATTCAATATATGGTTCTCCAATCTTTGTGTTGCTTATATGTTCCTGATACCTACACACCTGACATTCTACGTATCTTACCAAAATATCTTGCTTCACTACGTCATGTCCAGCATGATATCCATGCATACATGCTGCTGTACGTGCATAATAGGAGTTTTGAGTTTTGTACCTAATGTCAAAACTTCCGCACTGTATACATTGTCCCGCAACTTGTTCTGCTACGTCATTCGAATGTCCACTCTGATATTCTTTTACATCATCATCAAAATCTTTATAAAGTGCTTCTTCTATTTTTTCAATTTTGCTATTTGTCCCGGCCCAAATTTTGTCTTTTTCTTGTGCATGAACAGGCAAAAGCATTCCCATTCCAAAGCAAATAGTAAAAATAATTACTATCCATCTTCGTTTCATTATTGTCATCTCCCCTCTGCTTATTTCAGGCATGTCCAACCCAAATCTCTTATCTGGTTACGATTCATCATCGAACGCGTTCCGCATTCCGGGCAATCTGCATAGGTATAACTAACCTCAAAGCATTTTTGATCTCGCGCATTTACATTTCCATGGATACATGGCGTTGTAAAAAATTCATACCCAGTTTCAACCGAAGTCGTCATTGTCGTTCCACATTTTGGACATGGATAAGTTGGTAATGCTCTGTCTTCTAGAGCAGCCGCCGGCAACGCCATACTAATTGCAAAAGCCAACATGCCGATTGTTGTTAAACACCTACTTAATGTCTTTTTAGTCATGTCTTGCTCCTTTCTAAGTCAGTTTGTTGCATTTTAACTATTTTGTTTCAACCATAGCGTTTATTATATGTATATAATAGCATTAAGGATAATAATTGTCAATAGTGTTATTTACTTTAAGCTCTATAAACACAAAAAAAGCAGCCCCTCCCTTGCGGGAAAGGCTGCTTTTTAGAACAAATCAGTTACAATCAGTTCTGCTTCATCTTAGCGAAGCACTCGCTGCAGTAGACCGGACGGTCTTCGCGCGGCTGGAAGGGCACCTTGCAGGTCTTGCCGCAGCTTGCGCAAACGGCGTCGAACATCTGGCGCTCACCACGGGTAGCGTTCTTGCGGGCATCGCGGCATGCCTTGCAGCGCTGGGGCTGGTTCTCGAAACCACGGCTTGCGTAGAACTCCTGCTCACCGGCGGTCCAAACGAACTCTTTGCCGCAATCTTTGCATACCAAAGTCTTGTCTTCGTACATAGTGGGTATCTCCTCTTTGTTTACTTGCCCGCGGAAGAATTTCAACCAACGCTTGGGGTCACCAATGAACTGATTGCTAAGCTACTGGGGGCATTGTTTATATGTCCAGGCCAAAACGCCTGAATCCAAATTCATTCTCGCACTTCATCACTGCGCAGCTTTTTGCGGGCGCGCATCAGGGCGTTTTCCACCGCTTTGGGGGTGCAGTGCAGCAGTTGGGCTGTCTGGGCGGCAGTGTGCCCCTCCAAACTGGCAAGCAGACTGCCGCGTTCCAGGGGCGAAAGCTGCGTGTTGATGCGTTCCAGCACGGCGGCGCAGCGCTCGTTGGCAATGGCAAGCTCTTCCGGCCCCGGCGCGGCAGAATTTTCCGGCAGGGGCACACTGTTGTTCAGCGGAGCATGCTTTTTGCGGGTGGCACTGCGGCGGGCATCCTGCTGTGCGTTGGCAATACAGGCTGCGGCATACGCGGTAAAGGGGACTTTTTTATCCGCCCGGTAGCTGCGCACGGCATGGAACAGGCCAATCAGCCCTTCCTGCACCGCATCGTCAAAGTCAAGGCCGGGTGCTGCAACGGCAGCGGCGCCTTTGCGTATGGCAGGCATCATGGCGGTGATCAGCGCGGCAATAGCGCTTTCCTCCCCAGCCTGTGCCTGCTGCAGCAGCTCGTCATCCATCTGCTGCGGCATGGCTACTTTCCTCCCTGGATAAATGCGATTGTTCTTATTTTACCGTTTAACGCCGCGTTTGTCAATAAAATTTTGCCCTGTACGTTAAATAATCCCTTCTTCAAGAGAGGGATTTGCCGCACTGTGGCTGCGCCATGCTCCTACCTTCCTTTAAGAACCCCCATCGTCGGCAGATCTCCGCCAATGGAAACGGTTTCAGAGTTGTTCGGCAAATCGGACACTTTACTTTTTTCGGTTTGTAAAATGCTCCAGCAGCTCCACCGCCGCCACAATGATAATTGTTACCGCAAAAACACCCAGCCAGCCAAGGCCCGCTTTGGGCAGCACCTGCATAAACAGTGTTAAATTCATCTTGTTCTCCCCTTTTGTTTAGAGTGTATCTGAAAAGTCGAAAATATCCGTCATTTTTTTGTTTTCAGATACACCTTAGGCAAACAATGTCAGAATCATACCGCCCGCAATCACGGACGCGATCTGACCGGATACATTCACCCCAACGGCGTGCATCAGCAAAAAGTTCTGGTTGTCTTCCTGCAGGCCTATCTTGTTCACCACACGGGCCGACATCGGGAATGCCGAAATTCCCGCTGCACCGATCATGGGGTTGATTTTTTGTTTGGCAAACAGGTTATATACCTTGGCCACCAGCACGCCGCCGATGGTATCGAACACAAAGGCCACCAGCCCCAGCGCCAAAATCATCAGGGTCTGCCGATTCAAAAAATACTCTGCCTGCATTTTGGATGCCACCGTCAGCCCCAGCAGCAGGGTAATGAGGTTTGCCAGTACCTTTTGTGCGGTTTCGGACAGGCTGTCCAGCACACCACATTCCCGGATGAGGTTGCCGAACATCAAAAAGCCAACCAGCGCCACACTGCGCGGCACAAACAGCCCAGCCACCATGGTAATAATGATGGGGAACAGGATTTTTGCCGTTTTGCTGACTTGCTTTTCGGCATATGGCATGCGGATCAGGCGCTCTTTTTTGGTCGTCACAAGCCGGATGACCGGCGGCTGGATGATGGGCACCAGCGCCATGTAAGAATACGCCGCCACAATGATGGCACCCAGATAGTTGGATTCCAGAAAGTTCGCCACAAAGATGGAGGTCGGCCCGTCCGCCGCACCGATCACGGCAATGGAGGCGGCATCTTTGAGTTCAAAGCCCATCAAAGTCGCAGCCCCCAGCGTGAAAAAGATGCCAAACTGCGCCGCCGCCCCAAAAATCATCAGCTTGGGGTTGGAAAGCAGCGGTGTAAAATCAATCATTGCACCAATGCCCACAAACAGCAGCAACGGGAACAGTTCGTTGGCAATGCCAGCATCAAACAGCACATCCAGCGGGCCGACCTCGGTGCCGGTGGACAGCACCTGGGTAACAGCACCGGACAGCGGCAGGTTGACGAGAATGGCCCCAAAGCCCATTGGCAGCAGCAGGGATGGCTCCATCTCCTTTTTGATCGCCAGCCAGATCAACAGGCCGCCGATCCCCCACATAACCACCTGCTGCCATTGCAGGTTCCATAGATTTCCAAACAGTTCTTGCATCCATAGCCCTCCTTGTTTTAATGCAATCTTAATACAAACGGCAAAAAGAAAAAGACTTCCGCCGCGCAGGGGTACTACACCCATGCTCGGCAAAAGTCTTGCGTTATTTCATACAAATTACGGGCTGTCAGCCGTCTTGACGTAACTTGCAGGCGCTGCGCGTCCGCTACTCCCTTTTGCTGGTTTCATTATGCAATATTAATACCGGGATGTCAAGGGGGTTTTGCCGCCGCGCAAAATTCTTTTTCAGCAGCCTGACTTTTTACACATCCGGCCAACGGTGGATCTGGCGCAGATACAAAACCAGACCAAACTCACCGGAGATGGTTTCGGAAAGCGGGAACGCCCACCAGGTCCACCCCAGCTCCAGACGGGACAACAGCCAGAAAATGGGGATCAGGCAGATGATTTCCCGCATAACAGAAGATTGCCACGCTGACCTTTGCCGCACCGATTGCCTGGAAAAATACCGGCGTGATAAGGGAAAACACCGCCGAGAAAAAGCTGAGCCCAATAATGCGGGGAATGTCAAGGGTGGATTTTGAGCGTATTTGAGGCGTAAAAATCAACGCAAAATAAATCTTGATTTTTTGACAGGCCTGTAGTATACTATACAAGCAACATATGAGCCGGTGTGTTGGAATTGGCAGACGAGACGGACTCAAAATCCGTTGGTGGTGACACCGTGTGGGTTCGACCCCCACCACCGGCACTGATATAAGACCCCAAAAAACGCAGAGCTTTTTGGGGTCTTTTTTTGTATGGTCACGGGGGCGAACAGGGCGGCACGGCTAAGCCGCGCACAAAAGTCTCCGGTGGAGACTTTTGAGGCCCACGCCCCCACCACCGCTTAACAAAACAGCCCGGAACTGCCGCCTGCATTTGCGGTGGTTCCGGGCTGTTGCTTTACCTATTCACCTTGCAGCTGTCAACGTGCAGGTATGGGTTCCTGGAATGCCTTATGCCTTTTTGCTGTAATCGCGTGCGCCGTAAATGGCGGTGCCGATGCGCACAATGGTGGCACCCTCGCGGATGGCATCGGGGTAATCCCCGCTCATGCCCATGGAAAGGATATCCATTTTGGCGTTCTCATAATGGCGGTCAGCAGCTTTTGCCAGCAGTTCCCGCATTTGGGCAAAGAACGCGCGGGTCTCATCCGGGGTTGCAGCTGCCGGCGGGATGGCCATCAGGCCGCGCAGGCGGATATGCGGCTGTGCGGCTGCCATATCCAGCAGGGGCCACAGGCTTTCGGCAGAAACGCCAGACTTGCTCTCTTCCCCGCCGATGTTGATCTCGATCAAAATTTCCTGGGTCAGGTTTGCGGCGGCAGCGGCGCGCTCCACCTTTTGCAGCAGGTGCTCGCTGTCCACGCTTTCAATCAAAGCAGCACGGCCCACCACTTTGTTGACCTTGTTGGTCTGCAAATGGCCGATAAAATGCCCCGGCTTACCGCAATAAGCGTTGGCGTCGGTCTTTTCCACCAGTTCCTGCACATGGTTTTCGCCAAACAGGTCAATGGGCAGAACGGCGCTGGCAATCACCTCTTCCACGGTGCGGGTCTTGCAGGCGGCGCACAGCAGAATATCTGCCGGGTCGCGGCCGGCTTCACGGGCGGCGGCGGCCATATTTTCACGGATGCGGGCCACATTTTCGGCCATCATTGTCAGTTGTTCCTGTGTCAGCATGGTTCACATCTCCTGGTAAACGGCGCGGCTGCCGCCGATGTATTTGGGGCGGGTGCGGGCGCAGATGATGGGCGCAGCGCCGATCTGCTTGATGGTCAGGCGCACCGGCACGGCCACGCGCTTTAAGTGCATGCCAATCAGCGTACCGCCGATATCAATTCCGGCAGCGGCACGCACTTCCTCCACCAGAACCGGATGTTCAAACGCCTGCCAGCAGTTGGTTGCCCAGCTGCCGCCCGCATGGGGCTGCGGCACGGCGTTCACCTGTTCATAACCATACTTTTCGGCAGCTTCCTGCTCGATGACAATGGCGCGATTCAGGTGTTCGCAGCACTGGGCCGCCAGATAGACGCCCTGCGCTTTGAGCACCGGCAGAATACCCGCCAGCACAGCCGCGGCGGCTTCCATGCTGCTGTCCTTGCCAATATGCCCGCCAACGATCTCGCTGGAAGAGCAGCCGACCACAAAAATATCCCCGGCGCGCAGGTGTGCAGCCGCCAGCAGTTCTTCCGCTGCCTGGCGCGCCTGCGCCGTAATGGCGGCGCAATCCGGTTTTTGAACGGTGTTTTGTTCCATAATCTACCCACCTTTTTCATTTACTGATTCGGCATTATTATAACACGGGATGCAAGGTTTGTACATTCTTAAACGGTTCTAAACCAATCTTACCCCCCCCCATACAAAAACGGTGCAGCAAAGCCGCAGCCTGCTGCACCGTTTTGGGGCACTGCTGAAAACAAACTTATTCTCAGCGCTTGATATCGTAATTCATGTTCATCAGGTTGCGGATGGTGGAAACATCATCGGTGATGTTGGCATCGCCATGGATGGTGTGCTTGATGGCGGAGCTTGCCACCGCAAAGTTGACCATATCCATCGGCTTGTAGTTGTGCAGCATGGCGTAAATCAGGCCGCTGGCAAATGCATCGCCGCCGCCTACACGGTCCAGAATATTAAAGGTAAACAGCTTGCTTTCAAAGGTATGGTCCTCATACCACATAAAGGCTTTCAGGCTGTTCTCGGAGCCGGAATGGGCATAACGCACATGGCGGGCAATGCACTTGATGTTGGGGTAACGCTCCACAAAGCGCTGGAAAATCTCGTCCTGCTGTTCATAGCTGGGCTGTAGGGGCACGCCGTCTTTCCAGTCGCCCTGAGCGTGGTCGGCATCGTCTTTCCACAGGTGGTAAGGCTCAATGCCAAACAGAACATCCACATAGGGCAGGCACTTGGTGCAGTAGTCACGGGCTTCTTCCCAAGTCCACAGGGTGGAGCGGAAGTTGCCGTCAAAGCTGACGGTCAGGCCCTTTTCCTTGGCTTTTTTCAGGCAGGCCATCACAAAATCGGCGCAGTTCTGGCCCAAAGCCGGGGTAATGCCGGAAAGATGTAGCCAGTCAAAGCCGTCCAGCAGGGCGTCCAGATCCACTTTGGAAAGGTCATACTCAGTAAAAGCGGAGTGCTTGCGGTCGTAAGTAACCTTGCTGGGGCGGATGCCGTAACCGGTTTCCAGGTAATAGGTGCCCAGACGGTGGGTCGGGGTTTCATCCGGGGTGGAAAGGATCATCGGGGTGCAGTGCACATCATTGGAGCGCAGCCAGCGCACCGCACTTTTGCCCAAAGAGTTGTTGGGCACCACGCTGAAAAACGTGCTGTCCACACCCAGGTTGGCAAGAGCCAGGGCAATGTTGGCCTCGCTGCCTCCATAGCTGGCTTCAAAGTTGGAAGCCATACGAATCTTTTCATAGTTCGGCGGGGTCAGGCGCAGCATGACCTCACCAATCGTAATAAATTTAGCCGGGCTGTCGTTATGCAGGAGCAGGGGGTTAAAATGTTCCATAACATCTACCTCTCATTTCTGGCCCCACGGGCAAAACCAGGTCATGGCCCGCCGCAGGGTTTGTTATGTCATATTTATTGTACCGTATTTTCGTCCCGGTTTCAACGATTTTTACACAAACTGCGCTCATATTTTGCGTTCCTTTTCACTGTTGCACAAAAAGGGCGGTACCGGGCGGCAAAAAACATCGCACACCCATGATCTTTTGCCGCCCGGTTCGAATTGCATTTTAATGTCTTTTATTGTATAATAGTAGAAACTGTGCCCTGGCGGCGGCTGCCGCGCGGGGTGTTGATACAAGTGCCGCACAAAACAGCGTTCTGACGTTTTATGCGGGCCATAAATCTGGAGGGAGCCAAACATGGCCGAAACAATGCAGGTCTCCGCGCAGCGCGCCTGGACCCACCTGAAAAAATACCAACCGCTGATCCATGAACTTGTCAGCCGCGATCTGAAAGTCAAATACCGCCGCAGCTTTCTGGGTTACATCTGGAGCATTTTGAACCCGCTGCTGATGATGCTGCTGCAAAGCATCATCTTTTCGTACATGTTCCGCAACGATATCCCAAACTTCCCGCTTTACCTGATCTGCGGCAACACCCTGTTTACCTTTTTCAATGAGACCACCAGCATGGGCCTGACGTCTGTTATCCAGAACGCCCCGCTGATCAAAAAGGTGTACATTCCCAAGTTCATCTTCCCCATCAGCCAGGCGGTTTCCCGCTTTGTCACCATGCTGTTCAGCTTTGGTGCGGTTCTGCTGGTCATGATCTTTACCCGTGCCACCTTCTATTGGACCATCTTTTTGAGCTGGCTGCCGCTGGTGCTGCTCTTCTTTTTCAGCTGCGGGCTTGGGCTGCTGCTTTCCGCGCTGGCGGTGTATTTCCGTGATATGATGCACCTGTACAGTATCCTTACCATGGGTTGGATGTACGCCACCCCGCTGTTCTACCCCATCACCGCCCTGCCGGAAACCCTGCAGAAACTGATGAAGCTGAACCCGCTGTACCACTACATCAACCTGTTCCGCAACCTGATGATGTACGGCAACATTCCCGGCCCCAACACCTGGATTGCCTGCATTTTTTGCGCCGTTGCCTCTATGGCTATTGGCCTGTTGGTGTTCCGCAAGCTGCAAAAGAACTTTATCCTGTATATCTGACGTGAGGTAACGTATGGACGAGATTATTAAAGTCAATGACGTTTCCATGCGCTTTAACCTTGCGCAGGAAAAAACTGAGACCCTGAAAGAATACACCGTAAAACTGCTGACCCACAAGCTGTTTTTTAACGAATTTTACGCACTGAAACATGTTTCTTTCAGCATGAAGCGCGGCGAATCCCTGGCGCTGATCGGGCGCAACGGCAGCGGCAAAAGCACCATGCTGAAGGTGATTTCCGGCGTGATGTACCCCTCCGGCGGCAGCGTTGCCGTCAACGGCGAAATTGCCCCCATGATCGAGCTGGGCGCCGGTTTTGACATGGATCTGACCGCGCGGGAAAACATTTTCCTGAACGGCGCGGTGCTTGGCCACGACCGGGACTATATGATGGAGCATTTTGACCGCATCATTGAATTTTCGGAGCTGAAAGATTTTGTGGATGTTCCGGTCAAAAACTTTTCCAGCGGCATGATCGCTCGTTTGGGCTTTTCCATTGCCACTGAAGTACAGGCCGACATTCTGGTTTGTGACGAAGTGTTGGCCGTTGGCGACTTTATGTTCCAGCAGAAATGCCACCGCCGCATGGAAGAGATGCTTTCCAACGGCACCACGCTGCTGTTCGTCAGCCATGATATCAACCAGGTGCAGCAGCTGTGCCAGCGCTCCATCTGGCTGGATCACGGTGTTCTGCGCGGGGATGGGCCATCGCGTGAAGTCTGCGCGGACTATGTGCGCGCTATGGAGGCCGGTGAAACCTGATGGAAAAGCTGCTGACGGTTTCGGTTGCCGCCTATAACGGCGCTGCCACGCTGCAAAAAGCGCTTTCATCCTGCCTGGTGGCGGATGAAAGCCTGCAGGCGCTGCTGGATGTGATCATTATTGATGATGGCTCCACCGATGGCACCGCCGCGCTGGCGCAGGCCTTTGTGCAGGCACACCCCGGCAGTTTCCGGCTGGTGAGCAAGGGGAACGGCGGGTACGGCTCCACGCTGAATACCGCGGTAGAGCTGGCCTCCGGGCGGTATTTTCGCACGCTGGACTGCGATGACTGGTTTGACACCAATGCTTTGCAGACCCTTTTGCGCCGCCTGCAAAACTGCACGGCGGATGCGGTATACACCAACTACCGCACCGTGCAGGAAAACGGCAACGGAAAGGCCTTTGATGTCTGCTGCAAATTTGATACAAACCGTGTGTATGCTGTGGGTGAAGTGCAGCAGGCCACACCTGATTTGTGCATGGAGATGCACGCGCTGACCCTCTGCACCAAAACTCTGCGCGCCGCATGGCGCCCCATGCCGGAGCATTGCAGCTACACGGATATGGGCTATACGTTTGTTGGCATGGCTGCGGCGCAGACCATCTGCTTTGTGCCGGTGGTTCTGTACCAATATCGCCTGGGGCGGGATGGCCAGAGCGTGAGCATGGCCAGCTACCGCGCCCACACGCAGGATTACATCCGCGTAGCGCGCATTCTGTTGGATGTTGCCGAACCGCTGGCCGCACAGCCTGCCCCCGCCGGGCGGGACCTGCTGCTGGTGCAGCGGGCGCGGGATGTGGCGCAGTACCTGATTGAGCTGTACCTGCGCTTTCCCCCCGACCGTGAAACCGGCCTGGCCCTGCGCCGGTATGACGAGATGCTGTGCCAGACTTACCCACACATCGCTGCCATGATGACCAACAAAAACACCCGTCTGCTGCGGGCCGGGCGTTACCTGCCCTACCGCACATTGAGCGCATGGGCGCGCGGAAAACAATCCAACGGCGGCATTTTATAATGCTGTGCCGGATACTTGAATACTTTGCCGGATATGATAAGGCAAAAAGTGAAAGGAGAATACCGTATGCTGCTGCAAAAGCTGCTTTGGCCCCGCGTGGGCATATGCACCGAGGACCGACTGTATTACTGTATGAAAGCCCCCAGCTTCCGCGATGAGGGGGATATCCTGCGCATTGAGCAGGGCGAACGCGTCTGCTTTGATACCTACTTTAACAGCGTCAGCGCAGACAAATGGCGCCGCTACACCGCCGCGCAGAATTTTTCGCTGCGGCTGAAACTGAGCGGCAAGCTGCGCGTTGTGCTGTGCAGCCGCCATTTCATCAACAGTCAGAGCGTGCGCGCCGTGCTGGCCGAAAAAGTAGTGCAGGCGGATTCCGTGCAGGAATTCTGCTTCGATTTTCCCAAGGGCGCTGACGGCATGCTGTTTTTTGAGCTGCAGGCCCTGAGCGGCAATGCCGCCTATTGCGGCGGCGCTTATGAGTGCGATGCCGCTGAAAAGGATGTGCAGCCCGTCAAAATCGGCGTGGATATCTGCACCTTCCGCCGGGAGCCGTTCGTTATGGGCAACATTGCCCGCATGCGCAGCGATATTTTGGAAAACGCCGCCAGCCCGCTGCACAACCACCTGGAAGTGTTTGTTTCCGATAACGGCCAGACGCTGGATTACGATAAGCTGAACAGCGATACCGTGCATGTTGTGCCCAACGCCAATGTGGGCGGTGCCGGCGGCTTTACCCGCGGCATGATCGAGATCCTGAAAGCCAACGAAAATGGCGCAGGCGTTACCCATGTACTGGTCATGGATGATGACATTGTGCTGGATACCGATGTGCTGCTGCGCACCTACACCCTGCTGAGCCTGCGCAAGCCGGAATATGCGGATGTATTTGTCGGCGGTGCCATGCTGCGGCTGGACCGCCCCAACATTCAGGTAGAAAACGGCGCCGCCTGGAACCAGGGCCAGTTGATCAGCCACAAAGCCAACTTTGATCTGACCAAGGTTGACCTGTGCGTTGCCAATGAGCTGGAAGAACGCCATGAGTATAACGCCTGGTGGTACTGCTGCATCCCCATTGCCGTTGTGCGGCCGGACAACCTGCCCATGCCCATCTTTATCCGCGGCGATGACATTGAATACGGCCTACGCAACTGCAAACGCCTGGTCACCCTGAACGGCATCTGCGTATGGCATGAGCCGTTTGAGAGCAAGTATTCTTCCTCGATGTACTACTACATCCTGCGCAACCAGTGCATTGACAACAGCATGCACTGCCCCGGCTATGATGCCAACGCCCTGAAAGCCGACCTGCGCAGCCAGGTGATGGGCGAAGTGAACCGCTACCGCTATAAGAATGCTGACCTGCTGATCCGCGGCGTGCGCGACTTTTTGAAAGGCATTGACTGGCTGGAACAGACCGATGCCGAAGCCCTGCACAAAGAGATTATGGCATATGGCTACAAGGCCCAGCCGGTGGACCAGCTGGATGTTCCGTTTGATTATTCCCGCTACCTGTACGCCACCAAAGAGGAAGAAAAAAACAAGGGCAAGCTGAAGGAACTCAAGGTCAAGCTGACCCGCAACGGCTGGCTGGTGCCCCCCACCCGCGAAAACACCGTTGTGAGCATGATGCACATGACCGCCTACAATGCTTACCGCGTGCAGAAGGTGCTGAACTATGATTCCAACTCCCAGAAAGGCTTTGTGACCGAGCGCAGCAAGGAAGAATACAGCCGCTGCGTGCGCGAGATGAAAGCCTGCATGAAGGAGATCGACACCCAGTTTGACGCTGCCGCCCAGAGCTACCGCGAGCGCTGCGGCGAAGTGCGCAGTCTGGACTTCTGGAAAAAGTATCTGAACCTGGACAAGTAATTTTACCGGGCCTATCCCCGGTTTTCCCCGGAAAGGAATCTTACACTTATGGCCAAAAAAAAGGCAAATTCGTTTGTTCTTACCATTGCGGGCATTGCTGCTGCCACCGTGATCGGCGTGGTCGGGGTCAAGCTGACCCCTGCCCCGCATGTGATTTTCAGCCTGGCCCCCAGCGCAGAACCACAGGCTACCGCTGAGCCGGAGCCCATCAGCTGCGTGCTGGCCGGTACCGGGCAGGTTGTGGATTTTGCGGATCCCGGCGCAGAGGAATATGTTTCCCTGCTGGATACCGACAGCCAGAGCCTGACCGAGCGCTATGCCCTGCCTGCTTTGGAGCGGATGACCCAGTCCGACACCGAAAGCCTGATTGCCCCTTTGCAGGTCATCCAGCGCATTCAGACCCTCGGTATTGACCCTGCCACCTTTGATACCCCGGAGGCCAACTGGAAAAACCTGTACAACTCTGTCATGACCCGGCTGGCCCCCCTGGCCACCGCCGAAACCGCCCAGGCTGTGAATTTTACCGGTTCCAGCCTGGCAGAACTGAATGACTTTCTGGCAGCCAACCCCGGCAGCACGGTGGAGGTCATCTCCCCTGCTCTGGTGATGGATGCCACCCTGGTGGTACCCACTGGTACGATCCTGCACGGCAACGGCGCAGTGCTGACCCCCGGCAATGAAACGCTGGACAAAGCCATTGTTCTGGACCAGGCGGAAAATACCGCCGTGACCGGCTTTGTCATCAACGGCGGGTGCAATTACGGTGTGTATGTCAAGAATTCCAGCAGTTTCTATCTGGCTGACCTTGACATCAGCAATGTTTTCCTCAAGGGCCTTTGCGTTATGGGGGAGAACACCGGCTTTGCACTGGTCAATAACAGCATCCATGAAAACCAGAATGGTGCCATCTTCCTGAACGGCGAGATCAGCAATGGCGTGATCGAGGGCAACCGCATTGAAAATAACTCTGGTGCCCGCAACCTGACCGCCGGGCTGGTGCTCTGCTCCATGCCCATTGAGGACATTGAGACCGCCTACAATCCGTTCCCGGATGAAATGCTGTACGATATTTTACAGTCTCCTCATCAGCTGGTTGTGCGCGGCAACACGGTTGCGCAGAACCATTCCTCCGGCATTTATTCGGAAAGCGGCTACCTGAACTATTATGTAGAGAACACGATCTACAAGAACGAAAAAGAGGGCATGTGCCTGGATTACGGCTCCTTCGGCAACTACATTACCGGATGTGAGATCCGCCAGAACGGCGACCGCAACCGCATGAGTGATGAGGATCTGGAAGCTGACTTTATTCTGGATCAGGGCCGCATGGCGGATGGTTCCTCCCCCGCCAAGCTGCCCGGCATCTCGCTGGATAACACCGCCTACAACACCATTTACGGCAACATTGTGCGGGACAATTACGGTTCCGGCATCAAGGCTGTGCGCTCGGCGTTCAGCAACACCATTCTGTGCAACCAGATCATTGACAACAACCGGGGTGCCAGCGATACCTTCCACTTCTTTGGTATTGAGCTCAGCACTGACCTGAACGCGGACGAAGCCGTGCAGGGCCTGGATTTTACCCCCTGCTATGAGAACATCATTGCCCGCAACACCATTTCCGGCGGGCATTACGCCGGGGTGTTTATGGGCGAAGATGCGTTCATGAATGATATTTTTGACAATACCTTTATGGACTGCACTGACTGGGCTATGGAATCCCTGGGTGAAAAATACAACTCTACCCTGAACAATATGGCAAACATGCCCACCCGCGGGATCGAACTTTCTAACGGTCAGGGCTGATGCCGCGAGGCTGCTACATGAAACAAACACTGCAAAACCGTTTCCCGCGCCGGTGGCTGCTGCTGGCTTTTGTGCTGAACTTTGCCATTGCCGCGGCTGCACTGCTGCCCTACATGATACGGGACGGCGGCCTGCTGTTGGTTGCGGCGGATTTTGACGCAGAACAGCTCTCCTACAACATGCTGTGCAACAACGCCATCAAAAGCGGCGAGGTGCTGTGGAACTGGCGCATTGATATTGGTTCGGACTTTGTATCCTCGTTCAGCTTTTACACCCTTGGCAGCCCGTTTTTCTGGCTGAGCTTTCTCTTCCCCGCCAGCGCGTTTCCCTATCTGGTCGGCTGGATCTATATGCTCAAATATGCTGTTGCCGGGCTGACCTCGTTTGCCTACTTCCGCCGCAGTGCCAGCGAGAAAAGCGCCCTGCTTGGCAGTGCGTTGTATGCATTTTCCGGTTTTTCCTGCATCAACGTGGTGTTCTATCACTTCCATGATGTGATCGCCCTGTTCCCACTTTTGATGCTGGGGCTGGACAAACGCATGCAGGAGGGCAAAAAAGCTCCGTTCCTGTTTGCCGTTGCCATCAACGCGCTGGTCAACTATTACTTCTTTATCGGGGAAGTTTTCTTCCTGGTGTTTTACTATATTGCGCGGTATCTTTTTGGCGGCGAGGACGCACGCCCCGGGGCGGATCTGCGCAAAAATGCCCGCAAAATTCCGGCCTGCATCTTGGAAGGCTGTCTGGGCGTCGGCATGGCGGGGGTACTGTTCATCCCCTCCATTGCGGCGGTGCTCAATAATCCCCGCGTATCGGATCACATCAGCTTGAGCCAACTGACCTTTGACTGGCCCAATTACCTGCAAATGCTGCGGGCGCTCTTCTTCCCGGCGGAGAATATGTTCAATTTTTCCGCTGTGGTGCATGATAACTGGTATTCCATCGCGGCGTACCTGCCCTTGGTAGGCGTCTGCCTGGTTCTGGCTTATCTGCTGCGCTGGAAGTGGGACTGGCTGCATGTGCTGCTGGTGGGGCTGTTCCTTGTAGCAGCCAGTCCGGTCAGCAACAGTCTGTTCGTCATGTTCACCAGCGAGCCGTACCGCCGCTGGTATTACATGCTGGTGTTCCTGCTGGTGCTGGCCACCATCAAGGTGCTGGACCATCTGCAGGACTACCCTTGGCGTGCGGGCTGCGGTATTTCGGCTGCAGTCATCGCCGCTATCACGCTGTATCTGTACGTCAAGCGCGATACCATAGTCTACCGCAAATACTGGCTGGTTGTGTTGACATTGATTGCCATCGGCGGCGTGGTTCTGCTGTTTGCTGCCCTGGGCGGGGTGCGGCGGCTGCGCCTGCGCCGCCCCATGGCTGCCCTGACGGCCTGCACTGCTCTGGTTGCTGCACTGACCACCGGTTTTACCGTGGGCACCTATCAGCGTGCCTACACCCAGACGATCGGCCTGACCACCACAGAAATTTATGGTGACGTTATCCACAGCGGCGACGGCCTGCCTGATGCCCTGCCCTACCGCTATTATTTCTGGGAGCCGTATTCCAACCGCGGCATGGCGGCTTACCTGCCGGACCGTACCTCCTTTTTGAGCACGCTTTCCCCCTCCATCTTTACACTGTATGATGCCCTTGGGGACGAGCGCCACGCCATTACCCCCGCCGGGCCGGAGGGCACCAACGAGCTGCTTTCCGTTGGGTATTATATCCGCAACAACTCCGACTGGCCGGATGAAATCTACACCAGTTTTTCCAACGGTCACGAGCAGATCAACGTCTATCAGGATTCCCACGCCCTGCCCATCGGCTTCTGCTATGATACCTACATGACCCGCAGTGAGTTTGACGAGATTGACCCCGCCGAGCGCGCCCATGCCATGCTGAAAACCCTTGTGGTGGCGGACGAGGACGAAGCCACTGTTTCCGCCACGCTGCGCCACTATGATGCCGCGCTGGATGGTAAGATCAGCCAGGAGAACAAGTTTGCCGACATGGACAAGCGCCGCGAAGCCTGCACCGATGTGTTTGATTATGGCACAGACTATTTTTATTCCGAAATCACATCCGGCAGCGAGCAGTACGCGTTTTTCAGTGTTCCCTATGACAAGGCGTGGAGCGCCACGGTCAACGGCGAATCTGCAGAGATCCTGAACATCAACGGCCTGATGGCCGTCAAGGTGAATGCCGGTAAAAACTGTATTCGTTTCCACTACTCCCCCACCCCGCTCTGGCGCGGGATCGGGGTCAGCGCCATTAGCATTCTGCTGACGGCAATTTACCTGCTGGCCGGGCGGCGCAGCAGAAAAAGCAAAAAAGAGGTGCTGTAAACCATGAAGGCTACCCGCGAAAATCCAATCCTGTACATCGTGATCCCCTGCTATAACGAGCAGGAGGTTCTGCCCATTACCAGCAAGCTGTTTTTGAAAAAGATCACCGACCTGGTTGCCGCCGGTAAAATCAGCGATGACAGCCGCGTGCTGTTTGTCAACGATGGCTCCAAGGACAAAACCTGGTCCATCATCTGCGACCTGGCCAAGAGCGACAAGCACTACATCGGCATCAGCCAGAGCCGCAACCGCGGTCACCAGAACGCAGTGCTGGCCGGTTTGATGGAAGCCAAGGACAAGTGCGATATCACCATCTCCATTGACTGCGACGGTCAGGACGATATCAACGCCATGGATGCCATGGTAGATGCCTATGTGAACGATGGCTGCGAAGTTGTGTACGGCGTGCGCTCCAAGCGCGATACGGATACCTTCTTCAAGCGCTTTACGGCAGAAAGCTTCTACAAGCTGCTGAACGCCATGGGGGCCGAGGTTGTTTACAACCACGCGGACTACCGCCTGATGAGCGCCCGCGTGCTGCATGAGTTTGCCAATTTCAAGGAGGTCAACCTGTTCCTGCGCGGCATGGTGCCGCTGGTGGGCTTTAAATCCACCAGCGTTGCTTACGAGCGCCACGAGCGCATTGCGGGTGAAAGTCACTATCCCCTGTCCAAAATGCTGTCCCTTGCGTTTGACGGCATCACCAGCCTTTCCGTCAAGCCCATCCGGTTCATTACCGGGTTTGGCGTTATTGTGGCGCTCATCAGCTTTATCGGCGTGATCTGGGCCATTGTGGAAGCGCTGCTGGGTGCCACCGTATCCGGCTGGGCCAGCATGACCAGCATCATCTGCTTTGTTTCCGGCGTACAGCTGATCTGCCTGGGCGTGATCGGCGAGTACATCGGCAAGATCTACATGGAAACCAAGCGCCGCCCCCGCTACATCATCAGTGACCGCACGTGGGATGAGGATGAGAAGTAATCGGCTGGGCAGAGTTACGCCTGTTTGCTTTACCTAAGGCAATACCGCATAATTCTAAGTGCCGATACGGCGAGCGAGGTGCGGCA
>ERZ826242.1648-NODE-1648-length-23198-cov-5.673681_pt1 | contig 23198 bp, 20 predicted proteins | sample MGYA00519871_ERZ826242 | MGnify/ENA primary metagenome ERZ826242 (study PRJEB31778, sample SAMEA3449226) | human gut metagenome | biome: human gut; feature: human-associated habitat; material: faeces | place: United Kingdom | collected 2010/2012 ...
GTAAAGATATGGTCCAGCCCACTGGTATTTGTCTTCTCTTCCTGTCATTGTGTAGCAAGCCCAAATGCAATCAATAGTTTCATCAGAAAGCAGTTGTTCTTTATCCTCCCATGAAATTACGCAAAAGCGTGGTTCATAACCAAGTCTTTTAAAAGCTTCTGTTGCAAGCTCTACATCTACCCCAACATTATTTCCTTTACTATCCAGATAATTATAAGGTTCAAATTGATCAGTTCCAATTGTTATAATCGGAAGCATCTCTGATTTCTCATTGCTTTTTACCTGACAACCTACAATGATTCCAAAAAAGATGCTGCACACTGCCAACATAGCAGTCACCATTCTTGTCTTCTTCCATTTTCTCACAGCTCTATTACCCATAACAGAAATCCTTTTCCATAATTAATCAAAAATTACAAAAAAGCGGCAATGACAAGAAATCGCCATAACCGCTTTTTAACTGTTCCCTGCGGGAATCGAACCCACAACTGAGACTTAGGAGGTCCCTGTTATATCCATTTAACTAAGAGAACTTTATTCACATATGCATCAGGCAATCCATTCTTTTTTACCACAAAATGGTGCCTCGTACGCCATTTATAATAGCATACTTTTTGTTGTCTGTCAAACAAAGTTTACCACTCCCTGCAGCCAAATATCGCCCTTAAAACGCCGTCCTACCATCGGCTCTCCCATCAGCCCTGAACGGTTCACCAAAACGCGTATACAAATATTATTGCACTTCACATCCATCTGGCACAGCGGCTCCTTGCTGATTTCATTTACAAGAGGCACCACATTTAGAATTTCACCAATGATTGTATATCGATCACTCTCCATTCCACATGGCATAATACTTGATTCAACCATTGTATAGATATCACAACTATTTAACAACCTGCCTACTTTATTACTCAAATTCATATCATCAATTGTCAGGCTGTCAATTGCTTCTTGATTTCCTTCTCTTGCTGCCTCAATCAGTTTCTGACGTCCCTGTTCCTTTTTCTTTGCAATACGAGCAGCCTCTGGTCTCTTCAAAATGGGGAGTAAAATTTTTCCCTGCGTACACAAAGCAGAAAGACAGGCATCTGTCACCGTTGGAAAAAATCCCTGCAGTACCTGATATTTTCGATATTCCATAAAATTATTTACAGAAAAAATCAGATTCAGTCCTAATCGGCAATCATCACAGACGCCATCATACGCTTCTCTCGCACTTTCCTTTTCTATGCTGCATTCTGCCTTAGAAGAACAGACATTACTGTTAATATATGGCTCATAATATTCCATCTGAAAGCTTCCCTGCATATCCTCTTCTCCACAGATCATAAGACCGATGTCTGGTGCAACTTCCTTTGTATAGACGACAAGACTGCTCTCCTCATCCAGACGAATTTTTTGAACCTGATCTGGGAAATTCTGCACGCTGCTTAACAGCTGCTGAAGCTGAGACTTTTTCTTGATTTGCCCAAATCCGATTGCTGGTAAGTATGCGTGCATAAAATTCCCTCCTTTATCATTTTATACTTTTATTTCTTCGGAACCATTTTCTCCATTCCGCCCATATATGGACGAAGAACCTCTGGAATACGAACACTTCCATCTGCCTGCAGATTGTTCTCTAAGAATGCAATCAGCATACGCGGCGGAGCTACTACAGTATTATTTAAAGTATGAGCCAGATACTTTGTCTTATCTGGTCCAACAACACGGATACCAAGACGACGTGCCTGTGCATCACCTAAGTTAGAGCAGCTTCCTACTTCAAAATACTTCTTCTGACGCGGAGACCATGCCTCAACATCGACAGACTTTACCTTAAGGTCAGCCAAATCACCAGAGCAGCACTCAAGTGTACGAACTGGAATGTCCATGCTGCGGAATAAATCTACAGTGTTCTTCCACAGTTTGTCATACCACATCATGCTGTCTTCCGGCTTACAGATTACGATCATCTCCTGCTTCTCGAACTGATGGATACGGTATACACCTCTCTCCTCCAGACCGTGAGCTCCCTTTTCCTTACGGAAACATGGTGAGTAGCTTGTCAGAGTGTATGGAAGATTTTCTTCCTTGTTAACAGTATCAATAAACTTTCCAATCATGGAATGCTCACTTGTTCCGATCAGGTAAAGATCCTCACCCTCGATCTTATACATCATTGCATCCATCTCTGCAAAGCTCATAACACCTGTAACAACATCACTTCTGATCATGAAAGGCGGTACGCAATAAGTAAATCCACGATTGATCATGAAATCTCTTGCGTAGGAAATTACTGCTGAATGCAGTCTTGCGATATCACCCATTAAATAATAGAATCCGTTTCCAGCTACTTTTCTTGCACTGTCCAGATCAATACCGTTGAAAGACTCCATAATATCAGTGTGATACGGAACCTCAAAGTCCGGAACAACTGGTTCGCCAAAGCGCTCAACCTCTACATTCTCACTGTCATCTTTTCCAATCGGAACAGATGGATCAATAATGTTCGGGATAATCATCATCTTCTGCTTCAGATCTGCCTCAACCTGCTTCTCCTCTGCACTCAGTGCTGCCATGCGCTCTTCTGACGCAGCATCCTCTGCACGCAGCTTCTCAGCCTCTTCTAACTTTCCCTGTGCACGAAGTGCACCATACTGCTTAGATGCCTTCTTATGATTTGCACGAAGGGTCTCAACTTCCTTTTTGATTTCACGGTTGCGAAGATCCAGAGCGATTACCTCATCAACCAGTGGAAGCTTTGCATCCTGAAACTTATTACGGATGTTCTGTCTGACAACGTCCGGATTCTCACGGACAAACTTGATATCTAACATAGTTTTCCAAACCTTTCTGTCTCTACTCTCATACTCAATAAATGCCTTGTTTTATAAGGAAAACAGACATTATTTATTATATACCACGGATTCTCTTTTGTAAAGTAGGTTGTGGGGTTGATTATATTGTCGCTGTTCACGAGACGCCCATTCACAAAGCCGCATGTTCCACGTGGAACATCACCTGTTGTCAATTGTCTGCTTCCGTGTTAAGATAGCGTATATCACCACTAGAAAGGAAACTACCATGACTTATACCCATTTATTATTTGACCTTGACGGCACCCTGTTTAATTTCGATGCTGGAGAAACTTATGCTTTTCATAAGGTGTGCGATTCTTTTAATATTCCATATTCTGATGAAGTACTTTCACTCTATCAGCGCATAAATCTTTCCTATTGGAAAGCATATGAACGCGGTGAAATTACTCCTTCTGCATTAGCGGTTGCCAGATTTCGTGATTTTCTTGCTGCTGTTGGCAAAGATGGTGATCCGGCTCTAATGTGCCAGCTTTATCAGACAAGCCTTGGCGAAGACTGCACGCCAATTCACGATGCCCTTCGTGTATGCAGCATTCTGCATGAAAGAGGATATAAGCTTTCCATCATTACAAATGGAAGAAGTACCACTCAGCACAGCCGACTATCCCACTCCGAACTGACTCCAATGATTTCCGATCTCTTCATTTCTGAAGAACTCGGATGTCAAAAGCCCAAAAAAGAATTTTTTGATGCTGTATTTTCAAAGCTTCAAATTTCTGTTTCTAAAGCACTTGTCATTGGTGACTCTTTAACCTCCGATATCATCGGTGGAATCCAATATGGCATTGATACCTGCTGGTTTAACCCAAATGGCTCTGATAATACAATGTCACAGGCACCAACTTATGAGATAAAACAGCTGAGTGAGTTACTTTCTATTCTTTAACTCTATATTAACAAAAAACGGCTTTCCAGATCAGTAGTTTCTGTTCTGAAAGCCGTTTTTTAATTACTCTATTTAATTTTTAGTTTCATTTGTATCCTGCTGTACTAGAGTTTCCTGCTGCGCTTGTTTCTCTTCTAATTTAGCTGCATCGACATTATAATTTAATGCCATCTCCAAAGCATCTCGCTCCTCATTGCTGAGTGTTGCATGTGATTGTCCATGAATAATTTCTTTTAAATAGCTGTAGCAGCCATCCTGCGTATGCATACTGCTTAATACAAAACCGCTGTCATCACCATCAAGAAGTGCCAGTGAAAAGCTCAGCTTTCCAGCCATTCCTCGAAAGGTATCATATTTCATAATACCAATCTTTTTGTATGTTGCCTTAAGTCCTTTCTTCATGCTGATGATCTCATCAATATCACGCTTGCACTGGATCTTTACACGCTTATTATCTTCTACTACTGTCTTTAAGATGCCTTCAAGTGATTTTCCATCATTACCGCGCATAAAATCATCATATGCTGCCTGCAATTCTTTCATTCTGCTGTTCATAACAGTCATGCAGATCACAAGAATCAAAATCACAGCGAACATTCCTGCCAGAAAAAACAAGCTATACTGCTGTGTAAACTCCATCGCCTGATTCAGAATTTCCATATTTTATTTTCCTTTCCTCTAGTTGAACAGTTATCCTCTGTTCAGTTTTCTTTTTCTAAGTTTTAACTAATTTACTCGATTGTATCCTTAGTAATTCCCATTAGTTCAATGATGCGCTCAAGATCATCATTTGAATAATAGTCAATTTCAATCTTGCCCTTTTCATCAGACTTTCTCTTAATCTGCACCTTCGTACCCATGCGAGACTTCATACGACTCTCCAATGTCTCATATAATGTCTGGTTCTTTAAAACTGGCTTTGTAACGGCTGGCTCATTTTTCTTATCCAACAAACTCTTAATATACTTTTCAGTATCGCGCACGCTTAGTTGCTCTTTCACAACCTTCTGTGCAACAGCACGCTGTTCTTCTTTATCTTCCAGTCCCAAAATCGCCTTCGCATGTCCGTTTGTAATCTGCCCTTCCATTAGCATAAGCTGAACCTCTTCATCTAGCTTAAGCAATCTAAGTGCATTTGTGATTACACTTCGGCTTTTAAATACTTTCTCTGCAATCTCTTCCTGTTTTAGCTGATACTTTTCAATCAATGACTGATATGCTTTTGCTTCTTCTATCGGGTTTAAATCTTCTCTTTGAAGATTCTCAATCAGTGCAATTTCCGCAATCTGCTGTTCATCATAATCTTTTATAATGACTGGAATATCCTTTAATCCAGCCTGCTTTGCCGCTCTCCATCTGCGCTCTCCAGCAATAATCTGATAATGATCCTCTATCTTCTTTACTACAATCGGTTGAATTACGCCATATTTTTTGATAGATTCTGCAAGTTCAGTCAATGCATCCTCATCAAATTTCTGTCTTGGTTGAGAAGATGCCGGCTCCACAAGGCGCAGTTTTACTGTTGTCTCTGGCTCTTTTTTATCAGCTGCTGAATCTTTTTTCTTTGTTTCTACTGCATACGCATTGCTGATCAAGGAATCGATACCTTTGCCGAGACCTTTTCCAAGACCACCTTTTTTATTGAGTGCCATTCTTTCATCCTTTCTATCATTCAGTACCATTTGCAATTTTGCGAATAATTTTTAACTACTCTCTGTTTATAACCTCTTCTGCCAGTTGGTGATATGCTTCTGCTCCTGTTGATCTTGCGTCATACAAATTGATTGGCAGTCCATGGCTCGGTGCCTCAGCCAGACGCACATTTCTTGGAATAATTGTCTTATAAACTCGCTCCTGCAAATTGTCTTTTACATTCTCCACTACCTGAAGTGACAGATTAGTTCTCGCATCATACATGGTAAATACAACACCTTCCATTTCCAGATCCGGATTCAAGCGGCTCTTTACCAGATTAATTGTATGTAACAGCTGTGTCAGACCTTCAAGTGCATAATATTCACACTGAATCGGAACAAGTACTGTGTCAGCTGCACTAAGCGCATTGACAGTGAGCATACTTAAAGATGGCGGGCAATCAATTACAATAAAATCATACTGATCCTTAATCTCATCTAGTGCATCCTTTAGAATAAATTCCTTACGTTCCACATCGATCAATTCGATCTCTGCTCCTGACAGATTCACATTTGACCCAATAAGTGAAAGGGTATCAAATAATACATTTTCCAAAATGCATTCTTGTATTGTGCAATTATCTGTAATCAGATCATACAGTGAATGCTCAAGTTCATTTTTATCAACACCGAATCCACTGGTGGTATTTCCCTGAGGATCCATATCAATGATAAGTACATTTTTCTGGTATTCTGCTAATGAAGCTGCCAGATTGATTGCAGTAGTAGTCTTGCCAACTCCACCCTTCTGATTTGCAACAGCTATAATTCTTCCCATAATATCCTCACTTCTGCTAAACAGCATATTTTTTTGCATCTTTTCTACAGTATAGCACTTTTTTCTTCAAAATGCCATAAAAAAATGTTCCACGTGGAACATTATCTCCCATGGAACATTTCTTTTGTATTTTTAATTTGCAATTTTCCCTACTGCAGTGGTTCCTTACTTGGCAATCCAGCTTTTCTAGGATATTTTTTTGATGTAGGCTCTTTTTTCTTCACTATAACAAGACTGCGTCCAATATCTGAATCCGGAAGATCAAAGTAGATTGCATTTTCCTTTACTCCACCAAGCAGATGAACTGCTTTCTTTGCCTTATCAATCTCCTCTTCTGCATTACCTGATTTATAAGCTACAAAGCATCCTCCTACTTTTGCATATGGAAGGCAATATTCACACAATGTAGACATGTTGGCAACAGCTCTTGATACAACACAATCAAATTGTTCTCTTAGTTCTGCCTTTCTGGCGCCATCCTCCGCACGATAATGAACAGTGGTGATGTTTTCAAGGCCAAGCTTTTCAATAACCTGATTTAAAAAGTTCAATCTCTTATTCAGAGAATCAAGCAATGTTACCTTTAACTGTGGATACATAATCTTTAATGGAACACCTGGAAATCCTGCTCCAGTTCCAACATCAATTAGAGTCTTCGTGTCTTCCTTGATAAAAATCTCTGATTTTAGCACGCTGTCCACAAAATGCTTCTGCAGCACTTCATCAAACTCTGTGATTGCAGTTAAATTCATTACCTTATTTGTTTCAACCAGCATTTCATAATATTGAAAAAACTGCTCTGCCTGTTTATTAGTCAGTTCGTGTCCAATCTTGGCAAACGCATTCATAATTTTTTCAATGCATTCTCCCTGTTGTATCGTTTCTGCCATTTATTTCCTCCTGTTTACACATTTATTTCTACTGCTCTATGTTTACTATTAGATATCAACTACTTATCTACAACGATATCGAATAAAGCGTTCTTGTTTATCTATTTAAATAGACAAGTAATACTGATATATCAGCTGGTGAAACACCTGATATTCTTGACGCCTGTCCGATTGATGCCGGCTGATATTCATTAAGCTTTTGAATAGCTTCTTTTCTCAGATTCGGTACCTGACTGTAGTCAAAATCAAGTGAAAGCTTTTTCTTTTCAAGCTTTTTAAACTGTTCTACCTGCTGCAGCTGACGCTTAATATAGCCTTCATACTTTATACTGATCTCTACCTGCTGCGTCACTGCCTCTGGCAGTTCTGGTTGATTTGTATCTATTTCTTTCAAATCATTATAACAGATTTCCGGACGTTTTAATAGCTCCTCAAGTGTCATTCCACTCTTTAAAAGTGTGCTGTTATGCTGTTCAAGAAATGCCTGTACCTGCGGTGTTGTGCCGATAGTTGCCGTTTGAAGACGCTTAATTTCTTCATCGATCTGTCTTTTTTTATCATTTAGTTTTTGATAACGCTCATCAGATATTAATCCGATTTCATGACCAATTGCAGTTAAACGAAGATCTGCATTATCCTGACGAAGCAGCAAACGATATTCTGCGCGTGATGTCATCATGCGATATGGCTCATGATTCTCCTTTGTCACAAGATCATCAATCAAAACACCAATATATGCCTGTGAACGGTCTAACACTAATTCCTGACGTTTTAACACATGCAGCGCCGCATTGATTCCTGCTATAATTCCCTGTGCCGCTGCCTCTTCATATCCAGAGCTTCCATTAAACTGTCCTGCGCTGTATAATCCTCCTATTTTTTTAAACTCAAGCGTTGGCTTTAGCTGTCTTGGATTAATACAGTCATATTCAATTGCATATGCGTTTCGTACAATTTTTACATTTTCCAGACCTGCTACCGTATGGTACATTTCGTACTGCACATCTTCTGGCATAGAACTTGACATACCGCCCAGATACATCTCATTTGTATACAAGCCTTCTGGCTCAATAAACACCTGATGATGATCCTTATCAGCAAAACGCACTACCTTATCCTCAATAGACGGACAATAACGAGGTCCTGTTCCATGAATCACACCAGAATAAAGCGGTGAGCGATCCAGATTACTTCTGATAATCTCATGTGTCTGCTCATTTGTATACGTCAGCCAGCAGGAAACCTGATCCTTTTGAACGCTCTCAGGATCTGTTGTGAATGAGAATGGAACAACTCGCTCATCACCTTTTTGTTCCTGCATTTTCGAAAAATCAATACTTCTTTTATCAACTCTCGCTGGTGTTCCAGTCTTAAATCTAAACATCTCAATGCCGAGTTCCTTTAATGAATCTGTCAGATGTGTCGCTGACTGCAATCCATTTGGACCTGTTTCATTGCTTACATCACCATAAATGCAGCGTGCCTTTAAATATGTTCCAGTTGCAAGAACCACGCATTTACAATGATAAATTGCACCGGAATATGTTACAACTCCATTTATATTATTATTTTCATCAACAAGAAGTTTACATACCTCTGCCTGTCGTATTGTCAACTTGTCGGTATTTTCCATGGTATGGCGCATCTCCTGCGAGTATGCACGCTTATCTGCCTGTGCACGAAGGGAATGTACAGATGGTCCTTTTGATGTATTTAACATCTTAGACTGAATAAACGTCTTATCAATATTTTTGCCCATCTCTCCGCCAAGCGCATCCACTTCTCTTACAAGATGACCCTTAGAGCTTCCTCCTATATTCGGATTGCACGGCATCATTGCTATACTTTCCACACTCACAGTAAAAACAATCGTCTCTAATCCCAGTCTGGCACAAGCTAACGCCGCCTCACAGCCGGCATGTCCTGCTCCAATCACCACCGCATCATAATATTCTTCTAAAACAGCCATATTTTGCCTCCACTATCTAGTTACTTACCCATACAGAACTTTGCAAAAATACGGTTTACCAGATCTTCCTCAATCTCCTCGCCGATTACTTCTCCCAAACTGGTATAAGCATCCATCATGTCGATTGTCAGCATATCCTCCGGCATCCCATTTTCAATGCCCTCCTCTGCAAGCCTCAGGCTTTCGCAGGCATTTAACAGACATGTTTTTTGACGTGCATTCGTGATAACAACCTCATCATTTCCTGCAATCATTCCCTGTTCAAACATGTCACGTATTGTCTGCTCAAGCGCATCTAATCCATCTTCATTTGCCGCTGATATCCAAAGAACAGGTGCATCCACTCCAGCTGCCTTTAAATCCTTAGGCTGAATTACAGAAGATAAATCGGACTTATTTAACAGAATAATACTTTTTTTGTTTTTTAGCAACTCCATAATCTTATGATCATCTTCATCGAGATTTCGGGATGAATCTGCCACGTAAATCAATAGGTCTGCCTTTGCAGCAGCCTCACGTGCCTTCTCTACGCCGATTTTTTCAACAACATCAGATGTGTCACGAATACCAGCTGTGTCCACCAAAATTAAACTCAAATCGCCAAGCATAATCTGCTCCTCAAGAGTATCTCTCGTCGTACCGGCAATCTCTGTGACAATTGCCCTCTGTCTTCCTGATAACGCATTGAGCAAAGATGACTTTCCAGCATTTGGCTTTCCTACAATCACAGTGCGAATCCCCTCTGTTAAAACCTTTCCATTATCAAAGGAGTCTGCCATCTTCTTTACTGCTGCTCTAATTTTTTGAACACGTTCTGTGAGGCCCTCTGTATAGCCTTCAAGCGAAATATGCTCTGGATCGTCAAGTGCTGCCTCTATATAAGCAATCTCGTCTAAAAGCGTGCTTCTGAGGTCTTGTATGCGGTTTTTAATTTTTCCAGATAGCTGTTCTAGTGATGCATCTATTGCAAAACGATTCTTTGCAGATATAAGCTCCATAACAGCCTCTGCCTGAGACAGATCAATTCGTCCGTTTAAAAAGGCCCTCTTTGTAAACTCACCAGGCTGTGCCGGTGCTGCCCCATTTTTAAACACACAATCTAATACACGTCTCGTAACAAGAATGCCTCCGTGACAGTTAATCTCTACTGTATCCTCTGCAGTAAAGGAACGAGGTCCTTTCATGATGGATACCATAACCTCATCAATTACCTCATTTTCATCACAAATATAGCCGTAATGAATGGTATGTGTAGGTGCATTTGAGAGCTTTTTCGCTGAAGATGACGCTGCCGCAGCAAATGCTCCTTTTTTAATCGACTCTACCTCTTTTTTTGTTCTATAAATACGATCAATCACATCAAGCGCCTGAGGTCCACTTATTCGAATAATGCTAATTCCTGCTGGACTAAGTGCCGTTGCAATCGCCGCAATTGTACTATTTTCTTTCATATTCTACCTCACTTCGATTTTCGTAAGTTTCCAAGAATGATACAGAAAATGCCACTCAATAGTCCGTATGAACTTTGAATGGCACTTTCTCTATTATTCCTCAGAAGTCAGCTTTTCAGCTGTTTCTCTTGTACCAGCTGCGCTTCTGTCATAATTTGTTTTGTATCCTTTGTCATAGCTTTTGTAGTATCTTCTCTGCGGAATTGCTTCTTTTTTAGGAAGTACCACTACATGACGAAATGGATCCTCGCCCTCGCTCTTGGTATATACAAACTTGTCGTCCTGAAGTGCAGAGTGGATGATCCTTCTCTCGTAAGGATTCATCGGCTCAAGTGATGCCGGACGTCTTGTTCTCTTTACCTTGTAGGCAATATTCTTTGCCAGCTGCTCGAGAGTTTCCTTTCTTCTTTCACGGTAATTCTCAGTATCCAGCTTGACACGAATATATTCTTCGCTGTGTTTGTTTATAACAAGGCTCACCAGATGCTGCAGTGAATCCAGTGTCTGTCCTCTTTTTCCGATCAGGATGCCCATGTCTTCTCCGGTCAGAACGATATCAACAACCTGTTCTTCTTTATTGTAGGCAACTGCGATATCAACTTCCATATTCATCTCGTGGAAAATATTCTGTAAAAATTCTTCTCCCTCATCGATAAAATCTGACTTTTTACGTGCACGGATCACCGCCGGCTTAGAACCGATAAAACCAAGCAGACCATTCGAACCTTTTTCAACAACCTCATACTCAAGTTTTTCACTGGTGATCTGAAGCTGAAGCAGTGCATTGTTTACGGCTTCATCTACATTCTTTCCAGTGAACGTAGCAAACTCTGTCATACAAACCTTACCTTTCTGAATCTGCAAGCTTCCCCAAGCAAGTAATCAGCCTTACAATCACTGATTACTTTCTGTTCTTCTTTTCACTCTTTTCGTTGTACTGCTGAACCATTCCGGCCTTAGATGCCAGCTTACCCTTCTTTTTCTGGGTGGTGGAATAGTACTCAGTTGATTTCTCAACCTGCTTTGTCACACGCTCTTTCAGCTCAGCTTCTTTCTTTTCTTCGAGTTCTCTTTCTTCTTCGATAGTACGAACATTCATAACAGCCTTTGCCTTAAGCGGCTTCTGACCCTTCTTAACACGCTTTACATTAGCCTTTTCAATGTTCTTTTCAACCATCTGATTAATATCAATGCGCTCCATATACTTGTTTACGATCATTTGAATCAGAATCATAACAACAGAAGATGCAATCCAGTATACACCGATACCTGCAGAGAATGTGAAACAGAAGAACACTGACATAAGAGGCATCATGATATTCATGGTCTTCATTGTGCTTCCCATTGTGTCATCTGAATTCTTGCTTCCATTATCTGTCTGCATCATCTTAGAGCTAAGCCACTGAGTAAGACCGGCAAGAATAGGAATTAAAACACCAGGCCACAGCTGCTGTGCAGGTGCAGTTGCCAAATCCATTCCCAGGAAATAATTTGCTTTCTCGATACTTGGCAGTGCCTTGGCTACGTACTCATTCAAATTCGGGAAGATCTCGGTAAACTTAGTCCACTCAGTCTTATCGAAGTTGTAAAGCAGATCAATCAGCTTGTTAGAATCACTCAATCCTGCTGCATTGATGCCGTTTTGCTGTGCCAATGTCACGAAATCTGCGTTATCCATGTAAGTAGGAATGTTCTGCAGTGCCTCAACAATCGGCTCATAGAACGCTCTTACCTTTGTGATATAGCCCGGAATCTTGTAAATAACCTGATACAAAGCGAACAGAATCGGCATCTGAATCAGCATCTGAACGCAACCGCCTGTCGGGCTTGTTCCGTACTTTGCATAGACTTCCTTCATCTCTTCATTCTGCTTCAAAAGCATTTCATTGTACTTCGGGCTTGACTTGTCCAGATTTGCATACTTTTTCTGAACCTGCTGAAGTTCTGGCGCCATAATACTATTAAGCTTTGTAAACTTCTGCTGCTTGATGGAAAGCGGAAGCATCAATGCTTTAATAATAATCGTGAATAAAATGATCGCCAATCCAATGCTTGCAATGCCAAACATATCCAGGAACTCGTAAATTCCATTCATGACAACACCAAGCACCTTCGCAACTGGCCCTACAAGAAACCAGTTACTTTGTGTTAATGATAAAAAATCCACTTGTTTTCCTCCTTAAGCTACCTACGGAACAGGGTCGTACCCCCCTTTTGAAAATGGATTGCAGCGCAATATCCTCCATATAGCAAGTAAGGAGCCTTTCAAAGCTCCATACTTTTCCAACGCTTCTATTGCATACTGCGAACAGGTTGGGGTATATATACAGTGGGTCCGGACTTTGAGAGGTGATAAATACTTCTGGTAAAACCTTATCATATAAATCATAATCTTCTTCATAGTCCCGACCCTACTTCGATTCTAAAAAAATATTCAGCTTTCTTCCTACATGAAAAAAAGCTTCCTCAATTTCCATTAATCCTTGTTCCTTCGCCAACGGTCTGGCAACAATCACTATGTCCAATCCTTGTATTAATTCTTTTTCGTGTAAGCGGCAGCATTCACGGATCACTCTTGTAACCCGATGCCTGACCACACTGTTTCCTACCTTTTTACTGACAGATATGCCAATCCGGGTATCAGCGCGGTCGTTTGACATCTTGTACATGACCAGCGAACGATTTGCAAAAGACTGCCGTTTGCTGTAGACTCTCTGAAAGTCTCTGTTCTTTTTAAGAGAGTTGATACTGCTCAATTAAGCAGAGAGAACCTTTCTTCCCTTTGCTCTTCTTGCTGCCAGAACCTTTCTTCCTCCCTTTGTGCTCATTCTTGCACGGAAACCATGAACCTTTGCATGGGATCTCTTCTTTGGCTGAAATGTCATCTTCATAACAAAACACCTCCTTGTTTTCTGTGTTGGTTTTCAAAAATAATACTGTTTCTTACACTGTGGGTATCAGTCCCACAGCTTGCACCAAAAGTGCGATTTTTCGGCGTTTTTTAACGCCGTTGCAAAAATTGGACATCATACGCATTATATTAAGAAACTCGCATTTCGTCAAGGTTTTTTTTAGTGTTTTTTATTTTTTATTACAAAAAAGTTATCCACAACTTATCCCCAAAGTTATCCACAACTTTTTCATTTAAAAATGTTGTGGATAAAAGTTATCCCCAAATTGTGGATAACTTGTGCATAACTTTGGGGATAATACAAAAAACCATTCTCAAACCCTTGATTTTACGACAAACTTTTTTTTGTGGATATTGTGGATAAGTACATGTGTTTGGTGGATAACTCTGTGGATAACTCATTTTGTTTCTACCCATAAACAATCTTATCCACATTATCCACAATTTTATATGCCATACCCCCTTCTGAGTTATCCCCACTCTATCCACAGCTTTTTTCCACTTATCCACATGTTATCCACAGCCTATCCACAATATTATCCACATTTTACCCCAATGTTGTTGATATTTTTTACAGACTGCTCTCCTCTTCTCTCTTGAAATTCTTCATTATTTTTAGTATAATATCATTATATGGGCTAATAGGCTCTTTTCTCGAAAATTACCATATACCGACGTCAGGAGTAACAAATGATTGACAGATTAAAGGAAAACTGGGATGCCATAAAAGACACCCTGAAGGAAAATTATGATATTTCAAAGGTATCTTACGATACTTGGATTGTCCCTATGGAAATCCACAATGTAGACAATGACCAGGTCTACATCTTGGCAGATACAAAAGGTATCCCCAATATACTAGACTATATCAAGAAGAAGTACAAGCAGATTCTTGAGATTGTCATTGAGGAGAAGATCGGCCTGCACTGCAATGTGATCTTTGTTACTTCGGAGGACCTTGAGAAGCGTCCAAACCTCACTGCAGAAGCTTCTAACATTGTAACCCCCGAGTTAAACTCCTATTATGCTGCTGTGATGAATGCCAACTTAAACCCACGCTATACATTTGATACCTTTGTTGTTGGCTCCAATAACCGATTCGCACATGCTGCTTCACTTGCTGTTGCTGAATCTCCTGGAACCCTCTACAACCCACTATTTATCTATGGCGGCGCAGGTCTTGGCAAGACGCATCTGATGCAGTCTATTGCCCACTATATTCTGCGCAATGATCCAAGTGTACGCGTTTTATATGTCACTAGTGAGACATTCACAAATGACCTGATCGACTCTCTTAAAGGCAAGAAGAATGCTGAGTTTAAAGAGAAATACCGCAGCATTGATGTCCTTATGATTGACGATATACAGTTCTTAATTGGAAAGGAAAGCACACAGGAGGAGTTTTTCCACACCTTCAACTACTTATATGAAACGGGCAAGCAGGTTATCATTACTTCTGATAAACCTCCAAAGGATTTCACAAACCTTGAGGAACGTCTTCGCTCTCGCTTTTCTGTTGGTCTTCCAGTCGATGTCTCTGCTCCTGATTATGAGACTCGTGTGGCAATCCTTCATAAAAAGGAAGAAACAGAGAACACAAAGATCTCTGACGATATTATCAACTATATTGCTGAAAATATCAATACTAATATTCGTGAGCTTGAAGGTGCGCTCAATCGAATTACCGCTTTTAAACGTCTTTCTAATAAAGAAATCACGCTTAATATGGCGGAAGATGTACTTCGCGACATCATCAACAACCACAAAGAGGTTACAATTACTGTTCCTCTGATTGTTGAGGTCATTGCATCACACTTTGGCTTTGAGGCAGATGAGCTTCTTTCACAGAAGCGTAATAAGGATATCGCCTACTCCCGCCAAATTGCGATGTATCTGTGCCGTCAAATGACCGATTTGTCTCTTCAGCAGATCGGAAAGGAACTCGGAAATCGTGATCACACGACTGTCCGGCACGGAATTGAAAAGATTACTGAGGATCTCAAAAACAGCCAGTTTTTACAAGATACCATCGACGTTTTACAGAAAAAAATCAACCCGGCTCTTGGCTGAGCTTTGGGGATCGATTGGGGATATTGTGGATAACTTGCCCAGTTATCCACATAGTTATCCACAAGTTATCCCCAAAATTTTTCTTCTGTAAGCCGCATAAATCCTAGGTTTTTTAGAGTTATCCCCAATATCCCCAACCCCTACTACTACTACTATATATATTATAAATCTATCTATCAGCAAAAAGGAGAGTGCCACCATGCATATTATCTGTCCACGAGAAGAGTTACAAAAAGGTGTTTCAATTGTTTCAAAAGCCGTTTCAAATAAGACAACCATGCCGATCTTAGAGTGCATTCTGATCCAGACGAAAGAAGGACGCATTCTTATGACAGCAAATGATATGGAATTGGGGATTGAAACAGAAATTCATGGCATCATTGAGGACAATGGACGTATTGCAATTGATGCTAAGATTTTTTCTGAGATTGTTCGTCGTCTTCCAGACAATGATATCTCCATTGAAACCGATGGAACTGACTCTGTGAAAATTCAGTGTGAGAAGATTAATTTTACAATTCCTGGAAAGAATGCAGATGAGTTTACATTTCTTCCAGAGGTGGAACGCTTAAACTGTGTTACACTGTCTCAGTTTACTCTGAAGGAAATTATCCGCCAAACGATATTTTCCATTTCAGACAATGAGAATAACAAGATGATGGCAGGTGAACTGTTGGAAATTAATGGCAATAACCTGCGCATTGTATCTTTAGATGGTCATCGTATTTCAATTCGCAAGATTGTGTTAAAGGATTCGTATGATTCTATTAAAGTTGTTGTTCCAGGAAAAACACTAAACGAAGTAAGCAAGATTATTAGTGGCGGAACAGATGACGAAGTTCGCTTGTACTTTACTGAGAATCATGTTATGTTTGAGTTCGATGATACTATTGTTGTGTCACGTTTGATTGAGGGAGAATATTTCCGTATTGACCAGATGTTAAACAGTGATTATGATACTAAGCTGACAGTGAATAAAAAGGAGATGCTTTCATGTATCGACCGTACCACAATGCTGATTAAGGATAGTGACAAGAAACCGATTATTATTGGCATCACTGATCACAGCATGGAGGTCAAGTTAAACTCTGCATATGGTTCCATGAAGGAAGAACTTGCAATTGATAAGCGCGGCAAGGATATCATGATTGGATTTAATCCAAAATTTTTAATTGATGCGCTTCGAGTAATTGATGATGAGATGATTAACATCTACATGATTAATCCAAAGGCACCTTGCTTTATTCGCAATGATGAAGGCACTTATATTTATCTGATTCTTCCGGTAAACTTTAATGTTTATTAAAATCGATAAAATAAATTATAATGAGTATGAAAGGATGAATAAATAAATGGCAAAAATAGTATTAAGAGAGGATTTCATTAAGCTTGGTCAGGCACTAAAGGCAGCAAAGCTTGTTGGAAGCGGTGTGGAGGCAAAGATTGTGATTCTTGACGGAAAGGTTAAGGTGAATGGTCAGGTTGAGCTGCAGCGCGGCAAAAAGCTATATGACAAGGATGTGGTAAGCTTTGCAGGAGAGACAATTGAGATTGTAAAGGAATAATCATATGATTGTAAAATCACTTGCGCTGTCAGATTTTCGAAATTACGATTTACAGGAATTATCTTTTCATCATGGCATCAACATTTTTTATGGGGATAACGCGCAGGGAAAGACAAATATCCTTGAGGGCATTTATCTTTGTATGACAAATAAATCATACAGAGGCAGTCATGACCGAGAGATGATCCGCTTTGGAAAAGAGGAGGCGCACCTTCGTCTTGAGGCTGAAAAAAAAGGCATTCCATACCGGGTGGATATGCATTTAAAAAAATCAAAGACAAAGGGAATTGCAATTAATGGCGTGCCAATCCGCCGCTCAAGTGAATTGATTGGCCTTTTAAATGTCGTTTTCTTTTCACCAGAGGATCTTCAGGTGATAAAAAACGGTCCTGGAGAGCGCAGACGCTTTTTGGACATGGAGCTTTGCCAGCTTGACAAGGTGTATCTGCATTTTTTGACGCATTACAATAAATGTCTTACACAACGAAATGCACTGTTAAAAGAGATAGATCTGTCGAAGGATGCACAGGCAATGCTCGATGTCTGGGATGCACAGCTAATTCAGCATGGAAAAAAAATTGTACAGCTTAGGGAAGCATTTGTTGGTGAGATTGCACCAGTAATCGCACAGATTTATCATTCCCTGACAGGCGGTAGGGAACAGCTGGCAGTTTCGTATGAGCCAAATGTATCTGCTGATAGGTTTGATGAGATTCTTTTTCTTAATCGAGAGAGGGAGATACGGCAAAAGACGACACTGACAGGTCCACATCGTGATGACATTAGATTTCGTGTGCAAAATATAGCAACAGGACAGACGACAGATATCCGTACATTTGGATCGCAAGGGCAGCAAAGAAGTGCAGCGCTTGCATTAAAGCTTGCGGAGATTGAGATTGTAAAGCGAAAGGTAAATGATACACCGGTTCTTTTGCTTGACGATGTACTTAGCGAGTTGGACAGCAGCAGACAAAACTATTTGCTGGACAGCATTCATGATATTCAGACCTTTATTACATGTACAGGTCTAGAGGAGTTTGTAAGGCACCGGTTTCACATGGATCAGATTTATCATGTGGAGCGGGGCGTAGTGACTAGGGTAAATTCCCTGAATAGTGAAACGATTTTTTAATCAGTGAGGAGGACACAATGAGCGACGAATACGGAGCAGGTCAGATTCAGATACTGGAGGGGCTGGAGGCAGTCAGAAAACGTCCGGGCATGTATATCGGAAGCACATCTGAGAGAGGGCTTCACCATCTGGTATATGAGATAGTAGACAATGCCGTGGATGAAGCTCTGGCAGGTGTCTGCACCAAGATCGATGTGATCATTCATAAAGACAATTCAATTACAGTTGTTGATAATGGACGAGGAATTCCGATTGGAATCCATCCGAAGGCTGGCATTCCAGCGGTTGAGGTTGTATTTACAATTCTTCATGCAGGCGGAAAGTTTGGCGGCGGAGGATACAAAGTTTCAGGAGGTCTTCATGGTGTAGGAGCATCTGTCGTAAATGCACTTTCCATTTGGCTTGAAGTTGAAATTTATCATGAAGGCAAGGTTTATATGCAGCGCTATGAGCGTGGTCATGTAGTAAACAAGCTTGCCGAAGTGGATACCTGTGATCCAAACAAGCATGGAACAAAGGTTACGTTTAAGCCTGACGGTGAAATTTTTGATACTTTAGTCTACAATTATGATACGCTTAAAGAGCGTCTTCGTGAAATGGCGTTTTTGACAAAGGGATTGAAAATTATTCTGACGGATGAGCGTGAGGAGCCAAATCTTTGCGAGACATTCCACTATGAGGGTGGCATTAAGGAGTTTGTTGAGTACTTAAATAGTGCGAAGGAGCCACTGTATCCGCAGATTATTTACTGTGAAGGAACAAAGAATAACGTTGCTGTTGAGGTAGCAATTCAGCACAACGATTACTACAACGAAAATATTTACAGCTTTGTCAATAACATCAACACACCAGAGGGAGGAACCCATCTGTCTGGTTTTAAGGCGGCATTGACAGATCTGTTTAATAAATATGCCAGAGCAAATAAGCTTTTAAAGGACAATGAGGATTCATTGTCTGGTGAGGATATCCGTGAGGGTATGACTGCTGTAATAAGCATTAAGATTGAGGATCCGCAGTTTGAAGGTCAGACAAAGCAAAAGCTTGGAAACAATGAAGCCAGAGGTGCTGTATCTGCAATTGTAAGTGAACAGTTAACATATTTTCTGGAACAAAATCCAAGCGTTGCGAAGATGATCTGTGACAAGGCAATTCTTGCACAGCGTGCACGTGCGGCAGCGAGAAAGGCACGTGATCTGACAAGAAGAAAGACAGCGCTTGATTCAATGACGCTTCCAGGCAAGTTAGCAGACTGTACTGATAAGAATCCAGAAAAATGCGAGATCTACATTGTAGAGGGAGATTCTGCTGGTGGTTCTGCAAAGACAGCGCGTGATCGTGCAACACAGGCAATTTTACCTCTTAGAGGAAAGATTTTAAATGTTGAGAAGGCACGACTTGATCGTGTATATGAAAATGCAGAGATTAAGGCTATGATTACAGCATTTGGAACAGGTATACATGAAGATTTTGATATTACAAAGCTTCGCTATCATAAAATCATTATCATGACTGATGCCGATGTTGATGGTGCTCATATCGCAACACTGCTTCTGACATTTATCTATCGCTTTATGCCGGAGTTAATCAAGCAGGGCTATGTATACCGTGCACAGCCGCCGTTATATAAGCTGGAGAAAAACAAGAAGGTCTGGTATGCGTACTCAGATGAGGAGCTTGCAGCAATTCTTGATGAGGTAGGAAGAGACCAAAATAATAAGATCCAGCGATATAAGGGACTTGGAGAGATGGACGCGGAACAACTGTGGGAGACTACAATGGATCCAAAACATCGTGTTCTTTTGAAGGTAAACTTTGACGAGTCGTACGCATCTGATATTGATGTTACCTTTAACACCTTGATGGGAGACCGCGTTGAGCCAAGAAGACTCTTTATAGAGAAAAACGCAAAGTATGTTAAGAACCTTGATATCTGATGACAGACCAAATTGGTCTGTCGGGATATAAGGATGCATAGTAAGAATGAGAGGGAAACATGGACGAAACCATATTTGATAAAGTGCAGGAGATCGATCTGAAGAAAACGATGGAGCAGTCATATATTGACTACGCTATGAGTGTTATCTCTCAGAGAGCGCTGCCTGATGTTAGAGACGGCTTAAAGCCAGTACAGAGAAGAGTTTTATACTCCATGATCGAGTTAAACAACGGTCCGGATAAGCCGCATCGTAAATGCGCACGTATCGTCGGCGATACCATGGGTAAATATCATCCGCACGGAGACAGCTCAATATATGGAGCACTAGTCAATATGGCGCAGGAGTGGTCTACCCATTATCCGCTTGTTGATGGCCATGGAAACTTTGGTTCTGTGGATGGAGATGGCGCAGCAGCCATGCGTTATACGGAGGCGCGTCTGTCTAAGATTGCAATGGAGATGCTTGCAGACATCAATAAGGACACTGTAAATTTCAGTCCGAACTTTGATGAGACAGAGAAAGAGCCAGATGTGCTTCCTTGCCGTTTCCCAAATCTTTTGTGTAACGGTACCACTGGTATCGCAGTTGGAATGGCATCAAATATTCCGCCTCATAACATCAAAGAGACAATTGATGCAGTTGTTAAAATGATTAACAACCGTATTGACGAGAATCGTGATACAGAGATTGAGGAGCTGATGAGTGTTATTCAGGGACCAGATTTCCCAACAGGTGCAACAATTATTGGCCGACGCGGTATCGAAGAGGCATATCGTACTGGAAAGGGAAAGATTATTGTCCGTGCAGTAACAAACATTGAGCCGATGCAAAATGGCAAGAACCGAATTGTAGTAACGGAGCTTCCTTATGGTGTCAACAAAGCAAAGCTGATCGAGAAGATCGCAGAGCTTGTAAAGGATAAGCGTGTAGATGGAATTACTGATTTAGCCGATCAGTCCAGTCGTGAAGGAATGCGAATTTCAATTGAACTGCGCCGTGATGTAAATCCTAATGTGGTGTTAAATCAGCTTATGAAGCATACACAGCTACAGGACACATTTGGTGTTATCATGCTGGCGCTTGTCGGCGGCGAGCCAAGAATCCTTAATATCCATGATATGCTGTATTATTATCTGCAGCATCAGGAGGAGGTTGTAACAAGACGCACCAGATACGATTTAAGTAAGGCACAGGAGCGTGCTCATATCTTGGAGGGACTGTTAATTGCACTGGATCATATAGATCGTGTGATTGAGATCATTCGTGGTTCTGCAAATGTAGTAGCTGCAAAAGCATCATTGATTGAAGAGTTTGGTCTTTCAGATGCCCAGTCTCAGGCAATTGTAGATATGCGTCTTCGCGCATTGACTGGATTGGAGCGAAATCGTCTGGAAAATGAATATAAGGAGCTAGAGGAGCGAATTGCTTACCTGCAGAGTATTTTAGGTGATGAGAAGGTATTGCTTAGCGTTATTCGTGATGAACTTCTTACGATTAAGGCTAAATATGGTGATGACCGTAAAACGGCAATTGAGCTGGCAGAGGATGAATTTAATGCAGAGGACTTAATTCCAAATGAGGCAGCTGTTATTGCTATGACAAAGCTTGGCTACATTAAGAGAATGTCCCCAGATCACTTTAAGGCGCAGAACCGAGGCGGCAAAGGTATTAAGGGAATGAATATCTTAGATGAGGACTATATTGCAGATCTGATTACAATTAATAATCATGATTATGTTCTTTTCTTTACAAATCTCGGAAGAGTGTACCAGCTTAAGGGTTATGAGATACCTGAGGCAAGTCGTACTGCAAGAGGAACAGCTGTTATTAATCTGCTGCAGCTGCAGGCAGGTGAAAAGGTAACTTCGATTCTTAGAAATGAGGGACATGAGTCTGGTTATCTGACCATGGCAACAAAGCTTGGCATGATTAAGAGAACAAATCTGTCGGAATATGGAAATATTCGTAAGGTAGGATTGGCGGCAATTAGTCTGCGCGAGGGTGATGAGCTGATTGACGTTCATGTTACAGATGGAAAGCGTGACATCATCATGATTTCACATCTGGGTCAGTGTATTCGCTTTGATGAAAATGATGCCAGAGCAACGGGAAGAGTATCCATGGGTGTAAAGGGTATGAACCTGGCAGATGGAGACAGTGTAATTGGCATGCAGGTCGCAGAGGAGAATGGTGAGCTTCTTTTTGTATCCGAAATGGGTATGGGCAAGAAGACTGCTATGAGTGAATTTAAAGACCAGAATCGAGGCGGTAAGGGTATTCGCTGCTATCGTGTCAATGCAAAGACCGGTAATTTGGCTGGAGTAAAGGTATATAAAGAGGGCTATGAGCTGATGTTAATAACAACGGAAGGTACTGTGATTCGTATGAAGACAGATACTATTCCTGTTTTAGGAAGAGATACCAGCGGTGTTAAGCTAATGCAGGTAGATCAGGAAAACGTTAAGGTATCAAGCATTGAACTTATTGAAGAATCTAAGGAAGAAGAATTTGCTGAGACTTCTGAGGAGACTGTAGGTTCTAAAGAAGTGTAATCTGATAATGTTGTGAGGGACGCTTCGGCGTCCCTTTTTGAAAAAAAATGAAAATAGGTATTGACATTAAGTGAAACATGGGTTATAATTACTTATGCGTTTAAGCAATTCATATAAGTTATAGTTGTGGAGAAATACTCAAGTGGCTGAAGAGGCGCCCCTGCTAAGGGTGTAGACCGTTTGCGCGGTGCGAGGGTTCAAATCCCTCTTTCTCCGTTTCTATTTTAGGAAAGTGTAGTATCATAACAAAAGGTTATTAGATTTACTTGCAGTCCCATATGTATTGTGTCACCCTTTGGGTTTGCCGTAAGGCAGCGCAAAGGTTTTCTTTTTCTTTACTTTTAAATCTCAAAAAAAGATTTGAAAAAAGTTAAAAAAGTTGTTGACAAACGCTTGAAAGTGTGCTAGTATATAGAAGCTGTCGCTGAGACAGACAATACAAAACACAAAGAACCTTGATAATTGAACAGTATAACCAACCCTGAAGATTTCTTAAAAA
>ERZ826242.1651-NODE-1651-length-23147-cov-5.232678_pt1 | contig 23147 bp, 20 predicted proteins | sample MGYA00519871_ERZ826242 | MGnify/ENA primary metagenome ERZ826242 (study PRJEB31778, sample SAMEA3449226) | human gut metagenome | biome: human gut; feature: human-associated habitat; material: faeces | place: United Kingdom | collected 2010/2012 ...
TCTTTCCTTCTTTCTGTTTTTCCAGAAGCTTTCTCTTACGGCTGATATCTCCACCATAACATTTTGCCAGTACGTCTTTTCTCATCGCACGCACTGTTTCTCGTGCAATGATCTTGCTTCCGATTGCTGCCTGGATTGGAATCTCGAACAGCTGTCTTGGAATCTCTTCTTTTAACTTCTCGCACATCTTTCTGCCTCGTTCGTATGCAGTATCTGCATGTACGATAAATGAAAGCGCATCCACTTCTTCTTTATTGATCAGAATATCCAGTTTTACAAGATCGGATCTTACATAACCGGCCATCTCATAATCAAAGGATGCATATCCTCTGGATCTTGACTTTAACGCATCGAAGAAGTCATAGATAATCTCATTGAGCGGTAATTTATAATTCAGTACCGCACGACTTTCTTCGATATATTCCATGCCCTCATAGACGCCTCTTCGCTCCTGACACAGATCCATGATCGCTCCGATGAATTCTGAAGTTACCATGATCTCTGCTTTTACCATCGGCTCTTCCATGTATTCGATCTCTGACGGATCCGGAAGGTTGGATGGGTTGGTAAGTTCGATCACCTCACCGTTTGTCTTATGAACTTTGTATATAACGCCCGGTGCCGTTGTTACCAGATCCAGGTTATATTCTCTTTCCAGTCGTTCCTGAATGATCTCCAGATGCAAAAGTCCGAGGAATCCGCACCGGAATCCAAATCCAAGTGCGATTGATGTCTCCGGTTCAAACTGAAGCGATGCATCATTTAACTGTAATTTTTCCAATGCGTCACGAAGATCTGGATATTTGGCCCCGTCTGCAGGATATAATCCACAGTACACCATCGGATTGACTTTCTTATATCCCGGAAGCGGCTCATCACACGGTTCCAGTGCATTTGTAACCGTATCACCTACGCGGGTGTCTTTTACATTCTTAAGACTGGCAGTAATATAACCTACCATTCCTGCACTCAGCTCATCGCATGGAATAAACTGTCCCGCTCCAAAGTAGCCAACCTCTACAACTTCCGCTTTGGCTCCCGTTGCCATCATAAGGATCGGTGTTCCTTTCTTCACGGTACCTTCTTTGATACGGCAGAATACGATTACTCCCTTATATGCATCATACAGTGAATCAAAGATCAATGCTTTTAATGGTGCTTTCGGATCTCCTGTCGGCGCCGGAACTTTTGCTACGATTTCTTCCAGTACCTGGTCTACATTCAGTCCTGTTTTGGCCGAGATCTGCGGCGCATCTTCTGCTTCAATTCCGATCACATCTTCGATTTCCTCGATGACTCTCTGTGGGTCTGCACTTGGCAGATCGATTTTATTTAATACCGGCACTACATCCAGGTCGTGATCCAGTGCAAGGTATACATTTGCAAGTGTCTGCGCTTCTACCCCCTGTGCAGCATCTACTACCAGAATGGCACCATCACACGCAGCAAGACTTCTTGATACCTCATAGTTAAAGTCCACATGTCCCGGTGTGTCGATCAGGTTGAAGATATACTCTTCCCCGTCTTTTGCCTTGTATACCGTTCTGACGGTCTGTGCCTTGATCGTGATACCACGTTCCCGTTCCAGTTCCATGTTATCCAACACCTGCGACTGCATCTCACGGCTTGTAAGAAGCCCTGTCATCTCGATAATGCGGTCTGCCAGAGTGGATTTACCATGGTCAATATGTGCTATAATACAAAAATTTCGAATTTTACTCTGATCTATTCCTGACACTAATATCTATCTCCTTATTTCATGTTATCTTATCAATCTTATCACGCAGCACTGTATTTTACAATGAAAAGTTCTACGCTCATAACGTCATTCAGCCTTCCGGTCTTAACCATCTCCTCCGTATCCACGGCATCTTCCAGAATGGCCCTGAGTTCTTTTTTTTCAAATGTCCGGCACTGCTGCATATACTTTCCTGCCACAAACGGATGCAGTCCTACGGTTTTGGCTATCGATGCTTTATCATAGCGTTTTCCGGACAGATCCTTCACCTCTAAAAGAAGCTTAAACTGCCTGGTCAACAGATACAGGATCCTCATCGGCGGCTCCTTTAACGCCAGCAGGTCATAATAATAATCCAGCGCTTTTTTCTGATTCTTTCTCGCGACTGCCTCTACCATCTCAAAGATCTTATTCGTAATCTGAGTCGTACAGATTGCTTCGATATCCGCAATCTCGATTTCTTCTTTTCCCATGCAATATGAAAAGAGTTTTTCCAGTTCCTGTTCGAGATTCTCCATATCCGTTCCAGTTACCGACAGCAGATATCTCGCCGTCTGCTCCCTTATCTTATAACCTTCACGTTTTACATTACCTGCAATCCAGTACAGAAGCGTCTTTTCATCCTGCCGGGTCATCTCTACGATCCGGCCTTTGCTTTTTACCGCCTTGTACATCTTTCCTCTTTTATCTGCTTCATTTTCCACGAATACAAAACATGCCGTATCCGGCATTGTCTTGATATAATCCGCAAGATCCGGGCATGCATTTTTAAAAAATCCGGAATTTTCCACTACGATCAGACGACGCTTTGCAAAGAACGGCATCGTCTCGGCAAGGTCGATCAGTTCCCCGGGATTGATCCCTTTTCCTTCATAGTACGCATAATTCACAGTATCCCCATCCGGAAAGATTGCTTTTGTGATCTTATCTTTATATTGTTTTTTCAAATAGGCCTCTTCTCCGTACAGGAGATAGACGGACTTAAAATTTCCCGTTTTGATATCTTCATTTAAGCTTTTCATTGATTCTTCTGCCTGTTACCTCTTTTTATCATTTACACATCCCGGAGCGTGGCTTAAAAATGCTTTCTGCAAACTTCCACCAAGTTGATACATGTGGATTGCAGGAATGATTTTTCCAGACACACTCTGGCTTCGCCTGTAAAAAATTATACTGAAATTTGCTTTTGAATTCAACTACTTCTCCCATGAATCCGCATTGTTTTTTTCCTGACACTGATACGGACTGCCCCATTTTCCTGTGTTGTAAATACGGGAATCTGATACTTTTCCAGTCTTTTTAATGTCTCCTGGTGCGGATGTCCGTAGCGGTTCTTTCTGCCTGCTGATATCCATGCATACTCTGGTCTTGCAGCTTCCAGAAACTCTTCTGTGGTGGAATTCTTAGAACCATGATGTGCGACTTTCAGTACTTCCCACGATATATTCTTTGTTTCATCGTCCTCTGCTAACCGTTCTGTCAAATGTTCTTCTCCTTCTTTTTCCACATCTCCGGTAAACAGCATGTCGAATCCTTCGTAGGACAGGTGTAGGATCATCGACGCTTCATTCCCCGCTTTTTCATCCTCCGGTCCAAGACAGCGAAATGTCAGATCTTCACTCTTAATTTTCCGCCCGCAATCCAGTATCCATACCCTGACTCCCAGTTTTTCTGCTTTCCCCGCCAGGTTTTGCAGCGTATCATCCCATACTTCCCTGGTGGGCAGCACGATATTGTCTATTTTTACTCCTACCGCTTGTCGTTCCATCAGTTCTTCGATCCCACTGATATGATCCATATCTCCATGTGATACAAATACATAATCCAGCTTCCCGATTCCTCTTGATTTTAAAAATGACTCTATCCGGTACTTCCCGGCCGCTTTTACATCACTGCTTCCTCCATCCACCAGGTAATTTCTGCCATCCGGTGCTTCGATGCAGATACAGTCTCCCTGTCCCACGTCTAACATCGTGATTTCCAGTCCTTTTCTGATCCAGTGTCCTGATGTCAGGATTAAAAATCCACACAAATATATAATTCCTGCCAAAACCAATTTTTTTCTACTGATATTTGTCATATTGTTTCTTATCGTTTTCACTTTTTCATATTCTGTGTCATTATTACTTCGTATGATTTTTCTATCAGTTCCATAATATTGATACAGAATCACCAGACACATGGATAACAGTACATAATAGATGACAATCTGTATCATTCCCGGTCTTCCAACCACCCATCTGGCTTTTGGCAGTCTCAATGCGTACCGGCATACCGTTTCGTAAAATTGCAGGATCCATCTGCATCCCTCCATCAGTAATTTTCCGGTGTTTCCTGTCAGCATCCCGGATAATTCGTTCAATGCCCCACCATTTTCTCCACACAGGAACCGGTAACTCTGACAACACAATGCAGATCCTGTAATCCCAAGACTTAACAACAGTGACATACACGGAACGATAACCAGATTCAGGATTACGCTATACACCGGAATTTCATAAAAGCAATATAGTATTACCGGCCAGAGTATGCTATTTAACGCAACACTGGACCACAGAGCCTTTCCAGGAAGTTCTCTGATAAGCGGCGCCGTAATACAGATTGCAAACACCGCCCCAAATGACAGCCAGAATCCACCGTCCAGAATATATAACGGATTACTATATACCACAATGACTGCTGCCACCGAAAGTGCCGTCGGCATATCATAATGCCTGCCGGTGATATCTGCCCCGATGCGGAACAGGAACATCACCCACGCCCGGATTACCGAGACCGTCAATCCGATCATGAGTACATACAGCATGAGCAAAGCACCGCCTGCAATCCCTCCAATCCAGTAAGATCCGGTTCCTCTTCGCAGCAGTTTATATACACCAAGCCCCACGAAAGACAGATGTAACCCCGAAATCGCAAGAATATGTCCAACTCCGTTGGCCTGGTATAATTCTTTTACATCCTGATCCATCTCACTTTTTTCTCCCAGTAAAACAGCTGCAAGGATTGCCCCTTTTTGTTTCCCGAGTTCGTACTTTAACACTTCTTTCCACTGCATTCTAAAGTCCGCCAGCCAGTCTTTTAATCCATCTCTTCTGTCATCTATAAGCGTTGCATGTTCCGCCCATATACTGGCATGAATATCCTGCTTCTGGTAATAAAACCTCTGATCAAAATTTCCGGGATTTCTGGCATTATCAAAGAATGCTACTTCTCCTGTTAACTGTATTTTATTACCTATATGGAATTTCTGGTCTGATTTCAGGCAGATTAATATTTTAATATCTGATATCTGGGTATTTACTTGATTAATATTGGATGTTTTGAATGATTTCTTATTTTGAAATAATTTCTTATATGTGTCAGCTTCTATATCTGACCTTGATTGATTAGAATCCAGATAGACCCTGCTATCTTTCAAATAGATTTTCTGATATGTTTCTTTTTGTTCCTGTCTGTATATAGTTCCCTGAACCGTTACATTTTCTTCGTCTTTTGCATATAATTCAACCGGAGAAGGGCGAAGTTCTTTTATGAACCTTTTTCCTCCTCCGGCTGTAACAACACTGATCATAAAAAGTAACACCAGACAGACACAAAGAAGTGGTCTGTTCTTCACGGCTTACTCTCCTTCTACAATGTTTGGATTTCTTGATAATGGTTTACTTAAGTCTACTTTTCCCATATACTGGATATCCGTCTGTCCGTTCACCAGTATCTGCACCCTGCTGATAGAACTTCCATCAATGACAGAGTTTACAATTGCATACACCGGAATCTCTGCATTCAGTACATTCGTTGTGTCCATGAATCCATCATCCAGGTTCACATAACAGATATTGTCTTTTACAGACACACCAAGTACCTTTGTTCCCGCAGGGATCACGGCCGTCTCATTATCTGAATCCGGCCCCTTGATCAGCTGCTCGATCAGTGCCTTTTCACGGGATGTGTTGCTGTTATAACGCACATTCACCTTTTCCTTAACTAACCGGTCCCCCTTCTTGTTTCCAAAGTATAAAAGCAGTGTTTCTTTTTGCAAGGAATGAAGTGACGATCCCGTATTCTGCACAAAATCATCCGGACGCATGTATCCGATAATTTCTCCCTGCTGATCCTGAAGCGGTTCGTGACCTATCATAAAACGCACACAGTCTACCCCGTCAACCGCTCCAACCGACTGCACTACTGCTGCCCGCAGCAGAAGTTCTTCTGTCGCACTTAGTTCGTGATACTCCTCGTTAAAGTGTATCGTCAGTTTTTTATCCTTCAGTGACCATTTTTTAATCTTTACATTTCGTATGAATACGGTCTGATAATCAATATTATCCGTTTTTTTCTGCAATTTTTCCAGAATATTTTTCACCTGTTCTTCCGCAGTCTTTCCTTCTAGTTTGTATGATTTTTCCACCAGCATGGACCGTTCCGAATCCGTATAATAGATCTGGCTGCCGGCTGCCCTTCCATTTTTACTGCACCCTGCTGCCGCTATGATACAAACGACCAAAAGCAGCAGGATCTTGATAATGTTTCGTTTTCTCATCTGACTCTCCTTCTGCCTATGATACATAATTAAGTGGAATTCTTATTGTAAATGTAGTTCCTTCCGACGGCTGGCTGAACACCTTGATCGCACCTCTGTGCATAACCACGGCATTTCTTGCAATTGCAAGTCCAAGTCCTGTACCACCGATTTCTCTGGAATGCGACTTGTCTACACGGTAGAATCTTTCAAAAATATGTTCCTGTGCTTCTGCCGGTATTCCAATACCAGAGTCTGCCACCTCTATATAGCAGTTTTTATGGTCTGCATTCAGTGATACATGCACCCATCCATTTTCATTATTGTACTTGATCGCATTTTCCACCAGATTGGATATGGCAAGCGAAATCTTTGTCTCATCTACTTCTGCCGATACCGGACGGAAGCTTTCAAATACCAGTTCTACGTTACGTGTCGCTGCAATCGGACGCAGACGCTTCAATATCTTTTCTACCAGTTCGTTCATATTTTCCAGCTTGATATTCATGGTGCTGGCCGTCTTATCCATCTTGACCAGTGACAACAGGTCATTGATGATCTTGTTCTCACGCTCGATTTCTTCTGACATATCTCCCATGAATTCCTTATAAAGTTCTACCGGCGCATCCTCCTGAAGCAGAAGGGAATCTGCCAGTACCTTCATAGACGTAAGCGGTGTCTTAAGTTCATGGGATACGTTTGATACGAATTCATTTCTGGAATCATCCAGCGTCTTCATGCGGCCCGACATCTTATTAAATGCATCTGATAATTCCATCGTCTCTGTATAAGTATTCTCATGCAGGTAATCATCATCGTATCCTTCTGTAACCGCAGAAATGGAGTCTGTGATCCGTTTGAATGGCTTCAGCATATGTCCAGCCGCCAGTACTGCTATCATAAGCACAATAAGACCCGCTGCCAGAAGTACTACATCTGCTTTGTTTCTCAGAATTGACAGATTGTCCAGTACAGAATCCGTGGACGCACTTACCAGAAGTACCCCTACGATCTGTCCGCTTTCTTTTTCTTTGATTTGGGAGGCAACTTCAATATACTGGCTGTCTTTATTGTACTCACTCGACGTTTTTCCACTGTAACACCGGATTACATTTCCCGAGACGATCGTCTTTCCTTTATCCATGTCATAGGTATCTTCCTGAATCCGGAAATTACTGTCGATGACCATCACACGGCCACTGTAGATATTAGACAACTGAACCAGCTCGGTGCGGATAACCTCCGATGTATCTCCGGTAAGATACCCGGAACTACTCAGCTGATTACTGAGAATGGTACATTGATTCTGTATGTCGGCAGTCCGTACCTCCACTGCCCGCTTCTCATAACTACTTAAGAACACCGCTCTCATGATGATAACCGGTATGAATCCCGCAAAGAATACTAACAGCACAATCTGAAAGCGCATGCTCTTAAATATATTGTTCTTAAAATATTTTTTAACCCCTGAAATAGTAACCCACTCCCCACTTTGTATACACATATTTTGGATCGCTTGGATTTGTCTCTATCTTTTCACGCAGTCTACGGATATGTACGTCAACGGTTCTTGCATCACCCGGATATTCATACCCCCATACAATATTCAGAAGGTTCTCACGACTGTACACCTTGTTCGGATTCATCGCAAGCAGTTCAAGAAGATCGAATTCTTTTGCCGTCAGGTTAATCTCTTTTCCGGCAATCACCACACGTCTACTTTCACAGTCGATCTTCATCTCGCCTTTTACGATGACCTTTTCATTTTCCTGGTCTTTGTTCTGTTTGCTGATTCTGCGCATGATCGCTTTGATTCTGGCTTTTACTTCCAGAATGTTAAATGGCTTCGTAATATAGTCATCTGCTCCGTAATCAAGTCCCAGGATTTTATCCATGTCATCACCTTTTGCCGTAAGCATAATGATCGGCACATCTGAATATTCACGGATCTGCTGACAAACCTCAAACCCGTCATATTTCGGGAGCATGACATCTAACAGAATGATATCGTATACATTTTCTTTTGCAAGTTTTAATGCTTCTTCTCCGTCATAGGCACAATCTACATCGTACCCATCCTGTTCCAGACTGAATCTTATTCCTTTTACTATCAGTTTTTCATCATCTACAACCAATACTCGTCTGCTCATGTTTTTAACTCCCTTATCAAACTTTAATCTGATCTTTTACTTTTCGAAACACACCGTCTTTGATTCCTTCCACCTGCATCAGTTCTTCTATATTCTGAAACCTTCCGTGGCTTTCCCGGTAACTTATGATTGCCGAAGCCTTTGCCTCTCCGATACCGGAAAGTGTCATCAGCTGCTCTTTGGTCGCCGTATTCAGATTCACTTTTCCATCTTCCACAGATGCCATATCTGCTGCAAAAGATCCGCCTTTACCACCCGGAACTTCTGACACTATCCCTGGTGTTTCAGACCTATTCTGCATACCGGCAGCATATTCATCCTTATCGGGCACATAGATCCTTGAGCCGTCTTCTACCTTTTCTGCCTGGTTCAGACCTTCTCCTGCCGCATTCTCTGTAAGGCCGCCTGCAAGTGCAATTGCTTCATACATGCGGCTCCCGGCAGGCAATTCATACACGCCCGGATGTGTCACTGCTCCGCATACATGAACATAGCACGTTTTTTCTTTGTCCTGACCAGAATCTTCTGTATCCTGATTATTTTTAACATCAGAATCTGTGCTTTTGTTCCGTTTCTGCGTTCCGGCAGCAGCATCTTCCTTCACAGTATTCTTATCTTCAGTATTGCCGGCGTTTTCATCTCCGGCTCGTTTGGTTTCTGTCTGCTGTTCTTCCTGAACTTCAACAAGTTCTGTCTGCTGTTCATTTTCCGAAGCACCGCAGCTATAAAGACCACCTGTCAGGAACAGGCATATCAGAGCTATGATCCGGTGTATTTTCGTTCTCTTTTTTTGTATTTTTTCTTCTTTGTTTTTCTTTTCTTTTTGATTTTTGCTACGCATAATTCTCCTTTACAGCCTGTCGAAAACTGTAAATCCCCGCATATGCCTAGTGAATTAATTGTACTATTTCCACTGAAAAATTGCAACACCAATCAGGGCAATCACCATGCCAATAATTTTACGGATTTCCAGTGGTTCTTTGTCTACTCCGAACAATCCAAGGAGCTCTATTACATACGCTACGATCAGCTGAGAGATCACAATCAAAAGTACCGCTTTGGCAGGTCCGAGTGCCTCCATGCTTTTAATTACCGTCCAGGTAATCCCAGCCCCGATCACTCCTCCTAAGAGCACGTATTTCGGCTCTACTTTTCCGATGCTCGTAACCGGGTCCCGGCCTGCAACCAGCCATGCTGCCACACATAATAAAAAAGCACTGAACTGTACCCATCCGTTACTGACCCACATCCCGGTTGTCTTTGTTACCTGCGTATTGAATACTCCCTGTACACTCATAAGCGCTCCCGACAACAGCGCAATCAAAAAACCAGTCATCTTACATACCTCCTGCTTATGCAGATAATATGTCCCATGACTGGTTTTTTATGTATATTACAGTACTTTCTTTAAGATTTCGATCATTTTATCCACTTGTTCTTTTTCAATGATAAGTGGTGGTACAAAACGGATCACATCTTCTCCTGCCCCGATGATCAGAAGTCCTTCTTTTAAAGCTCCTCCTGTAATCTCTGAAAGAGGTTTTGTTACCTGGATTCCCTGCATCAGGCCTTTTCCTTTTACAGCTTTTACTGTGTCAAATTCTGCCTTTAATTCTTCCAGCTTTTTTGTCAGGTATGCGCCGACTTCCTGTACGTGTTCCACAAGATGTTTCTTTTCAAAGATCTCGATGGTCTTACTTACTGCGGTACATGCCAGAGGATTTCCTCCATAAGTGGTTCCATGATCACCTGGTTCCAGTGAGTATTTCGCAATCTCTTCTGTCATTGCAAATGCTCCCACCGGAATTCCGCTTCCGATAGCCTTTGCCATAGACATGATATCCGGCTTGATACCATAAGACTGCCATGCGAACATAGATCCTGTTCTTCCCATACCACACTGTACTTCATCACAGATCATAAGTATGCCTTCTTCATCACAGAGCTTACGGATCCCTTTCATGAATTCTTCTGTTGCAAGGTTGATGCCGCCTTCACCCTGTAACGGCTCTAAAATAATCGCACATGTTTTATCTGTCACCAGTGCTTTTACACTGTCCAGATCATTATATTCCGCAAAAGACACTCCTGGTACAAGTGGTTCAAACGGTGCACGGTACGGATCATGTCCTGTTACGGACACTGCTCCAAAGCTTCTTCCATGGAACGATTCTCTCATGGCAATGAATTCATAGCGTCCGGTTCCTTTTTTATATGCATACTTTCTGGCTGCTTTTAAAGTACCTTCCACCGCTTCTCCGCCACTGTTGGTAAAGAAGATACGATCCATCCCGGTAATACGTTTCAGATCTTCTGCTGCTTTTCCACATGCTGTATTGTAATACAGGTTCGATGTATGGAAAAGTTTGTCAATCTGTGCTTTTAATGCATCATTTAATTCCTGATTGCCATATCCAAGTGATGACACTGCATATCCGGCTGCAAAGTCCAGATATTTCTTTCCTTCTGTATCATACAGATACGCACCTTCGCCGTGATCTAATACAACCGGGAACTGATTATACGTATGCAGTAATGCCTCGTTAGTTTCTTTCATATATTCATTCATAGCTTACTCTCCGTGATAATATCTCTCGTCTACATCGTTCTTGATTGCTGTTCCGATTCCTTTATTCGTGAAGATTTCCAGAAGCAGGCAGTGAGGAATTCTTCCATCCAGGATATGTACTCTTGATACACCATTTTCAATTGCATCGATACAATTCTGGATCTTTGGAAGCATACCGCCGCCGATATATCCTTCTTCCATCAGCTGCTTTCCTTCTGATACATTCAGTTCAGAGATCAGGGTAGATGGATCTTTTGGATCTTTGTATACACCTTCGATATCTGTCAGGAATGCGAGTTTCTCTGCATTGATTGCTTTTGCGATCGCACATGCTGCATCGTCTGCGTTGATATTATAAGTATTATAGTCATCATCCAGTCCGATCGGCGCGATGATCGGAAGGAAATCTTTTTCCAGAAGATCGAAGATAATATCTGCATTCACTTCTTTGACATCTCCGACAAATCCGATATCTTCTCCGTCCGCCAGTTTTTTATCAACTTTCAGAAGTCCGCCGTCTTTTCCACTGATACCGATGGCTCTGACGCCAAGCTGTTCTACTAACTGAACCAGACTTTTATTAACTTTACCGAGTACCATCTCTGCAAGTTCCATCGTCTCTGCATCTGTTACACGCAATCCGTTGACAAAATGCGGCTCCATACCGACTTTTCCAACCCATTTGCTAATCTCTTTTCCACCACCATGTACGATAATAGGTTTGAAACCAACCAGTTTTAAAAGTGTCACATCCTGAATGACTCTTGCTTTTAACTCTTCATCTACCATGGCACTTCCGCCATATTTTACTACGATAATTTTACGGTTGAATCTCTGGATATATGGAAGGGCTTCGATCAGCACTTCTGCTTTGTCCAGATATTTCTGCATTGCTTTTTCCATCTTTGCTCTCCTAACTTCTGTAATCTGCGTTGATCTCGATATATCCATGTGTCAGGTCGCAGCCCCATGCAGTTGCTGTCTGGTCTCCCATCTTCACATCTGCGATAGCTGTAACTTCCGGCTCTGACAGAATCTTTGTTGCTTCTGCTTCACTGTAATCTACGGCTGTACCATTTTCAATGATCTGGATCTTTCCGGCTTTACTTTCAAAGAACAGATCTACTTTTTCAGGATCAAACTGTGCTCCTGAATATCCCATTGCACAAAGGATTCTTCCCCAGTTTGCATCATGTCCTGCGATAGCCGTCTTTGTAAGGTTTGAGCATACGATTGATTTTGCAAGTGTCTTAGCCTGCTCTACGCTTTCACAGCCGACAGCTTTTACTTCGAATAATGCAGTAGCACCCTCTCCGTCTCCTGCGATCTTCTTTGCAAGATACTCATTAATTGTATGTAATGCTTCTGCAAATTTTTTATAATCTTCTGTTCCGTATGTGATCTCCGGATTCTCAGCCAGACCATTTGCCAGTAATACAACGGAGTCATTTGTCGATGTGTCTCCGTCTACGGAGATCATGTTATAAGTATCGACTACATCTTCACTTAATGCTTTCTGAAGTGCTTCTTTTGTGATCACTGCATCTGTTGTAATAAATGCAAGCATTGTACACATATTTGGGTGGATCATTCCGGATCCTTTTGCCATACCACCGATCGTTACAGTCTTTCCACCGACTTCAATTGTAACTGCAAGTTCCTTTGGAAATGTATCTGTTGTCATGATTGCTTTTGCTGCTTCTGTACCATTTTCCAGTGTGTCATTCTTCTTTCCTGCGAGCACTTCAATTCCGGCTGTCAGCTTGTCGATCGGGATCTGTTTTCCGATAACTCCTGTAGAACCGATGAGTACACCGTCAGCAGAAATATTCAGTGCTTTGGCTGCTGCATCTGCAGTATCTTTACAATATCCAAATCCTTCTGCACCTGTGCAGGCATTGGCGATTCCTGAGTTTACAACAACTGCCTGTGCTTTTGCACCGCTTTTTACAACCTGCTGGTCCCATTTTACCGGAGCAGCTTTTACTACGTTTGTTGTAAATGTTCCTGCTGCCACGCATGGAACCTGGCTGTATACCAGTGCCATGTCTGTTCTGTCTTTATACTTAATTCCTGCTGCTGTACTTGCTGCTTCAAATCCTTTTGCTGCGGTTACTCCGCCTTTTACCTGTTTCATCTGTTCTTCCACCTTTCTTCATTCTCTCTTCGTATATTTCAGGCCTATACCCGGATGTCTTTTTGCATCATTTTTCTATATCTTTCACACTGTTTATGTCTGCCATTGCAGCATTTACTGGATAAACGCTGTAATATTGGCCTCATTCAGTGTAAAATCATAATAATTCAAATCTTCTCTTTTTGTCCATCCAATCTCTTTCCAGAATGCATTTCCGATGTCGTTCTGTGTAAATGCGATCAGGGATACTTTGTTGATTCCTTCTTTTTTCAGGGCTTCCATTGTAAATACTACCATGGCTTTTCCGATACCCTTCATCCTGTGGTTCACATCTACGCACACATGATACAGACAGCCTCGTCTTCCATCATGCCCGCATAGAATTGCACCGACGATTTTTCCATCTTCTTCGGCAACTACACTTGTGGTCGGATTTCTTTTTAAGAAACGTTCCACACCTTCTTTTGAGTCATCTACGCTTCGTATTCCGAACCCTTTGATGCTCATCCAGAGTGCGTGCACCTGGTCGAAATCTTCAATTGTCATTACTCTTATATTCATATGTATTACTTTACTCCTCTGTCTGTATTTTTCAGATAGATCTGTGCAAAACTTTGTTATACTCCTGTATGATTCATCTTATCTGCATCCCTGATACAGAAATCTACGGGAACATTGGTACCAGTTCCAGACCTTCTGTCTCAGGAAGTCCAAACATCAGGTTCATATTCTGTACTGCCTGTCCTGCTGCACCTTTTACCAGATTGTCGATTGCTCCCATCATGATGATACGGTTGGTTCTTGGATCGATCTTGAAATTGATATCCACGTAGTTGCTTCCTTCTACCCACTTTGTCTCCGGGCATACATCTTTTTCAAGAACACGGATGAATTTCTCATCTTTATAATATTTATCATAAATAGCTTTTACTTCTTCATATGTCACATCTTTTTTCAAAGTTGCATACTCTGTTGCCAGAATTCCTCTGTTCATCGGAACCAGGTGTGGAGTAAAGTTGATCAGTACTTTTTCTCCGGATGCATATCCAAGCTGTTCTTCAATCTCCGGTGTATGTCTGTGGCTTGCTACACCGTATGCTTTCATATTCTCATTGACTTCACAGAACAGATTCGGAACTTTTGCTCCACGTCCTGCTCCGGATGTTCCTGATTTTGCATCTACGATCAGTGTATTCATATCGATAATGCCTTCTTTTGCAAGCGGATAGGCTGTCAGGATCGAACATGTCGTATAGCATCCCGGATTGGCTACCAATCTTGCATTTTTTACATCTTCTCTGTTAATCTCGCAAAGTCCGTAAACGGCTTCTTCAATATACTGTGGACTCTTATGCTCGATTCCGTACCATTTTTCATATGTAGCCACATCTTTGATACGATAGTCGGCACTTAAGTCGATGATCTTCGTCTCGCTTAAGATCTTGTCATTCATCATAGAAGCGCAGAAGCCCTGTGGTGTTGCTGTGAAGATCACATCTGCCTGCTTTGCAAGCTCTTCCATATTATCATCCAGACATGTTGCATCCACGATCTGGAACATATTCTGGTATACGTCTGCATATTTCTTATCTATATAACTTCTGGAACCGTACCACACGATTTCTGCATCTTTGTGTCCAGTAAGGATTCTTACAAGTTCTCCTCCGGCATATCCGGTTGCTCCAATAATTCCAACTTTAATCATCTATATAACACCCTTTCCGATATTGAATTTTTATAAATCTCGTACGCTTTATAGTACCCCAATTTCTTATGATTGTCTAGGTTCCTCACATTGTTTTTTCAAAAAACCAACCTTTTACTTTATCCTTGTAAAAGAAGAACTTGCATAATTATACATCTTATCTGTATATTATGCAAGTTCTTTTTTATATTTATTTATACTTATTAATACGCCAGACAACGAACATGGAATAAAATGCTGTGAATGCGCCATTTTATGGAATGTTGAGGTATCCTGGGATTTCTTTATTGTCATCCTGGAGCATGTCTGAAAAATGCTTTCTTCTATGATTGTATCTTATCCCTCCTGCCCATCGTCTGAGGCTCTGCAAGCACATTCTGATACCGGTAAATGCTAAGTAGTATTCCTAACATCATATAACTGATCATCATTCCGCTTCCACCGGTTGTAAGAAACATACAATAATTATTAGAAAGCGGGAAATACCCCAGATTCTCAAGTACATATCCCGCAAATTGAATCATAAGAACGGTAATGCATCCGGTTCCCATGATCATTCCCAGCTGGTTCTTCTGCTTTCCTGTCTTTTTCAGGAACCACAGAAGGATTCCTCCCACAATACCTGTCACTATAACAGCAGCAAGGATTCCGTAATAGTGAATGATAAAAGTCAGCATATAATCCCGGTTAAAGAACCACACATTTTCATAGTCTCCACGTCCTGTAAGGTGCGCTCCACGGATCATGTTCCTTATCGTCCCCCAAAAGGTTCCTGCATCATTTCCATCCGGATGTATAAAGGCTGAAATTCTTGCCTTCTGATAACTATGCACATATCCCAGTCTCGCCATTGCCGTTATAGCCGCCACAGGAAGAAGGATTACAATGCTCCATAAAGCGGTCAGGGTTCTTCTTTTATTAACTTTAAACCAGCCTTTACAGATTGCGATCGACAATAAAATCAGAAAAGTAAATTCCACACTAAGTGCCATAGAAAGATTCGGAATGCGTAGCATGATCCACACCGGCAATATCTGCCACAATACAGCCTTCACCACTCCCATGTATCCCTGCTGATTGCCTCGCATGCTATATAATACCGCCGCATACACAGGAACAATCAAATATAAAAACGGGCGTATCGGCAATACATATCCAAGCAAAAACGGGATTCCATATGCAGCGCCATTGATAGATACTGCTCCCTTGAATACACTCAGTCCCATAACCACGATCCAGACGCCAGCAAGCAGTCTGGCATACTTTCCTATCATGCTGTAATCAAGATAACAGATCCCTATCATGCAGGCCAGACCTGCAAACATCCATACAATGTTTTTCAGATAATCAATCTTTCCACCAATTCCTGATGCAATCCACTCCACATCCTGTGGATTACTCCCTGCATCTGCTATAACACTCGTTCTTATCAGATACATCAGCAGGATCCCTGCCAGATTCATAGCAGCAATCAATCCAATCATTTTCCACGCCATCTTTGGTCTGTGAATACGATCCATATCAATTCCGACTTCTACCGGATCTCCCATTTCCAGAACTGCTGCTTCTTCTGCTTCGAAAGAATCCATGCCATCTGCCATATAAGCACTTTTCTGGTCTTCGATATGATCTTCCAGTTCTTTTGTCACCAGTGGAAGTGCCCGCTTACACCGGATCTGTTCCGTTACTGTCTCTATATATTTTTTCTTATCCAAAGCACACACCACCCATCACATCCATGACTGCCTGTGAATACTCTTTCCATTCTTCTGATTTTTTCTTTAGTTCTTTTTTCCCTGATCTTGTAATGTGATAATACTTCCGGATCTTTCCGACTGCCTCTTTTTCATAGGATTCTACAAATCCTTTTTCTTCCAGTCCATGAAGAAGCGGGTAAAGCGTTCCTGCTTTTAATTCGAATACGTTTTTGGATTTTCCACGCAGGGTATCAATCATTTCATACCCATACATGTCTTTTTCTTCTAATAGTTTTAATACGAGCATGGTAGTGCTCCCTGATACCAGACTTTTGTCTACTGCCATCTGTTCTTCCTCCTTTATATTTTTATATGGATAATCTGTAAAATATATAGACCGTTCTGTATATCGGCAATCTACATATATTATCGATTGTCTATATAATATATCGGCAGTCTACACATGTCAATACCATATATACAGAGAAGCTGCCAATGGCAGGTTTTCTGTATATATGGTATTCAAACACGAAACAATCACGAAGTCCTCTTATGTTCCGCACACATCTCCTATCTTACCTGCCCGTTGCCAAATATCACATACTTTGTCGTCGTAAGTGCTTCCAGCCCCATAGGACCTCTTGCGTGCAGCTTTTGTGTGCTGATTCCAATCTCTGCACCAAATCCAAATTCATTACCATCCGTAAATCTCGTCGAAGCATTGACGTACACGGCTGCTGCGTCAATCTCATCCAGGAACCGCATTGCATTTGCATAATCCTTAGTTATGATCGATTCGGAATGTCCCGTATTATAATGATTGATGTGGCGGATTGCTTCATCCAGATTCTTCACTATTTTCATAGATATAACCGCATCCAGATACTCCTCTCCCCAGTCTTCTTCTGCCGCTTTTTTTATGCCGCTTTGCAGTGCACAGGCTTTCTCGTCTCCCCGTATCTCAACTTGCTTTTGTGTAAGCGCCTGATAGATTACCGGAACTACTTCTTTTGCTATGTTTTCATGAATCACCAGGGACTCACAGGCGTTGCAGACGCCCATTCTCTGTGTTTTCGCATTGTCTATGATGGATACCGCCATATCGATATCTGCATATTCGTCCACATATATATGACAGTTACCAGTTCCAGTTTCAATAACCGGAACAGTACTATGATTAACAACCGTGCTGATCAGTCCTTTTCCTCCTCTTGGGATCAATACATCAATATATTCATTCATATGCATCATCTCTGTTACCACTGCTCGGTCTGTATCTTCTATTAATAATACCGCATCTTCTGGAAGCCCTTCTTTTCTAAGGCCGTCCCGTATCACCTTTGTAATTGCCATATTCGAGCTGATGGCATCGGATCCGCCTCTTAAGATCACTACGTTTCCCGTTTTAAAACATAAACCAAATGCATCTGCTGTCACGTTTGGTCTGGATTCGTATATAATACCCACAACGCCAAGTGGTACTCTTTTTTTCCCTATCTGAAGTCCGTTTGGCCGGACTTTCATGGATATCATTTCTCCTACCGGATCTTCCAGTTTGGCAATCTGTTCCAGTCCTTCCGCCATTGCCTGTATTCTCTGCCCTGTTAATAGCAGTCTGTCTATCAGAGATTTTTTCATTCCTGCATCTTTTGCGCGTTCCACATCTTTTGTATTTTCCTCTAGTATATATGCTGTCTGCATCCGCAATTCTCTTGCCACAGAATACAGGCCTTCATTCTTTTCCGTCTGTCCAAGATGCTGTACCTTGCAGGATACTTCTCTTGCTTTTTTGCCGATGATCATCATTTTTTCTTTCATATGCTTTTTCTCCTTTATATTCCAAATGTTTATTCTGCCGGTTAATAGCTGCCCTGTATTCTGCCGGCTCCTCCCGCACTGGACAAAAATAATGTTCCGATTTCTTTTCCTTCCATGACTTCGTTGATGGTAAAAATATTGCTTCCATTTGCAATGACCATATCTGTTCCTGATGCAGTTGCAATCTTTGCCGCCTGAATCTTCGTTGACATTCCGCCGGTTCCGTTTTCTGAGCCTGCGCCTTTTCCCATCGCTTCTAATCTCTGATCGATCCTTCCTACCGTATGAATAAACCTGGCTTCTGGATTCTTCTTTGGATCATCCGTATACAATCCCTCAATATCCGACATCAGGATCAAAAGGTCTGCTTCCACCAAAGATGCCACATATGCCGCCATCGTATCATTATCTCCAAAATTACCATACGCTTCTTCATCTACCGATACGGCATCATTTTCATTTACAACCGGAACCACCTTCATCTCTGAAAGTTTTTCAAATGTCTGTTTTGCGTTTCTTGCACATGACTCATTTACAATGGCTTCTTTGGTCAGAAGAACCTGTGCTGCAACCTGCCCGTATTCTGCAAATATCTTTTCATACATCATCATAAGTCTCGCCTGTCCAACTGCCGCACAGGCCTGCTTTTCTGCTTTTCCTTCCGGTCTTTTATCAAATCCAAGGACATTACGCCCGATACCGACAGCGCCGGATGATACTACAATGACTTCTTTTCCTTCATTTCTGAGATTGATGAGGATTCTTACGAATTTTTCAAGTTTGCCTATATTAATCTCTCCGCTTTCCGGATATGTTATCGTCGAAGTTCCGATCTTGATCACGATTTTTTGTTTCTCTGTTAATTTCTGTCGATAATCCATATTATTTTCTCTCCTTTATGCCTGCGGTTGTAGGTATAAAAAAAGAACAGGACGTATATCAGTTACACTTCCTGTTCTTTGCTTATATCTTTTCAGCTGCATCTGCTTACAGCAGCCCGTTCACTTTTCTTGTATGTCACCAGTTCATGGTCTACTGCGGCAGATACGATTAATCTTGCTTAAGATTTCTGCGCTCTATTCCAGTACAACCATATCTCCATCTTACTTACACATATTCAATTTTGCACATGTTCTACCCCCTGCGGGATTACCAAAACACGGCACAAAAACAATACTGTCGTAAGACGGCAGCTCGGAGAGACTGTTATATCTATGCATTCTGTAATTATAATTGTATACGTTGTACAAATAATACATAACTTTTCTCCCTTCTGCCACTCTGTGTTTCCGGTATCTTCTTACAAAAGTAAATGCAGAAATACTTCGGATTCACATCATTTATAGTCATCTTCTGTTGGTTTGTTGCTTTTTCAAACATTTTACACGCTTCCGTTCATTTGTCAAGCTTTTTGTCTCATTTTTACTATTAAGCTTCTCCGATAATATGTCTTGCTACATATACTCCGCTTGCAGATGCATGGGAAAGAGAATGTGTCACTCCACTTCCGTCTCCAATTACGTAGAGTCCTTTGTGGCAGCTTTCCAGATTCTCGTCGATATCTACTTCCATGTTGTAGAATTTAACTTCTACACCGTAAAGCAGTGTATCGTCATTCGCTGTTCCAGGTGCTACTTTATCCAGTGCATAGATCATCTCTACGATTCCGTCTAAGATTCGTTTTGGAAGTACCAGACTTAAGTCTCCCGGTGTTGCAGATAAGGTTGGTGTTACCAGACCTTCTTCGATACGCTTTTCTGTACTTCTTCTTCCACGTACCAGATCTCCAAAACGCTGTACGATGACACCACCGCCAAGCATATTGGAAAGTCTTGCGATACTTTCTCCGTATCCGTTACTGTCTTTGAATGGCTCGGAGAAATGTTTTGCTACCAGAAGTGCGAAGTTCGTATTATCTGTCTTCTTCTCGTCTCCTTCATAGCTGTGACCATTTACTGTGATAATTCCGTTTGTATTTTCATTTACCACGATACCATTTGGATTCATGCAGAATGTACGTACGTTATCTTCGAACTTCTCTGTGCGGTATACGATCTTACTTTCATACAGTTCATCTGTCAGATGTGAGAAAATAACTGCCGGAAGCTCTACACGGACTCCGATATCTACACGGTTGGATTTTGTAGGGATCTCAAGGTCTTTACATACCTTTTCCATCCATTTACTTCCGCTTCGTCCTACTGACACGATACATTTTTCACATTCATAGCTCTCTTTTTCGCATACAACCCTGTATCCGCCCTCGATTGCCTCGATTGTCTCTACCGGTGTATCAAAATAGAAATCCATATGATCTTTCATTTGATTATACAGATTCTGAAGTACTACATAGTTAATATCCGTTCCGAGGTGACGGACAGACGCATCAAGAAGGTTCAGTTTGTTCTGCAGGCAAAGTTTTTTGAACTTTGTTCCTGCTGTAGAATAAAGCTTTGTTCCTTCTCCTCCATTTTCCATGTTGATCTCATCAACATATTTCATCAGTTCAACAGCCTGCTTCTTACCGATGTACTCGAACAGGGTTCCGCCAAAGTCATTTGTAATATTGTATTTTCCATCGGAAAATGCTCCGGCTCCACCAAATCCACACATGATCGAGCAGCGTTTACAATTGATACAGCTCTTAATCTTATCCCCGTCGATCGGACATTTTCTCTTTTCCAGCGGATATCCTTCCTCAAATACTGCGATCTTGCAGTCCGGCTTTTTCTTCATCAGCTCGTATGCAGCAAAGATCCCTCCAGGACCGGCTCCGATAATAATTACATCATAATTCATAAGTATCTTCTCCTTCTCATGACACATATATATGAAATATGAAAGTGGAATGTTCCACCTTCGGATTTCATGGTTCTATTTCTCATAATTTACCCCGAGTACAGAAATGATTTTTCAGACGCACTCTGGTTCAGTTCAAAAATATTTTTACCTTTATTTTCACTGATTTTTCTACCCTTATGCATTTCCGCACAAAGAGCCGGATATATTTTACGGTGTTGTTCTTGATTCGTCAAGCATTTATGCAGAGTTTCTTGTATGTTTGTTATAACATTTCCTAATATATTTTTATTATTGTTCTTTATATGTTTTTTCGAATAATATAATGTAAATATCCTCCCTAAATTCCGTCATGTTCTGATGCACCTGTATTGTTCTACTATCACACAGTTTCCGCAACCCTTGAACAACAGAATATCTCTTTTATACTTTTTCCGGCATCTGTATCCATATTTTATATTTTCCACATCTGCAGCCCATTATCTCCGGCATTTCCAAATGCATATTTTTACTTTTTAGCTTATTTTTATGCATATTTCTGCATATTTTTTAACTTTTTTCTACTTTTTTATCATTTTTTCTTGCATATTTATAAAATTTGGTGTATAGTACTCTTTGCAGTCGCAAATGTACTTTATACGAAGAAAGACTTGACTTTTGTGACCGTATACGAGAAGATTAATTCAAGTGATTGATAAAACTATATTTCATGTAGGAGGATATACAAAATGAAAGAAAAAGTTGTATTAGCATACTCAGGTGGTCTTGATACCACAGCAATCATTCCATGGCTTAAGGAGACATTTAACTATGATGTTATCTGCTGCTGTATCGACTGTGGACAGGGAGAAGAACTGGACGGACTGGAAGAAAGAGCAAAGCTTTCCGGTGCCGCAAAATTATACATCGAAGATATCGTAGATGATTTCGCTGATAACTATATCGTACCTTGTGTTCAGGCACATGCTGTATACGAAGATGAATACCTTCTTGGAACATCCATGGCACGTCCTGCAATCGCAAAACGTCTGGTAGAGATCGCACGTAAAGAAAATGCTGTTGCTATCTGCCACGGTGCCACCGGAAAAGGTAACGACCAGATCCGTTTTGAGCTTGGTATCACAGCTCTTGCTCCGGACATCAAGATCATCGCTCCTTGGAGAATGACAGATATCTGGACTATGCAGTCACGTGAAGACGAGATCGACTACTGTAAAGCACATGGAATCGACCTTCCATTCGACGCAAAACACAGCTACAGCCGTGACCGTAACTTATGGCACATCAGCCACGAAGGTCTGGAACTGGAAGATCCTTCTAACGAACCAAACTACGATGACCTTCTGGTAATGTCTACAACACCTGAGAAAGCTCCTGATAAAGCTGAATATGTTACTATGACATTCGAAAAAGGTGTTCCAAAGAGCATCAATGGCGAAGAGATGAAAGTTTCTGACATCATCCGTAAGCTGAACGAACTCGGCGGAAAACATGGTATCGGAATCATCGACATCGTTGAAAACCGTGTTGTTGGTATGAAATCACGTGGTGTATACGAGACACCTGGCGGAACTATCCTGTACGCTGCACACCAGCAGTTAGAGGAACTGATCCTTGACCGTGCTACAGCTGAAGTAAAGAAAGAAATGGCTGACAAGCTTGCCCAGCTCGTATACGAAGGAAAATGGTTCACACCACTTCGTGAAGCAATCCAGGCTTTCGTTGAAAGCACACAGGAATATGTAACAGGTGAAGTAAAATTCAAGCTTTACAAAGGTACTATTACAAAAGCCGGAACTACTTCTCCATACTCTCTGTATAGCGAATCACTTGCAAGCTTTACAACTGGCGATCTGTATGACCATCACGATGCAAGTGGATTCATCAATCTGTTCGGACTGCCGCTTAAGGTTCGTGCGATGAAACTGCAGAATGTAGAAAAGAATCAAAAATAAATTGTTGTTTAATACATTAATTTGGGTTGGATTCCCGGTCCTTGCGTATGCCTTGGTATA
>ERZ826242.1664-NODE-1664-length-22990-cov-54.056508_pt1 | contig 22990 bp, 26 predicted proteins | sample MGYA00519871_ERZ826242 | MGnify/ENA primary metagenome ERZ826242 (study PRJEB31778, sample SAMEA3449226) | human gut metagenome | biome: human gut; feature: human-associated habitat; material: faeces | place: United Kingdom | collected 2010/2012 ...
TCTGCCCCAGCCCGTTCCTGCCCCATATTTCAGCGGCGTTTTCTCTGGTAAGACGTGCAGAATGCACATTCAGTGCCAGGAGTATCTATCTGGGATGGCTAATTCAGTTTTCAAAGAACTCTGTAAGGTTCTCTTGCGTACCCCTTACACTAATAGGAATCCGCAGGCCCTTTTTGGAATACACTTTTCAAAATTTATTTTTATGTAATCCGATATTTTTCATTGAGATAGGCTGCAAGACAGCTTTCCAGAGAACAGCTGCCTGCAAATTCCACCTCAACCGTGTATTCACCACACCTTTTTATATAAGGAGAAGCACCTGTCTCCTTCTCTGCCTGCTTCACACCCTTGTTCATCAAACGCTCTTTTCTCATTCAAAACCCTCCGGCAATCCATCCATAATGTGTTTCAAAGTCAAATTTACGGCGAATCCGCTCAAGAGCCTGGTTGACCGCCCTTGTAACCGATCCCCGCGAGATTCCCATATCATCTGCAATTTCCTGGTGGGTCTTACCGAGAACGAACTGCTGATGGATCAGCCTGCGCTGCTTCTTCGTCAGAACCGCCATCATTGCATGAAGGGCTTCCTTCTCAACGATTTTCTCCAGCACATTGATCGTGCGGTCTGCAATCTCGCCCCAATCTTCCGCCACAGCATGATACGAAACGCACACATTGCCCTGACCTGCTCCCTCGCATTTCCACTGGGATTCTTCCATTTTCCGTTCACCCTCAAACAGTGCGCGGATATGCCACTCGCAGTTTTCAAAGTATTCCTCCTTGATCACATCGCCTCTCCCCGCCGCTGCATCATAGGAATAATCCCCACAGCAGTCGTGAATGTGAAACACGGTGTTTCTCTTTCCGGCAGAGAACAAAACGTAGCCGCTTTGATAGACCGTCAGATGACTGCCATGATCAAATTCTTTACGCATCAGAATCAAACCTTCTTCCAAAAGCATCTTCGGAGAAGGTACGCGCTTGGTATGTACAGGTGCTTCTACCAGTTCCTTGACCTTTTTCAATGTAAGCATTTTGTCCACCTTTCTGCCGTTCGGCTCCGGGTGAACTGAAAAAAGCAGCAAAAATCGTCTCAGATTCACCCGTTTTTTTTAAACGGGAATCTAAGATTCCTCTTGCTGCTTTCTACTTTTGGGAAGTCCCTATACTAATAGGAATCCGCAGGGGCATTTTGGAATACAGTTTTAAAAATATTTTTTGAAAAACAAAAAAGGCCGGAACAGGATGAACTACTTGCAGGCGCACTTCTGCGCTGCTTTCGCTCATTCTGTTCCGGCCAATATCACATATTGCTACGGTATCGCTCTAAACAAACAGATATTATATTGTAGACCCAAAAGAACATCTGATGGAGCTGGTCGGCTAACTAAGTGCCGCCTAAACTTCCACCTCTGCACTCTCAGTGTCCGATGAAGGATTCTGCTTCAGGCGTCTTTTCGCTGATCCTCCTCTGTGATAAACTCGATACTCTTCACGGGCAGACCGTGAATGCGCTCCACCAGAGATTCAGCAGAAATGTAATCTTCACAGCCTCCACGCTTGATCTGAAGCATATTCTTTCCATCAACGACACTGCGATTTCCAATCCGCAATCCCTTCGGAGTGCGGATCTCATGTTCTCCATTACTCATCTTTTTCACGGCCTCCTTTTTATGGTTTAAATTTCACCTTTTCGTTCATTCCGTTTCAACTTAATGGACTCTTCTGAACTTTTCTTGAATTTCACCTTTTTCACTTGCATATTTACGCAATTTCCAGTATAATAGCCATAAAAGTTGAAAGAATATAGCATAATTATATTCAAGTAGTGTCGCGGTGTCAAGAGGAAAATGTGAAATATTATTGCACATTCTGAATTGAATATTTACAAATTCCGTTGCACATTGTTACAGTACGATAACTGCTCCATAGAAAGGTTGCAAACATGAAATTTGGAGAGAAAGTTCGTGATTTACGAAAGAAAAATTCCTTAACACAGGACGAATTGGCAAAGTGTCTGGGTGTCAGCAAACGAACAATCATCGGATGGGAACGTGATGGTCGCTATCCTCGCAATGTTGAAATACTTGAAAAAATGGCCGATATATTCCATGTGCCTCTGACCTACATACAACCGGATCAGTCTTTATTCATTGAACGCGCTGCAGCAACCTACGGAAAAAAGGGTAAAATAGAAGCCCAGCATCTCGCATTCGAGCTTACTGAGCTTTTTGCCAGCGGAGAGTTGACCGCGCAGGATATGGACGGCATCATGTATGAAATGCACAAAGCCTATTTTAAGTACCGCGAGCAAGAACGAGAAAAGAACCGAATATTGAGCCTGTAAAATCCCGTTCCATTCACTATGCCATCCTCGAAAGGAGAGCACATTATGGATTCCATTCTTATTTACCAAGCAGCCAATGACCTCGTCCAAAATACCGGCACCCGCAACATCAAACGGATTGCGCGAAGCTGCAGCCTGGACATCCTTGAAACACCTCGCTTCAAAGATGTGCTGGGTTTTCTTTCACTCCACTTTGATAAGCCATTGATTCTTATCAACAGTCATCTTGATTCGCAGACAAAGCAGATGGTCTGCGGGTACGCTCTGGGGCATTATCTGGAGCATCAGATTCTTATGGACTTGCACACGCTGAATAAGTCTCTGGCGATTACAGACAAGCAGATCTGTCTTTATGAACCAAATGCTTTTGCATCTCATCTGATGCTGGACAGCGAGGAAGTCTATCAGATGACGAAACGCAAGATGGATGCTGCTCAGATTGCCGATGCCAAACGCATTCATATCAATCTGGTATTGGTGAAACTTCTTGAACTGCATCATCTGGGGTATGATCTTCGGCACTACCACGCCCAGCACCATGCATTTATCAAGCAGCTCAACCTGCCGGAATATTATCGATTTGATGCTGCCGGATGAATCCGTATTCCTGTAATCCTAAAACCCGTAATGAACAAGCCACAATGAGCGTTCATTACGGGTTTTCTGTTATTTCAGTTTAGCGAGGATTTCATCGGCACTCATGCCCTCGGCAAGCAACTTCTTCAGAACGGATTCCGCTTCTGCTTTCTTTGCTTCTTCTGCAACCTTAGCATCTGCCTTTGCCTTCTTTGCTTCCAGAGTGGCCACTTCTTTTTCGGCCTTCTTCAAAGCAGCCTTTTTTGCTTTCAAATCAGCCTTTAAATTGTCAATGTTTGCGGTGATGGATGCAATCTCAGCAGTCAGGGAAGTGATAGATTCCTGCTTCTCCGCGATCTGAGATGCGTAGTCGGTATGGATAGTTTTGGGACGGTTTTTGCTGCCTTTTGTTCTGGACATAGGTGATAACCTCTTTCCTTTTTTAGTGGTTTAAGTATAGCACTGTGTCGGTACGCATACAATCCTCGAATCTCATTCCTCTTGCTTCTCAGGACAATCAACATCAAGCTTATTTGCTGAATCTTCAGTCGATTCCTCTACAAGCTGATACCGATGTTGACCAATATTAATTTGCTGAGGAAACGACATACGCGAAATTCCAATACAAATCACTGTAACAACAGCTATCAAGGTTAAAAGTGCGATTCCACTCACTACTTTTTTATTCCATTGTTTCTTCCCATTTTTATCGCAAACAACTTTGTCGTTAATGTCTCGCAGAAAATCTATTAAAATTGATATTAAAAGGACAAAGACTAATCCTATTACTATCGCCACAACCACAAGTTCTAATGTATCTGCTTTTCCAAGATTGTTAAGCACTGAAGTTGAAAAAGTAAATGCCCCAACAAATGCAAGCATTATTGCAGCAAAAATTCCAAGTATCGTTATATATTCTTTTTGAATTCCTTTAATCTCTTTATGAGATTCTTCAACTTCATCTTCCATAGCTGCAGCGATCCCAGCTTTTGTAATGACGCTTGCGCTTTCTATCTGTATAAGATTTAATTGAAAATGGTCATACAGTTTTACGCATATTTTTCTAGTATCTTCCGATACTTGATTCTCCTCATCTAAAACATATTGAAGTAGTTTATCAACATTTGTAGAAAAAACGCCTCGCGACTTTTCATCAAGACCAACAATAAAACCACTTATCACCGAATACAAAATTCTGTCAACTTTTTCAGTCGATGCTATATAGGCATCAACACTATTGGCTGTTCTCTTAGGTTCATAAGCTTCTGTATCAATCAGCAACGAACGGCAAATGTCATTCAATCTCTTTTTTGATTCTCTCAGTTTCTTCTGTGATACTGCCGGTTTAATTAGACTGCTGCTATCTTCATTTTTCAAAAGTTTACCAATTTCATCAGCCATTAAAATATTCCTTTATCGCTTCGGGTGTAATTTCTCTGTTCATATGTGGGATATACGCATCAATCCACGGGGACTGTTTATGCGTCAAACCAACTAAGTCCGTTGCTGAGTAATCCGCAAATTTATCAATTACGGTCTTAATAAGATTTTTATCATCGCCAGTTATGCAATCGTTACTGTCAGACTTTTCAAAGTCTATAACTGTCGGTATATCACTACTGCCAAATTGTTTGTATTTTCTATATGCTTTTGGAACAACCGGGCCAAAATCCCAGGCTTCAATCTTATCGTCAAAGCAACATCTATTAGGTTGTTTTATCAAAAAATATGCTTGGATAAAGTAAAGAATCTTCTGCAATTTCAAATTAGAAATTCCGTATTCTTTTTCGTTACTATAATCAATCACATATTTACACACATCTAAAACTTTATAGCTCATTTACCCAGCCTCCCTTCATTTATTTTATTGGATTTTATAGTATATCATAAATTTCAGCTAAAATCCATCTTTTTTCTCACATCTCAGCCGACCATAAGATCGTTGCCTGCTGCTCACCACGGAGAGGTGTGTGACTTATCAGAGCAGCGTAGGGAGCATCCGCTCCCAGTATATCACAATTTCATCCAGTTTTACAGACGCTTTCTCGCCTTCATCACCGCACAATACATCAATCCGCCGATTACTCCGCCGACTGTGTTGTAGAAGATGTCCGATAGCTGGAACGTACCAAGCCGTAGCAGTAACTGCAGCATCTCTATGCTTACTGAAAAGATAAATGCTATTTTACCGCTTTGCCACAGTATCTTCTTCCAGCCGTTTCCTATCTTCTCTCCGAATGTCCACATTGCTACCGAACTAAACGGCACCATCATGATTACGTTCTCGATGCACTCGGTGGTCAGCTTCTGTTCGCCATTCACTGTCTCCCAGATGCCCCAGCCGCCCATAACATCGGATAAAGGATTCATCCACAGCTGACGGTTCAGCAATGTGCGGAACAGAATAAGAGAAGTCACAAAGGCCAGGAAGAACAGTTTCCGAAAGAACACACTCTCCTTGAACTTCTGGTACCATGTCACTATGGCATTCTTCCAGCCTTTGCCAGCATGTATTGGCTCATACGCATACAGATAGAAAAACAAGGCCAGGAAGGAAATCAGGAGCGAGAATCCAAACGGCTCGTAGAGAGCCGTCAGAATGTTTGTGATAATCTTCCCGAGTAAATCAATCGTTTCTTTCATCGTCGTTTACAGATCACTGAACAGGTCAGCCCTGTACACGCCGTTTTCCAGCATCTTCTTGAAGCTGTCCTTTACAGCTGCGACATCTTCGTGATAGGTCATACCATACCAAGTGTCATTGGTTCTCAGAACCTTTACAGACATCTTTCCCTGCTCCAGCAGTTCACCGATAAAGATGGGAATCAGATATTCTGCCTTCAGAGGATTACCCGGAACCTCTTTCTTAAAGAACTCCTTAAAGCCATCTTCCAGCACATCCAAAAACTCTGGTGTCAAGCCCCACATATTCATGGAAACAAGAGAATTTACATCAACAGCTACGCCGTCTGTTTCTGCCTCAGTTGCAGTTTTTACAATATTCTTAGTTTCCACAACCTCAGTCAGATTGTTTTGGTCGTCCATCTTGCAGATGCCACGGGTCACACCACCGTTATCAGACAGAGTATTCTTCAGCACGAATCCCGCCATGCAGGACTTGCCGCCATTTACCAGATACTCATGAACAGCCTTGAAGCCTTCCTTGCCGTAGTAATCATCTGCATTGATCACAATGAACGGTGTATCAAGAACCTTCTTTGCCGCAAGCACAGCCTGACCGGTTCCCCAAGGTTTTGTGCGACCTTCCGGCAGAGTTCCCGGGATATCGTTAATATCCTGGAAAGCGTAGTCAACAGTTACATTATGATTGGAACAAATGGAGGCAATGCGGTCTCCGATGACTTCTTTGAACTCCTTCTCGATATCCTTGCGGATAATAAATACTACATGATTGAAACCAGCTTCAATCGCGTCATGGATCGAGTAATCCATGATGATATGATTAGAAGCATCCACCGGCTCCAACTGCTTAATTCCTGTTCCAAAGCGGCTACCGATACCGGCTGCCATGATAAGTAACGTTGTTTTCATAACTTCTTCCTCTTACTAACTTTTATTCCACTGTCACACTCTTCGCCAGATTTCTCGGCTTATCCACATCCAGACCCTTGGCTACAGACACATAGTAACCCAGCAACTGCAGCGGGATCACTGCCAAACTACCAACGAAGTGCTCATCCACCTTTGGAACATAAACTGTGAAGTTTACCTGATCTTCGATTTCATACTTGCCATAAGTAGTGAGCCCCATCAGATACGCTCCACGGCTCTTGCACTCCAGCATATTGCTGATAGTCTTTTCGTAGAGTTCGCTCTGGGTAAGCACACCGATGACCAGTGTTCCCTGCTCGATTAGACTGATGGTTCCGTGCTTCAATTCGCCCGCAGCGTATGCTTCGGAATGGATGTAGCTGATTTCTTTCAGTTTCAAACTGCCTTCCAAGCAGACTGCATAATCAATGCCACGGCCAACGAAGAACACATCGTGTGCATTGGCATATTTCGCAGCAAACCACTGGATGCGTTCCTTATCTTCCAGAGCTTTCTGCATCTTTTCCGGGAGAGTCAGAAGTTCAGAAATATAGTAGCTGTACTGCTCCTCCGTGATTTTTCCTCTCACCTTTGCGAACTGAACAGCCAAGGAGTATATGGCCGCAAGCTGTGCGCTGTATGCCTTGGTCGTAGCAACAGAAATTTCAGGGCCAGCAAGTGTGTAAAACACCTTGTCTGCTTCACGGGCAATGCTGCTGCCCACTACATTGACGATTGCCATTGTGGTAATGCCATTTTCTTTTGCCAGACGCAGTGCTGCCAGTGTATCTGCTGTCTCACCAGACTGGCTGACAACAATCACCAGCGCTTTCTGATTGAGTGGCATTTTACGATAGCGGAACTCCGATGCAAGTTCCACACGCACCGGAATATCAGCCATATCTTCCAGCACATACTGAGCAGCCATGCCCACATGCCATGCAGAGCCACAGGCAACGATATAGATCTGCTCGAAGTTTTTGATCTCATCCTCAGTGATTTCCACGCCGGACAAGTCGATAGCTCCGTCCTTGATCACAGAATTAAGGGTATCCTGGACAGCTTTCGGCTGCTCATGGATTTCTTTCATCATGAAATGCTCAAAGCCGCCTTTTTCAGCTGCTTCTGCATCCCACTTGATCTCGGTGGTCTGCTTCTCGATTTCATCACCATTCAGATCATAAAAGTGAGCCTCACCCGGAACGAGCTTTGCGAACTCAAGGTTGCCAATGTAATACACGTTGCGAGTGTATTTCAGAATTGCCGGGACATCCGAAGCCACATAGGTCTCACCATCCGCAATACCGATGATCATCGGGCTATCCTTACGTGCCACCCAGATCTCGCCCGGATAATCCCGGAACATCAGCTCAAGAGCGTAGGAACCACGGACACGCACCATCGTCTTAGCGATGGCATCAATAGGACCGAGGTTGTACTTTTTATAATAGTAGTCCACCAGCTTGATGACCACTTCCGTATCCGTCTGACTATAGAATGTATAACCGTGCTTCAGCAGCTTTTCTTTCAGTTCGGTATAGTTCTCGATGATGCCGTTATGTACGCCAACGACCTCAGACTCCACTGTGCCGGAACCAGAACGGGTACAGTTACCTGAAACATGCGGATGTGCATTGGTTTGGCTCGGCTCACCGTGAGTTGCCCAACGAGTATGACCAATACCACAAGTTCCTTTCAATGCCTTGCCACCATCTGTTTTCTCGATCAGATTGGACAGGCGTCCCTTCGCTTTCACGACCTGTGCCAGATTTTCTCCGTCACGGACAGCCAATCCAGCCGAGTCATATCCTCTATACTCCAGTTTAGACAGGCCATCCAGCAGGATCGGTGCCGCCTGTCGATTTCCTGTAAATCCAACGATTCCACACATAGGTTTTGCCCCTCCTATTATTCATTTTTCTATGATACTTTTCCACTTACACAAAACGACTCCGGACACTGCCAGAGTCGTCATTGACTTTATACCTTATATCCCTTTTCGCAGATCACATTGACCACTTCATCAACATACTTCTGGCAGGTATCATGGTCAGGTGCTTCCACCATCACACGAACGACCGGCTCAGTGCCGGACTCACGAACCAGAATACGGCCGGTATCGCCCAGTGCCTCAGCAACCTTAGACACGGCTTCCTGCACAGCAGGATCATTCTGTGCAGCTTTCTTATCGGTCACACGAACATTCTCCAACACCTGCGGATAGATCTTCAGCGGTGCCGCCAACTCGCTCATCGGCTTCTTCTTAGCCAGCATGACTTCCATCATCTTCAAACTGGTTAAGATACCATCGCCGGTGCTGGCATATTTGGAGAAGATGATATGACCACTCTGCTCACCACCGATACGACAGCCGTTCTTCGCCATGTACTCGTATACGTACTTGTCGCCCACAGCAGTCTTGGCGTAACCGATACCTTGCTCATCAAACGCTTTGTACAGACCAAAGTTGGACATGACAGTCGTAACCACAGTATTGGTCAGCAGCTTGCCACGCTCTTTCATATAGCAGCCATAGATATACAGGATGTGATCGCCAGTGATAACATTGCCCTTCTCGTCCACACACAGGCAGCGGTCAGCATCGCCATCGTAGGCAAAGCCGACATCCAAGCCCTTCTCCACAACAAACTTCTGAAGACCCTCAATGTGGGTAGAACCGGCGTTGTTGTTGATGTTCGTGCCATTCGGCTTATTATTGATGACGTAAGTGTCAGCACCCAAAGCATCGAAAACGCTCTTAGCGATATTCCAGCTGGAACCATTGGCGCAATCCAGACCAACCTTCACACCCTTGAAGGAGTAGATACCCAAAGAGATCAGATAACCCATGTAACGGTTGCGTCCGGCCACATAATCCACAGTGCAGCCGATATGCTCACGATGAGCGAAAGGCAGCTCCGGCCAGTCCTTGTCAAATACATGGAGTTTGCCATCAATATAGTCCTCCACCAGCAGCAGGGTCTCCTCCGGCATTTTTTCTCCGTAGCAGTCGATCAGCTTAATGCCATTGTCGTAGTACGGATTGTGGCTGGCAGAGATCATAATGCCGCAGTCGAAGTCATCCACACGGGCAATATACGCCACTGACGGAGTGGTAGTAACATGGAGCAGATAAGCATCTGCACCGGAAGCCGTCAGGCCAGCCACCAGACTATATTCAAACATATAGGAACTTCGGCGGGTATCCTTGCCAATGACAATGCGAGCAGGATCGGTGTCACCATTGCGCTCACGCAACGCATTATAATACCAGCCCAGAAAACGACCTACTTTATATGCATGGTCTGCTGTTAATGTAATTCCGGCTTCACCACGGAAGCCGTCTGTTCCAAAATATTTAGCCATTTTTTGTTACCTCTTTTTTGTTTTTATAAATTTGACGAAGTAGTGCAATTATAGTTGCTCCACCTGCACAAATAAAATATGACTTAAAATTGTGGTAGTTCCCTTTATAAAGCACAAGCGAACAAAATGCCACGAAATACATGTGTACAAAATAAATTGTTTCACTCATACCCCTTAGTTGTTTATAAAACGAACCTCTAAAGTTCACTATTTTGCATGCATATATTACCAACTCAAACAAGAAGTAAAACGTCGGCAAATCCAACATCTTTGAAAAGTACTGCCCCCCCCGATTAAACTAACGCCAACTTTTACCATGTAGATACAGCTGGTAAGTAATCCTTTTTTTATGGACAAATTCAATCCATCTGCATGCTCTATTTCAGCTATCAACATTCCAAACGCTACAAACACAAGCGACTGGAATAGACCATTCCTCGTGGTCACAAATAGAGAGAAGTACAACTCAATTGGTTTTTCCAAAAATAGAGGCAAACTCTCCAAATGACCATTTAGCATCGTCAACCCAATCCCGATCAGATATACAAACGCTCCAATGTTAGCAATTTGTTTAACTGAAAATTTTCTTAGCAGAATATCAATCAAGAGCAACGCAAAAATCAAGCCATTCAAATACCACAACGTCCACGAATAAAAATTATCACCAACAAAAACAAAGTTTCGCAAGCATTGAATCAAGTAGGCCGGATTTAGGCCACCCTCAATTATCCATCCGCTTATAGTTAACGGAAGATAGATGGCAGACCACATCAAATAAATACGTAAAATCTTTTTACAGCGAAATATCAATTTCGCATGCATGTTTTCATTCGATGATTTAGCAATTAAAAAATATCCCGTGCACGCATAAAAGAAGGGCACCGCATAATTAGAAATGTCGTAGTAAAAAAACTTATCCAAAAGATTGCTACTCGTCTGAAATGGTCTGGTATGTATTCCAATCACTAAAAACGCACAGATAAATTTCAGCAAATCAATCAACTTATAATCTGAATCTGCTTTTTTCTCCTTTATATTTTCCACTGCATTTTCCCCTTCATAAATTGCAATACCCCCGCATTGAGAATTTTCTTAGTTCTTATGCAAAAGTTTTTTCTTTACTTTATTGATAATTTCAAACATCAGCGCATTCCGCATTACCATATTCACAGCAATATATACAACAGCTCCACAGGCCACTTCAACAAAAAGGCCGACTGTATTCGGTAATCTTAATTGCATAAGTATAAGTACGCATACAGACATTATTGCTGTACTGAAAAGTCCTGTTACAAGTGCTTTTCCATTAATGCTAAAATGCACTTTCTTTTTCATGTAAATAAACTGGATTGCGTTGGTAACCAATTCGCTCAATACAGAAGCTATTACTGCACCATTTTGCAACAATGTTGGAATCAGCACAGCGTTTGTAATAACATTAATCACCGATGCAGAAGCTGCTGCCGGAAGAATAATTTTTTCGCTTTTGGTGCTATAGACAAGCTGATAGCAAAATAAATCGCCAAACCCTTTAATTAAAATCAGCGGGCACATCAACTGTATTGTCAGAGCAGCCGGTGCAAATGCCTCACCGTAAAGGAATTGAACGGTTTGAGATGCCACCAAAGCCATACCAGCAGCCAATGGAAGTGCCATCACGCATAAGATTTGGAATCCCTTATCTAGTAATCGGTAAAAGCCTTCCTTATCGTTGTCGTAATAGTAACTCAAGCGTGGGAGCAGTGCTGCTGTAACTGCATTCGCCATAGTTAGTACCATGTTGATAGTCTTTTGCGCATACGAATAAAAGCCTACCGACTCATCCGTTGCCATCATGTTCAACATTGTCACATCAATTTTATTATAAATACTTGACAAAAATATAATACAAGCAATTAGCAAAACCGGTTTTATGTGCTTTTGAATCTTTATGCCAGAAAAGTCAAGTCTAACAAATTTTTTGGCATGAATAACATTGAATATATAATTTCCACCCGTTGCAAGACTGGAGATCAACGCATACGCAACATAATCATGCCGAGTTTTAACAAACAAAAAAAGTGCAACAAGGGAGATTCCCTTTATTAACAAACTTCTTCCTGTAATATAACCGTATTCTTCTAAGCCCTTATACATCCAGTCAATGTTCAGATAGTTGAAAAAAACAGCCAATCCACAGGCAACATACAGTGCCCATTCACCGTGAAAACCTGCATTTATAAAAACAAGGCCAAAGAAACCGATTACTGCCAATGTCGTAGACACAATGTTCAGTAATAGAAGTTCTGTAAATAACTTATTACTTTCACACTTATTTTCTCTAACTTTCGCGAACTCTCTTACGCCATAGGATGGAAGTCCCAAAGCAGCAATCGTCACAAAATAAGACGCAATATTCTGTGCGGATGCAACCTTACCAACACCAACCGGGAGAAGGATTCTCGATACATATATTGATGTTACAAATGGAAACAGAATATTTGCAACAGTATATACGATATTATATATTGAATTTTTTGCCAATGATTTCTGCATTATTTCATCTACATGGCAATTGTTCTGCCATCATTTCCTCCATTAAGATATAGCACATTCATATTCTGTCAGCAAACAATAGAGTCATATACTGTTATCAGCGAAAGCTGATTTTATACTCTATTGGGTTTGCCCCCCCCCCGAATAATTTTGAGTTTTATTAGATTTTCTTTTAATTTCTGCTTATAATATACTTTAGGTGCACACTTAGAAACGGCTTTATAAAATCCTTTGCCCAAATTTCCAAAGAAAACTTCACGAGTTTCTGGAGCAATAGAAGGATGTCTCAATTGATGGTTCGCCTCTATTGCCTTTTCAACGTCTACTTTTTCTAATGTCATTCCGGAGTTTTGAATCAGTGTCATGCCCTTATTCGTTTGGCATAAAATCAAAGAAATTCCTTTTCCCTGCTCACTATCCGGTTGATTGCTTCCCCAAGAATCTCCAATTGTAACATCTGATACTCTGCCTAATGTTGCATACTGACAGGAATAACAATTTTCAGTGTAGTCTAGAGACGTAAGGAATGCATATGTGTACATATCCTGAACACCCATCGGCGTTATTGTTTTATACCCATTATCTCCATTTTGTGAAGACAACCCAAAATTTGTTTTATTTCTGAATCGAATATCTCTTAGCTGCTTGATATTAATACCTTTTTCACGCAATGCAAGACTCAAAATTTTCGGCGAAGGCGTTCCGTGACAGATTAAATCTACAGTATAAAGATTTTCGCCTATCCCTGCTGGCATCGTTATCGTATAATTTTTTATTGCCGCCACCTGACAAGGCAAGCCAATAAACAGTACCTTTTTTCCATTTTTGAGTTTTTCGACAACTTTGTCATAAATACCAACTGGATTGCTCTTCACATACTTTGAACCTGCAAAACGAATCAGTTCATCTTTTTTATTCGTTATGTCAAAGAAGAATTCTCCATTTCTGAACAAGCAGGCTGCAACATATCCACCATCATCAACAAAACGCCCCATCATCGCAGATGCGGCACCACCGGAAGATGCTATTATCCTAACATCATCCGATGCCCAGCCTTCTTTCCAATAAATAGGTTCGTTCAGGTTCACTTTGTGGTTGTTTGGGCAAACTCGCTCACAGGCTCCACAATTCACACATTTTCCTTCATCAATAACCGCATTATATGCCGAAAAACTGTCCTGAATAGATATGGCTTCTCTTTTACATTTTCCTACGCAAGCCATGCAGCCTGTGCAAGAATTCTGTTTACATACAGTTCTCATCACTTAATTAGCTCCTGCTTTTCACTTATCTTTTTACAAAACTGCTCCAGTCTTTCAACTTCCGCTTTATAGGAGATTTTTTCAAAATCCAAATTTTTCATTAATCGTTCATTGTTAGGATGCTGAAGTAAATAATCAATTTTTTCGGCAATCTCATCTTCATCCATCGGATCATAAATCACATCATGTTCGGTGACATTCAACAACTCTAGCGCACCAGCCACATTTGTCACAAGAATGCTACATCCGCACAGTAGAGCGTCAAAAACAGAAAGAGCAAAAGATTCATAGACTGAATTCAAAACATACAATTCGCTTTTTTTCATTTCAGCATAAAGTTGCTTCTGCGGAACCAGTCCTTTAAACTCTATATTGTCGCCTTGGGGTAAATCATCTGGATGATAAAGATGTCCATAAACTATCAATTTCTTACTACTATCCAGCTTTGCCACAGCGCTGGCAACAACCACATTATTTTTTAGCTTTCGATCTCCACCTACAGCTATGATTCGACCCTTTTCCCGAACATCTCGTCTATAATCAAATTCTGCTTTTTCGACACCATTATGTAGATACGCCGTTTTCCCCTTGCAAAACGGATATTTTTCTTGAATCAATTGACTATAACGCTCTGATACCGGCAGAAGCAAATCCACATTGTGTAGGATGTACTGTTCCATTTGAACACTATTAGCATCTACCACAGCTTCATTTAATGCAGTCTCGATTTCATAGCAGCCGTGCATTATATAAATTGTTTTTTTGTTCAGTAGCTTTGCCAACTTAATAGCATATACGCCTACCTTTGACATTCCAGATACAATAACAACTTCACATCGAAATGTATTAATAAAAGCGCTCAAATACTTTGCCACTCTATTCTTGCTATCTGCTACATAAAAGCTGCTTGCCAAATTCGCTACTATTCCCTTGTTTACATTGGAAGGTCCTGTATTTCCATCTGTCCCTCCAATAAATAAATATTTTGCCATCTGTTTATCCATTCTATTTATACATTACTCTTCAAATACTGTATGGTTCTTTGTGTTTCTTCTTCAACAATGGAATTAAAGTTTCCCTTGTTTTTCAAAAGAGCATATTTTTCTTCCAGTTCTGAAAGATTACTCATCAAGTGATCTTTCATTTCAATTTTTCCAACCAAATCCAACAGTTTATTTTTATTGCTGGCCCTTGCCAACACTGCAAATTTATCTGCATATTTTGAAGCAAAAATTGTACCATGAAATGTATCCGTAATTACAAAATCTGACTCTTTAAAGATCTTTAGGCACTGAAATGGTGAACATACAATATAATCTTTAATCCAGAACTGTGGTGCACCAATTGCAATCGGTGTTAGTTCATGCCTTTTGCAAAATTCTTTAATTGCATCAATCTCTTCTGCCGTGTGAATTCGGTTATAATAGGAATAAACCACACAATAATGTTTTGGCATTTTAGGCAAAGTTGCCTGTTCCACCTCGTAGTCAAAATTATATATCAACACAGGATCCAAATTGTCGTTAACTGACTTATCTGTCAGTTTTCCAACAAATTTGTGTGTATTCTCATCTCTCACCGAAAAAGCTAAAACATTTTCAAATGTTTTCCTGATTTTTTTGGCAACCTTTTCTGGAAGTTCCTCATATTTTGTAGAACCACAGGAGGCCGCATAAGTAATCACCTTGTTTGCCTCTGGAACATTACCAAACAACTGTGATGTGAATCCCCAAGCGCCTGAATTCAAACAGTTAAACACTTCATCACTGCCAATTACGCAAAGATCATAGTGATGACTTTTTTTATCAATATTTAAATGCTCTTTACGAAATTCATCAAAAGCAAGCCCTTGCTCTACGCTTTTTCTTTTGATTTTTAAACGGTTTATCGTGTAGCGATCGATCTTACTAATTTTTCCTAGAAGACCGTCTTTCTCACGTTCTTCGTGATATTCTTGTTTGTAATTTCCCAAGAGCTTATAGTCCTCATCTCTTTTTTTAATGGCTATAAACTCTACTTCATTACCTAGTTTTTCAATTGTCGTTTTCAGTGCATAAGATTGAAGTAAGGACCCCATATTATCAATCTGTTGCATTGACAAGATACACACTTTCATTTCCACAATCCTCCTTCATTCTATACACACTTTATCATCAAATTTGTTTTAGAAATTCATCCATGTTTTTGAATTTCTTATTGTTTTTCTTAAGCTGTTCTTTTGTATATTCGTAATTTCCACCGAGTTTCATCATGCTTTCCCAGCACGCTGGAAGTTCATCATCTCCATCTGTGAAGAGCCAGAAAAACTCATGAAGTGCTTTTTCATCTGGCTCTCTTCCATAACGATCCCGGTACAATTGGACAAGTTCTTTTGCTTCTGCTACTTGTGCCGCTTTACGTTTTTCGTGATATTCCTCTAGTCCCATAATAACTTTACAGGGATTTCCTGCTGCCACACAGTTATCTGGAATATCTTTGTTAACGAGGGAATTTGCTCCGATGATAACATTATTACCTATATGAACACCTTTTAGGATTGTGGACTTCATACCGATAAAAACATTGTTGCCAATTGCCACGCCCCCCCCGATCCCAGAATGTCTCCATAGACACCTTTCAATACAGACCAGTCAAAGCCATGAGTAAGAATGGTAACGCCTTCTGTAATCTTCACATTATTTCCAATTGCAACCATCCATGGGCGTGTAGTATCAATTTGTGTCTTAGTTGGAACATATATTGTGGTCTCCTCACCAATCCTCATTCCCAAGCTGCGGAGATATGTAATATAAGACTCTGATGTTGCCTTTTCCCCATATAGTATTTTCCTAAGCAAATTTCTTATCATTTTACTCCTCCAAACTATAGTTCATCTTTGAGGAAACAATATTCCACGATAAAACTGCAAAAATCATATAAGCAAAATTGGATCTTAGCGTCGAGTTATAAACTAACAATATTAAACAAATAAGTGGGAAAAAAGTTCCAATCAAATTTTGATATGTCGTCTTTCTTTGATATCTTATTATTGAACAGATTTCCATTACAACAAAGAAAGAAGTATACGCTATAGTGCCTAAATAACCCGTTTCTACAAATAAATATCCTAGTGACAGCCAAGTATAATGAATTTTCTCATATGCATTGTAAAACGCACTATTTAAAAAACTCATTGCTGAAGAATAATCAGCATTTCCAAGTCCGATTCCAATCCACAATGCGTCTTTTCCTGCCCATCTTTCTATGATAGGTGAAAGTTTCGTAAATACAGATGTTCTACCAACGTCAAATTGAGATGCGTAAACTTCCTGAGCCGATACTTGGTTTAGAATATTATCAATGTCAAGGAAATTAGCATATTCCGGAAATGTGGCATAAAAAATTTGAATACCAATATATAATAAAATAAAGAATGCTAACGCTAGTATCATTCCGCGCCCTTTTCTTTTCGACATTAACAGATACCATATCAGTAGAATTACAGCGACAATAAATAAAAATTTAAGCTCTGACAGCGCAGCATTAATCAAAATTAACAACAAATATATAACAAACTTTGGTAAGGATATTCTTTTATATTCATATCTAGCCATAATAATGCACAACATTATAGCCAAATAGATCATCAGACCGCCATTTCCGCCTGTCTCTTTTCCAAAAATTCCACTTAATCTGTCTTGATTTAATCCTTCCACAATATATTGGAATGCAATAACACTAATATGGATTGGAAAAACTCTAACAAACATATCCTCCATTTTATCTGCATCTTCTGCATTGAGAATACTAATAGATAGAACAAAATACAAGAAAAATCTACCGTAATTACGCACTCCCCATACTGCCATTGCAATCGGTGCTGGATTAAAGATCCAACCAATTATAACAAATAGAATAAAACAATATATGGGAATAACTTCTACACGCTTATTGATTAATAGATATCGTTTATTAGATGATAGCTTTGCAACCAATAGCACAATTAATAGGAAATCACATATATACGTAACTTGGCTAAACCCCAAATAATTAGATATCATACCTTGGAAAAGACTAATAAATAATATCCAATATAAGATATCTTTATATTTCACTTTAAAAAAATTTTCTGCCATACTATATACCATTCTTAATGCATCCCAATTCAATTAAGATAAATGCTATTATACAATTCTTATGTTTCATTGCATCCATCAAAATTTTTCTTGCTTTGCTTCCTTTTTTTATATCTACTTCACGTATCGTATTTTGTAAATGTGAATCTAACACTATCATTGAAACTTTTTTATATTTTTCTCCTAGTGCCATTGACGACATTACAATTTGCTTAAGTGCTCCAATTGTATAGGAGAAATATGTATCCCCTACTTGCTGTAAAACATTCTTGTTGTATCCATGCTTTTTACACATTTCTGTGCATTTATTATAATATGTCTTTATTTTTTCAAAGCGATCTTCCCGATATTTTCTTGTTAATGACCCTTCATTTCTGCAATAACTATAAAAAGCCTCTGGAACCACATTTGCCGTTTCCACATACGCATATAAATCAATTAATGAATAAACATCTTCAGAAATAATTTCTCGTTCAGAAACAAAGTGCCATTTACTTTTTCTAATCAACTGCATCGAGAACATCATCATACATGCACTGCACATTAGATTCATTTCATTTAAAGATATCATATTAGGCAATAGTTTGTTTTGAATATCCCGACCTGTATAAACCTCTTTTGGTGTATTAGGAATAAACGTTTGCATTACATTACCATTCATATCGATATCATGAAATCCAAAAATAGCAACATCCGCATTATTTCTTTCAATTGATGTAAGTGTCTTCTCTATTGTATTTATAGCAACATAATCATCGCTGTCAAAGAAACATATATAATCTCCTGAAGCATTATCTATCCCTGTATTACGCGCCATACCAAGTCCTGCATTTTTTTTGTGAATCACTTTGATACGCTTATCTTTTCTTGCCCATTCATCGCACATTTGTGGACACATATCAGGTGACCCATCATCCACCAAAATAATTTCCAAATTGGTATATGTTTGCTCAACTATGCTTTTAACACTTCTATCTAAATATTTTTCAACATTATATATAGGTAATACAACTGTCACCTTTTTATTCAACATTTTATTTTCCCACTTTTTCCTATAGATATTTTTTTGATGCCTTATTGAGCAGTATTACATTCACTTTCACAAATTTATTCGGATACAGGAAGAACTCCAACCACTTCGTTTTCTTCATAATCCAAGCTGCAATAATCGGACCTGCAAAGCTAATTACAAGCCCCAGTACTACATGAATCACAGCATTTTCAATGCCGATCTTCATCAGGATAGATCTCAGCGGTGCTGCGAACAATGTGTGCATCAGAAAAATCGGCATTGTATATTTCGCAAGTAATTTCATGCCTCTTCCGAACTTTTCCTCAAAGCCTGCCACCATCATGATAACAGCAACGCAAGCCAATAATCCTATTGCAAAAGAGATTGCACTACCGCTAATTTTTGCTGTATACACCACAATGCTCAGAATTACAAACAGCAACCCGAATATTGTTCCTTGTATTTTTCTACCCTTTAGTTGCACATTAAACGAGCAAATGCTCATACCGATCACAAACCAGATTTCGTTTGAGAGAACCGTCGATACAGCGTAAACGCTGTACCCCCCCCAGTTAAAATCAGGACTTTTGCAGCCAATGCAACTATTAGTCCTACCGCAGCCGATTTCACGCTGCTAAAAGTCGGCGTAACCAGAAAGATGAAGAACAGTGCGTACAAATACCAATACGGAGCTGTTGGATGTAGGAGCAGTGTATTGCCAAGACCGCCAATCTGATCATTAACACTGCTTGAGAACACCTTTTTCAGCACCCATGTAGCAGTCGTAAAAGTGGCATAGGGTACGCCGAGTGCTAACGCTTTTTTCGCCACATTCTTGCACCAGCTACCAACACTGTTTACCTTGCTGTATTTCTGATACAGATATCCGCTACAAATAAAGAACAGCGGCACATGGAAGTAATAAATCGTTGTGTTGAACCACTCATATAAATCATTTTCGGACAGAATATTCGCCTTCATCATACTTTGGAAGAAGTGGCCCAGTACAACCAATATACAGGCAATGACTTTTACATCATCGACCCATTTTTCTCTTGTTCTTACCGCTGTCTTTTCACCCATTACTTTGTCTCCATCTGCTGTGCGATATCAGCATCCACGATTTCCTCGCCAGTCTTATGCTTCAGCTGTTCCTTGGATGCCTCACTCAGACCATTGTTAATCACGCAGTTCATATCGCAGGTGCTGCACTTGTCCAGTTCTTCCTTAGTGACTTTGCCATCACGGTAATCACGGCAGATTTTCAGCTCGTACATGCTGTACGGATGTTTAGTGAACAGAGCCTTGAACTTGTGAACCAGAACCCAGGTAGCAGGCTTCCAAATGTACTTGTGCATAGCAGGACTTACACTACCAATCATCCAGCAGTCACGGTCACAGCAGCGAACCTTTGCACGAACCTTCTCTGCTTCCGGGCTGTTCCACAGCTCATCCCAAGTCTGGTTGTTCAGGTTGCCCATGACTTCCTTATCCTTGGTGCCATTGCAAGGCATAACATCGCCATACGGGTCGATGAAGAAGGTATCGAAGCTCATGTCGCAAGGCAGCAGACGCTTCTGGCCGTAGATGTAGTTGATCAGGCCGTGGTTAAAGTAAGCACGGAACCACTTCTTCGGGCTGTTGCTACGGAGCAGCTCGTTGACCAGATTCTCAAAGTTCTTTGCAACCATCGGGCGGTCGTGGATGATGTTCTTTGCTTCAACAAAGTAGAAGCTGTTATGCAGAGAAGCCGTAGCAAACTCCATGCCCATCTCATCGGAGATTTTATACAGCGGAACCAGGTCAGGAGCATTTTTGTCCTGAACGGTCATACCGAAGCCAACGTCCTTCATCCCCATCTCACGCAGTTTCTTCAGCGTGCCGTAACCGCGCTGGTAGCCGTTCTGCAGACCACGGATCTCGTTATTGGTCTGCTCCAAACCTTCGATAGAGATACGGATACCGATCTGCGGGAACTCCTTGCACAGATCAACGATACGGTCGGTGAAGAAACCATTAGTCGAAATAACGATACGGTCAGACTTCTTATACAGTTCACGCACAATATCTTTCAGGTCGGTACGGATGAACGGCTCGCCACCGGTGATATTGGTAAAGTACATCTTCGGCAGCTTCTTGATGGTTTCGATGCTGATTTCCTCTTCCGGCTTGGAAGGTGCTTTATAGCGGTTGCACATGGAGCAACGTGCATTGCAGCGATAAGTGACGATGACCGTACCATTCAGTTTCTTTTCGTTATTGTTAGACATCTTTTTTCTCCTTTATTTTTAAATACTTTCCTTAATTATCTTTCCGTAAAATGTATCTGTTCCATCTATAGTAGTTGGATACTCCTGTTTCCAACTTAATTTAAACAGATGTGTGTTTTCGCTGATTTTTCTCCATAATTCTTCATCATATTTTTTTCCCAGGAACTTTTGAAGTTCGTCACATTCAGGATTATTATCTGGAATCTGATCAAACATCTTTTTTAGATAGTCGTTATGACGCAACGCCAACTCTATCAAATAATCCAAGAAAAGATAATCAATCATACTGTCATTTGTTTTCCAATACTCAAGTAGATAATCTCTAATAATTGCAAAAGCCTTTCTATTTTCAAAGTCGCAACCAAAAGAATAATTTGCAAACCTGCCGCAGGCAACTGATAGATGACCATAATCAGGTCTTTTTATTGACCAAACTGGCAAGTCTAATATATCTTTAGCATTAAACTTGTTAGAAAAAAAGGTCGAATCAAGCCAAATCCCACCATGCTCTGCCAATAATTCCAGTCGTAAAAAATCTGAAAAATGTGTGCGGGTTATGATTCCTTGTTTTCTTTTTCTTTCCATCCAATCAGGGATATTTACATAATTTCTATAATTGGTGTCGTCTAATATTATAACTTCATACGGTGCTGCATTTATACAAATTGATTGAACACATCTTTTCACTATATCCGGAGCCTGTTCAATTCCCTGCCACCAACAAACCCATATTTTATTTCTAAAGTTTGAATTTTTCGGTATACTTTTCTCATCAAAAATATATGTATCCGCAAAATTTCCATACCTTTTTTCAAAATACTGCATCAAGATATTATGTTTGCACAATAGGCAATCCGTGTCCTTTTTACTTTCAGGTTTCCCAGCTTTATTAAGTTTATAATTCAATGTCTTTGCTGAAATTATCTTGGTAAAATTCGTTATCGAAGTCCCATATGAAACTTTAAACGTCGAGTTTATTTCTTCCGTGGCACGGTGAATAATGCGTTTTAAATTATTGTGTTTATTTCCCACCAGTGCTCCTCCTTACTAATACTTTTTATGATTCCAAATGCAACTAAGGTTATCACAAGAGATATAACGATGCCAACCATAATAACACTAGATGTCAACAGCTTATCCTCCCAAATAAACCTTCATAATTTTCTCGTAATACTCATCAATGGTATCGAAGCTGATGTCCTTGCAGTTCGCACTGTACTCCGCACACAGCTTCTTATCCCTCCAGAGCTTCTCAATCTTTCTCTTCAGGTCTTCACCATTTCTGCTTTCAAACAGCTCGCCGGTCTTGCCGACCTGAATCAGTTCCGGGATGCCGCCGATGTTTGCACCCAGCACCGGCGTGCCGTACATCTGGGATTCCATCACGGAGAACGGGCAGTTCTCATACCACTCAGACGGATAGATGGAGAACCGTGCCTCACGGATGAGCTTTTCCAGTGCCTCGCCTTTCTGGAAGCCAACATTCTTGATGTTCTTAATACCATTTACCGTCTCTTCCAGCGGGCCAGTGCCGGCGAAGATGAACTGCACATCCGGCAGCTCCTTGCAGACCTTGATAAGTGTGCCGATGCCCTTCTCCTCAGAGAAGCGGCCGAAGTAAAGGACGTAGTCCTTCTTTTCCGTTTCCTTCCACTCCACCTTATCGATGAAGTTGTGCATTGCCACAGTCTTCGTTGCAAACAGCGGGTTGCTGTCCATCTTGCTCTTCATGAACTCAGAGCAGCAGATCATGGTGTCAATGTACTTATAGGTGCCCTTCCACTTCCAGAACTCAGCCTCCATCATGCCGATGGCAGATTTTGCCGTGGAACCGTGGATGCACTTACCTTTCATGCAGTTCACGAAATGACCGCCGAGGCACTTCTCACAGTTCTGATGCGTGTTCGGATTGTTCAGCATGTGGTTCGGGCAGACCAGCTGGTAGTCATGTGCCG
>ERZ826242.1666-NODE-1666-length-22964-cov-3.643677_pt1 | contig 22964 bp, 15 predicted proteins | sample MGYA00519871_ERZ826242 | MGnify/ENA primary metagenome ERZ826242 (study PRJEB31778, sample SAMEA3449226) | human gut metagenome | biome: human gut; feature: human-associated habitat; material: faeces | place: United Kingdom | collected 2010/2012 ...
GTATTGCCTATTGGCGAAAGGAGCTGCCCAATGCCAGTGAGACAGAGCTTGAGATGATGTATACCCATCTGTCAAACGGTTTGATGCATGTCGTTGTGGAGGGCTATGACAAGTACAGCAAAGAGGAAATGATCCATTTTGTCAACCGCGTTGTAAAAGCCAGTCTTTTGCTGTTTCAATCGCCCCAAAGTCCTCTTGCTTAACACAGCCTTTATGCCCGAACGGCATAATAAGCTTACAAAACGGTCGATGGTCAAAAAAGATGAGCCGATAAAAGCGGAACAGGCATGATTTCGGTCATGCCTGTTCCAAGAAATATGAATTTTACCGTCTTGTCGTCTGAAATCCTTGTCCCGCTTTTTTCCTTTCCTCTCCAAATTTTTAATTCGCCGTACGCTTCTTGATTTTTGTAAACCCATGTGCTATATTGAGTGCATGGCGGCAACAAAATCCGCCAAAATTTTCTCTATTTTTATAGAGTACAAAGGGGTAAAATCAAATGAAACTCAGAAAACTCTGCGCATTGGCACTCGCCGGTCTGCTCACGCTCTCTGCGCTTGCAGGCTGCACCTCCGCCAAAACCATCGTAGGGGGGAACACAAGCAGCACCTCCGCCGAGCCCTCCTCTTCCTCCGAAGACAGCACTGCATCCTCCGAATCCGAATCTTCGGCCTCCACTGGGGAAGCCATGTTTGCCTCCCTCGCCGATTATCTCGCCGATCCGGACGTAAAAGCGTCCATCGATGCCGAAATTGAAAATCAGACCGATGACAGCATGACGATCAAGGTCTACGCAGACGGCAATGCGCTCGTCTATGAATATCAGTTCACGGATGAATATGATCTTTCCGATGAAGCCGAAAAGCAGTCCGTGCAGGACGCTTTAAAAGAAGGCTGCGAAGAAAATGCTTCTACCTTTGAGGATATCGCCGATACGCTCGAAAGCGAAGTAGGTCTCTCCGGCGTGCACGTCCGCCTCGTTTACTTGAACGGTGACGGCAGCGAAATTTACACCCACGACTTTGAATGATTATTTGTGTAATTTATAAATAAATTTTAAAGCGCCGTCCGCGAACCGCTTTCGGTTCGCAGACGGCGTGTTTTATTTGACAAGATTCGACATTTTTAAGTGAAATATTTCGCGCTGCGAAATGTGAAATTTGATGCTACGCATCAATTGAAATGAAATAAATCCCTACGCGCTGCAGCGCGGTTCACACACCACAGGTATTTCACGTTGCGCAGCAACATTTCACTGCCCGAAGGGCAATTTCACAAATCCCGAAGGGATTTATTTCGTTGAAAAAAGAGCCTTGTCAAAAAGACAAGGCTCTTTTTTCTGGTGACCCGGACGAGAATCGAACTCGTGTTACCGCCGTGAAAGGGCGGTGTCTTAACCGCTTGACCACCGGGCCAGATGGTAGCGGCAAATGGATTCGAACCATCGACACTTCGGGTATGAACCGAATGCTCTAGCCAACTGAGCTATGCCGCCATATCTGCTCTATAATGTAGCGTAGTTTATTATAATACACATTTTTTCTTTTGTCAAGTGCTTTTTCACTGGAAAATTCTATATTTCTGTGTTATACTGTTCTCAAATTGCGCGATAAGACGTAAGGAAAGCGTGAGAAGGGAGAAAGCGCCGTGAAAATTCTGCTGAAAAAGCACTTCGGCTGGTTTTATGAAAAACTGAATAACGACGCCATCGACTCCTACGCGGCGCAGGTTTCGTTCTGGATCCTCATTTCGTTCATTCCGTTCCTCATGCTGATTTTGGCCCTTTTGCAGGTCATTCGGTTTGAAGACACCTCGCTTCTCGTGGCATTCGTTCAAATGCTCCCGCCGCCGGTGGAAGAAGTTGTCAGTTACTTATTTCAAGAGGTGCACGCGCCGCAGACGCTCATTTCCATGACGGCTATCACCTGCGTTTGGTCCGCTTCCACGGCTATGGTGGCGCTGATCAAGGGGCTTTACTCCGTTTTTGACGTTTCCAAAAACCACAACTATATTTTTATGCGTATTTTGGCCATTTTATACACGGTCGTGTTCGTCATGACGCTGCTTGTCAGCATGGGCCTGATGGTCTTCGGCGACATGCTGTATGAATGGCTCATCACGGTGATGCCGCCGGCGTTCCCGACGCTCATCAACCGCTTTAAGCCCATCATGTCCTATGTCCTGCTGCTGTTCTTCTTCTGGTTGATGTTCATTGCCATTCCGCGCAAGCAGGTATCCCTGCGCAACGCGTTTTTCGGCGCAGCGCTGGCTTCTGCCGGGTGGGTCTTATTCTCGTTTATCTTCTCCGTTTTCGTGGAGAACTTCGCAAACTACGCCACCATCTACGGCAGCCTTGCCGCTTTGGTCATTTTAATGGTATGGCTGTATGCCTGCATGTTTATTTTGCTCATCGGCGGCGAGATCGCCATGTGGCTGCAGCACAGCGGCATCAACCGCGATGTTTCCGACCTGAAAACAGAACGTCGCCGCCGCAAACTCATCTCAGAGAAAGGAAACGATGCAAATGGCAAAACCACAGACAAGAAGTGAAACCGCCCTGCAAAGCGCCGTGATGCGCTTTGGCGACGACGCGTTCCGCATCTGTTATATGCACACAAAAAGCGGCAAAGAGACGCTTACGCTGCTTTCCGATGTATTTATGCAGTACTTTTTAGACACGCAAACCTTTAAAAGCGAAGGCGAGGAGCGTCTTTGGGTGCTGCGCACAACGCACAAAACCTGCATGGACTATTATGCACAGAAAATTCGAAAAAAGCTGACGGACGAGCAGATTGCACAGCGCTCAAAAGACATGCCGTTTGAAACGCCGAAAGAGCTCTGCGACATTTTACGCCTGCATTACACGCTGCTGACGGCGGTGGCGCTGCACTACGGCGCAGGTGACAACACGCGCTTTATCGGCCGCGTGACCGGAAAATCTGCTTCTGCCGTGCAAAATCAGCTGGAAAAAGCCAAAAAAGCCGCGAACATGAGCGAGGACGACCTGCGCGAATGGGTAGAAACCCTGGAAACGCCGGACGATCTTCTGCACCGCGTGTATTATTTTGTTTTGAATGAATCGAAAGACCCGCATTTTACCGCGAACAGCCGTGCAAAGCGTCTGAAGCGCAATGTAGACCGCGCCATGCCGTTTGCGGCCGTAGGTGTCATCGTAATCTGTTTATTGTGCGTTGTCGCCGTACGCGCGGGGTGGTTCGGCACGAAATACGTGCGCACGCCGGACGTGATTTTAGAGAGCGACACGCCGGTCTCGTCCGCCGCGGAAAGCGAAGTGAGCCACGTGACGCTGACTCCGGAGCCGACCGCTTCCGAAGACACGCGCGAAGCCGTGAACATGTCGCTTTCGATTTTTGTGCCGAGCGACAGCGGCCTTGACCAGTACAGCTACAAGAGCCTGCCCGCAGACGGTGCGGTGCTCGTGCAGAAAATGGCAGAAAAGGGCGCATTTCCGGAGGATGTGACGCTGGACGCGCTCGACTACGTTAAAGACGGCGAGGTTGTCTCCACGATGAAGAGCGGCGAAATGCTGGAGGTGCGTTTGCAGTTTTCCGGCGCTTTGCAGGAATATTTAGACTCCGCCAGCTCCACGTCTTCTCTGGAAGCCATCGCAAAGACGTTTCGTGCATTTTATGAAGCTGCGGGCATGACGCTTTCTAAGCTTGAGGTGTATTCGGACGGCAAGCCCGTCACCGTGGGCGATATGCAGATCAACTGCACGTCGCTGATGTACGGCGAACTTCCCGTTTCCGCCGTTTTGGACGGCGACACAAACGAACCTACGGAGGGTTGATTTTGATGAAAATACTCGTGATTGACGGTCAGGGCGGCAAAATGGGTGCGGCACTGACCGACCAGATCAAAAAGAACATGCCGGACGCGGAAGTCGTTGCCGTGGGCACGAACAGCCTTGCCACAAGCGCCATGCTGCGCGCCGGTGCGGACGCTGCCGCCACGGGCGAAAACCCCGTTGTGGTAAACTGCACGTGGGCAGACGTCATCGTGGGACCCATCGGCATTATTTTAGCAAACGCGCTTTGGGGCGAGATCACGCCGAAAATGGCGGCGGCCGTTTCCGAATGCGTTGCTAAGAAAATTCTGATTCCCGTCAACCGCTGCTCCGTAAGCGTTGTGGGCGTGCAGGACAAGACGCTCTCGGAATACGTGCGGGATGCGGTCGCCATGCTGAAAAATATGCAGTGAGGAATATTGCGGCGACTGTGATGTTCTATGAAGTTGTGCGGCAAAGGAACGCTTTCCGCACATAACCTCGCCCGATTAGAACGCAAAAATGCGTTCTTTAAAATATACAGGGGAAAAAATTTGGGAGGAAAACGTATGAAAGAAAGAGAAAAATTCGGTTCTCGGTTGGGATTTATTTTAGTTTCGGCCGGGTGCGCCATCGGCATCGGCAATGTGTGGAAATTCCCATACATTACCGGCATATACGGCGGCGCGGCATTCATCCTGATGTATCTTGTGTTCCTTGTGGCGCTGGGTCTGCCCATTATGGTGTGCGAATTCACCGTGGGCCGCGGCAGCCGCATGGGCATGGGCAAAGCGCTCGATACACTGGAACCGAAGGGCACGAAATGGCATCGCATGAAGTGGATCAGCATTCTCGGCAGCTTTTTGCTGATGATGTTCTACACCATGGTGGGCGGCTGGATGCTGAAATACGCATTTATGGAGGCAACCGGTACGTTTGTCGGCTTGGACGGCAAGGCGGTAGAGGGCGTGTTCGGCGATATGCTGACAAATCCGGGCACGCTGACGTTCTGGGCGATTGTCGCCATTGTTATTTCGTTCGGTGCATGCGGCTTTGGCCTAGAAAAGGGCATTGAGAAAGTGACGAAAGTCATGATGATTGCCCTGCTGCTTTTGATGATTGCGCTGGCTGTGAACTCCGCATTTTTGCCGAATGCCGCGGCAGGCATCAAGTTCTACCTTGTGCCGGACTTCGGTGAAGTGGCAAAGAAAGGCTTCGGCAACGCGGTGTTTGCGGCGATGTCGCAGGCGTTCTTCACGCTTTCCATCGGCATCGGCTCCATGGAGATCTTCGGCAGCTATCTGGACCGCAAAAAGCGCATTACGGGCGAAGCGGTGAACATTGTGCTGCTGGACACGTTTGTTGCGCTGATGGCGGGTTTCATCATTATCCCGGTGTGCTTTGCCTACGGGGTGGAGCCGGGCTCGGGCCCGTCGCTGCTGTTCATCACGCTGCCGACGCTCTTCAACAATATGGCGGGCGGCAGAATTTGGGGCACGCTGTTCTTCATCTTCATGTCGTTTGCGGCGCTTTCGACCATCATTGCGGTGTTTGAGGAGATTCTCGCATTCTTCATGGATATCGGCGGTTGGAGCCGCAAAAAGGCTGTGGGCGTGAACTTTGTGCTGATCACGGTGCTTTCCCTGCCGGCGATTCTCGGCTTTAATGTGCTTTCCGGCATTCAGCCGCTGGGTGAGGGCAGCAACATTATGGATATGGAAGACTTCCTTGTTTCTTCCAATCTGCTGCCGCTGGGCAGCCTTGTGTTCGTACTGTTCTGCGTGCGCAAAAACGGTTGGGGCTTTGAGAATTTCCTCAAGGAAGCGAACAAAGGCGAGGGCATTAAGTTCCCGCACTGGATCCGCCTTTACATGCAGTACATTCTGCCTCTGATTGTGGTCATCATTTACCTGAAAGGCTACTACGATATGTTCAGCGGCAAGAGCACGGCGGTGTTTGTGAGCTGGATGTGCTTTGCGGTGCTGCTGCTTTTCGTCATCTTCGGCGTTTCGATTTTTACGGGACGGAAGAAGACGGAAAGAACAAAGTGACCGTCAACGTGGGTTAAAAGTTTTGCTCAAACTTTTTCAAAAGCTTGTCCGTTTCCAAAGGTGAAACCTTTGGTCGTCGTCCGCAGACGACGAAACTCTTTTGCCTACCAAAAAGCAGGAGAGGAGTTTCAAATGTCCGGTGGACATTTGAAATCGGGGAACCCTATTAAGGGGGCCCCGAAAAAGCGATAGCTTTTTAGAAAATTAAAAGGCCGCTGTATGATTTGCATTACGCACATACAGCGGTCTATTTTCATTTCCCCTCCAGCACAGTGCATTTACCGCACCTTGCGCAGCCGTTGCAGATCATGCGGCTGCCGCATTTTTCGCACTGGGGGCCGAAGTATTTTTCGTATTTTCGCCCGGCGTCGAACAGGCCGTAATCGTCTTCGAGCTTGAATTTCATCGGCTTGCCCTGATACGATATGCCGGATTTATACGCCATTTCGCTTTGCACGCGCTTATTCGGCAGGAAGTACCGCCGACCGTCCTTGATGAAGTTTGTGCCCGTCTCGATAAAGCAGAACGTGACGTTTTGGTTTGCGCACTGCCTGTGCAGCGAGCGCACCCAGTCATAATCGCACGGGCGCGCGCCGTCGTAGTTTTCGCCGCCGCAGATAACCTGCTCAATCTGCCCCATCGCGAGGTATTTTTCAATCTCTATGGGGCCGAGCAAGGGCGCTGTCATGATGCCCTTGTGCTTAAACGGCAGGCTGTGCAGAATGGGGATACGCTCGTCCGCGCGGCGCTGATTTTCGCATGTGACGTTGAAAAAGATGTGCTCCCAACCGTCACCCCAGTTATACGGCAAACATTTTTCTACGCGCTCCGGGCGCTTTGTGAGCAGGAAAAACGAAATGTCCCGCCGCTGATCCATGATCTCCCACGCTTCACGCCGCCACGGATCGGCCTGCTCCAAAAAGAAATCGGACGTCATGCACACGCGCAGCTGCTCGCCGCTTTTTACTTTGTAGTTGCCTGCGCGGTCGCGGCTCAAAGGATAGTGAAAGCCCGTTTTTGTGCGGTAAATTTCCGCGCCGTTATGCCCGCGCTGACTGTCGAGAAAATACATATAGCAGTGTGCGCAGCCCTCGCTGCACTTCACGCACCCGTGCCACGGGTTCCAAATATCGTGCATACCGTACCTCCTTATCGCAGGGTAAGAAGCCGAAAGACCTGCTCTGCGCTTTCGGCAAGATTTTCCGCCGCGGTTTCGGGGCGCATGGCTTCGTCTAATGTCGTCACGCCGCGCACGGCGGGGAAAAACGCCGTGATGCCGGCTTTGTTGCACGCTTCCGCGCCCTTTTCAATACCGCCCGCAAACGCGATGACGGGCTTGTGATACTTCTTAGCAAGCTTCGCCACGCCTACGGGCGCTTTGCCCATGGCGGTTTGGGCGTCCAATCTGCCCTCACCCGTCACGACGAAATCGGCATTTTTGATTTTTTCCTCTAAGCGCGTTTCCTCCATGACGATCTCAATGCCGGGCATGAGCTCTGCGTGCAGGAACACGCCGAGTGCGAAGCCGAGGCCGCCCGCCGCGCCTGCGCCGGGGGTATCAAGATTGCTTTCGGGATACAGTTCTTTCGTCAATGCGGCGTAATTTCGCATATAGCCGTCCATTTCGCAAATCATTTCGGGCGTAGCACCCTTTTGCGGACCAAAGACGGCACTGCACCCGTTTTCGCCGCACAGCGGGTTTGTGACGTCGCACGCCGCGCGGATGACGCAGTTTTTGAGCGCAGGCAGGGCATTTTTGTTCTCGATTTTCGCGAGCACGCGCAGCCCCTCTGCGCCGAACGGAACGGGGTTGCCGTCTTTATCCAAAAGATCGAACCCGAGGGCCTGCAGCATGCCTGCGCCGCCGTCATTTGTTGCGCTGCCGCCGATGCCGAGGATAAAACGCTTGCAGCCGCGATTTATTGCATCGCGCAGCATTTCGCCCACGCCGTAGGTGGTGGTTTTCATGGGGTTCCGCTTATCTTGGGGTACGAGCGGCAGGCCCGCTGCCTGTGCCATTTCCAATATGGCGAGGTCGCCTTTGACGCCGTATTCCGCCGTGACCTTCTCGCCGAGCGGACCCGTGACCCGCACGCGCACCGTTTCGCCGTGCAGGCCCTCTGTGAGCGCTGCAGACGTGCCTTCGCCGCCGTCCGCCACAGGGCACACCACGCATTCGATTGTGCCGTCTGCGCGGTGTACGCCCTCTGCCACGGCCTTGCCTGCCTCTATGGAAGACAAACTGCCTTTAAACGAATCCATCGCGATCACAACGCGCACTCAAAACGCCCCCTAAGAATTTCTTTTCATCATAATAGCACATTTGTTCCCTGCTTTCAAGGCAAATTTTTAGCTTCAATCAATTTTGTTTATATTGATTTTTGGAATATTTAAATAAAAGTTTTTTTACTTTATTTAAAATCATTGACAAAAATTTTCTTTTATGGTATAAAATACACAGAATAAATAAATTCCTAATTTTGCAAAAGGAGGCTTTTTCGTGACTTGGAGTAAATTGAAATGGACTGCTTTATTTTCAATGATTTTAGGGCATATTTACGCGGCTGTACCTGTTCAAACTATACTCTTGACTTATTTCAAAATAGAACCTGATGTTTCTTACCCCGTTGTCACTGCGCTGCAATGTATCGGTAGTATTGCTTTTCCTATTTATGCTTTCGGTATAGCGCAAGGCTGTATACATACGGATAATGCACTTTTTTATTGTCTCCGCCTTTTAGTATTTGCTATCATTGCCGAAGTTCCTTATAATCTCACATTGCGATATGGTTTTGTAAAATTCGCCTTCAACAATATTCTTTTTACTCTATTACTCGGTGCTGTCTGTTGCTTACTCTATGATTTTATTAAAAAGCAAATTTTTTCATGGGCAGCTTGGATTCCCGTTCTACTCCTTGTATTTTTAGCAGAAATTCTAAACGTTGAGGGTGGAGGTTTTGCTGTTATTTGCATTATCATCCCTTATGTTCTTTACCGGCGTCACAACAAAACGGCTTCCGTTATTTCTTTAGGTATCCTTATTGTTATATACTATGCTTTTATCAAACAATTTACAGGTTCTTTAGACGCTCCGTTCCAATGGCTAAATCCTCGCTATGACACCTCATCTTTCTTCCTTGAATGTGCATGTGCACTAATTGGTATTCTGTTGCTCATAAGTTACAACGAAAAAAAAGGAAAAGCTTACTGCCAATGGTTTCATTATATCGCCTACCCGGCACACTTGTTATTGCTCTATATACTCAACACCTGCATAATTAAAATTTAATTTTGTCTTTTCTAAGATAGGAGTGATTCCAATGCACAATCCATACGCCCTTGATAGTGCTGGCAACAAAATTGGTCCGCGCACAATAAGTTTGGGTGGTGCCGCTTCGTTTGTTTTGAAAAACGTTTCGGGATCATTTGAAATTTATGCCAGTTCAAACGCTGGAAAGAACGGAAATGTTAAGTTAACTGTTGTTCTTTCTACATACGCTTAAATTAAGCAAATTCACTTCATCAGACGTTTAAAAAGGGAGTAAAGTTGACATTCGTCAACTTTACTCCCTTTTTTCGAAAAAACGCAGGAAAGCGCTTTGCCTTCCTGCGTTTTGTATTCTATGAAATTACTTGAGGGTAATGGGCTTTACAGGTTTGTTCTCCTCGCGGGCGCTGGTCTTGCCCTCGGGCTTGATTTCGCCTGCGGCAAGCAGGGAACGCTTTGTGAGAGACGGGCCGATGAGCTCATACACCAGCACGGAGAACAGCACGACGTTGCGCACGATGCTGCCGTCTGTAAGGGACGTAGCAGTGAGTGCCATGCCGAGCGCCACGCCGGCCTGCGGCAGAAGCGTGATGCCGAGATGCTTTTTGATGTGGTCACTGCACTTTGTCATGGCGCAGCTGATGTAAGAGCCGGAGATCTTACCGAGCGAACGGAAGACGATGTAAATGATGCCGATGAGCAGCACGAGCGGGTTGCTTAAAATATTCAAATCGAGCTCCGCGCCGGAAAGCACGAAGAACAAAATGTTGATGGGGCCTGTCCAGCGATCCAGACGGCTCATCAGCTCTTCGGAAGCGCTGCACACATTGCAGAAGACCGTACCGGTCATCATGCAGACGAGCAGCAGAGAGAAACCGATCTTCACGCCGCCGAGTTCAAATTCCATGGAGGAGATACCAACCATGAGAAGCACGAAGGCGACCGTGAGGGACAAACGCTTACTGCGAGAGTGGAAATAGGTCTCTAACCAGTTGAGCGCAAGGCCGGAAAGTGCGCCGAGCACGAGGGAAATCACGATCTCGATGATGGGCTCTAAAATGACGCTGACAACACTGATGCTGCCCATTTCGAGCGCGCCGGCGATGCCGAAGGACACGGAGAACAGCACGAGGCCCACAGCGTCATCGATGGCGACGACCATGAGCAGGAGCTTTGTGAGCGGGCCGTCTGCCTTATACTGGCGCACGACCATGAGCGTAGCCGCCGGGGCCGTAGCCGCGGCGATGGCGCCGAGGGTGATGGCAGAGGGCAGCGAAAGGAGGGCGGGATTGATGAGATGCAGGACAATGAGGGCGATATCGACCACAATAGTCGTGATGACCGCCTGCAGAATGCCGACGGTGATGGCCTGCTTACCCATCGTTTTGAGCTGCGAGACGCGGAACTCGTTGCCGATGGCAAACGCGATGAAGCCGAGCGCCGTCTGCGTGATGACGCTGAGGCCCTCCACCTGCTCCAGAGAATTGAAGCCGATGTACGGAATGTTCAGCGCGCCGAGACAGAACGGACCGATGAGCAGACCGCCGACGAGGTACGCCGTGACCGCAGGCAGATGTACGAGCTTTGCCAAGCGGGACATCAGCAGACCGACGACCAGAGCGATGCCCAGACAAATCAGGGTTTTTTCCACTTTTTGAACACTTACCTTTCTTCGAGGTACGCGTGCGGCCACACAGGAAAGTGCCGGTCTCCGCCCCTCCATTTATCTATCGTTTTTCCCGTGATTGGGAAAAAACAGAATTCCAAAAAATTCTACAATAAATTCACGAATATGTCAATATTCCTTGGCACTATGTTTCCGCGGAAAACGTTTTTTCCCGTTGTTTTGCTGAATATGGTAAGTCGTGAAGTAAAACCTGTTGAAGGAATAAAGTTTTGCTCAAGCTTTCTGCGCGGACAGCTAAAAGCAAGCGTAAATGAAAAAATCCCTCTGACAGAGGGAGCTTATAGCTTTTGAAAAATAAAAAAGAACCACATTTCTGTGATTCTTCTAAGTGTTGGCGCCAACCTATCGTCCCGGGCCGTTGCCAGCCGAGTATTTTCAGCACAAACGAGCTTAACTTCTGTGTTCGGTATGGGAACAGGTGGACCCTCGTTGTAATCAACACCAACTATTCTGTTTGCCGTCTCATCTGACGGCTTTGTTATAATACCACATCCATTCTGAAATTGCAAGCCTTTTTTCAAAAAAATTTCAATAAATTTTGAAAAAAGCAAAATATGGTATACCAAACATTTTGCATACCATATTTTGTAGGTTATTCTTCTGTGTAATCACCGGTGTCATCCGTATAGTCGCCCGTATCATCGGTGTAATCCCCTGTGTTGTCCGTATAATCGCCGGAATCGTCCGTGTAGGTGTCGCCGGCAATGTCCGTTGTATCGGCGCTATCGGTGCTATCGGTGCTGTCGCCGTTCGGATCGGGGGTCGGCGTGGGGGTGGGCGACGGCTCCGGCGTTTTGTTGCCGAGGAGATAATCTGCCCAAATGGCGCAGCCCTCGTCGTTTAAGTGGATGCACAAGCCCTCGGGGTCAGCGCAATACTCCGCGGGAAGGTAGCCCTCTGTACAGAATGCGGCGATGTTTAAGAACTTCAGGTTCTTTTTGCCCGTGCAATAGGTCTGCATCGCTTCGTTATACTGTGCGATGGTGCCGCTGCTGAGCCCCTGATAGTCAATCCACTCCAGCATGGGCGTAACGGCCTGCACGGTAATTTCAAGGTTCGGGTACTTCTTTTGCAGCGCGGAAATAACCGCCTGCGCAGTGGACGTGACGTCGGAGACGTCGTTATACGTGAGGTCTTCCTTGCCGAGTTGAATGTAAAGCTTCGTCGCGGAGAAACGGTCGATGGCTTCCGTGACGGTGAGAGCGGTGTCATCGTCGAGCCACAGGCCGCCCTCACCGCCGTTTAGTTCGTCCTGCGCTTCGTCCCACGAATAATCGCTGCGGGTCATGAATTCCGCATCGCTCAAAGCGGTGGTGCTGCCTGCGCCGTCCGTGACGTAGTTTTTCAGGCACGTCGTCATGCTGTCGCCGATGAAAAGCGCGCCGTCGAAAGCGGAAGACGGCGTAGGCGCGGCGGAAGCGGTGTTTTCTGCCGGTGCAGCGCTGGCCTGCGGTTTTACGGTGGAGAAGAACTCCGGCTCGCCGTCTGCGGCAATACTGCTGATGGGTGTGCGCACACCGGCAGCACTGGCCACGCCGAGGGCAACGAGCGCCACGAGCACGGCGGCGGTGCAGACAACCGCCACGCGGAACTTGTTGATCTTCTTCTTTTTATGAGGCACGCCTGCTTTTCGCGGCGCTTTCGGGGCTTCCGTCTTCTGCGGGACATTCTGTGCGGCCTGCTCTGCGGCTCGCCTTGTGCGTCGCTCCGCACGGGCGGCTGCGCGCTGTGCCTGCCGCTCTTCCTCGCGCATAGCAGCGGGGCGTTTTCTTTTATTCGCCAAAATATAGTCATCCTTTCGGAATATTTCTTTGTTACCTTGGGTTTATTGTACGGCGCGGGAAAGATTCTGTCAAGTAAAGAGGACACCGCGCAGCGCTGCGGGTGCCCTCTTTTACGGTTTATTTAAATTTATACGCTTTATGAATGTTTACACGCGCGTGAGGCGCACGGCCATGTACTCGTGGCCCGGCAGCGCAATGCGGAACTTGCCGCTGTGCACGCCGGCATCGGTGATGGTCATGTTCCACGTATCGATGACCTCCACGCGCCAGTTTTCGCCCGCGGGCTTTACGAAATCGCGGAAGCTCGGGCGGCCGAAGCCGTAGTAGTGAATCTCGTAGCCGGTGACGGGGATCATCTCGTCCGGCACGGCGACGGTCTCATCAAATGCGCCGGGGCCTTGCTTTAAGCCGAGACCGGGCGTCTGCGTGAGAATTTCATGCAGGAAGCGGATGCGCGCGGGGCTTTCGCCGTGCAGCTTGCCGCCGTGGCTCCACCACAAGATATCTTCGGGGTTCATGAAGGTCTCGCCGTGGCCTGCGTAGCCGCCGCGCATGGAAGCTTCCCAGAAGCGGCGGGTGAGCTCCTGCCCGGAGATATTGCCCCAGCCCATATCGATATTGCCTTCGTAGGCAATCTCATCCCACACGATAGGCTTTTGGTAGCGCGTGCGGTAATCGGTGGTGTATTCCACGTGACGGTAGAGATCCTGGCGCTGCAAGCTGCAGTGCGTAATCCACGGACGGGTGTGGTCGTAGAACGGTATGCAGTTGTGGATGGAACGCATGTGGTTGTACGGATCTTTTTTGCAGAGCAGGTCTGCGTAGTGCTCCCAGTCCTCAAGCTTCTTGGCGCGCATGAGGTCGTATTCGTTTGCCACACGTTGCGGTAGGCGGAGAAGCGCGCGATGACGTAGTTCCAGTAGAGATCGTCCTGCTCGCGGTTCATGGCGGAGAAGCCCCAGCGGTCGTAGGGGTGCATAACGATGATGTCGGCCTCGATGCCGCGCTCCTGCAATTCTACGATGCAGCGCTCCATGCGGCGAAAATGCTCGGGGTTAAAACGCGTAAAATCCCAGTTGTTGCCGGAAAAATCGACGAAATACGAGAAGTTTTCTTCGGTGAGGTTTGAATTATCGACCGGAGTGCCCTCATACGGAAAGGTCTCCGGGTCGCGGAAATTGTGGATGTAGTGCTTCGGAAAGACGCAGAAACGCATTTTGTTGAAGTAGCCCTTATCGAGCTCCTCGAGCGTTTGCTTGTGCACTTCTTCCGGCTGGTGCGCCCACGCGTAGCACGTGGTGCCGACGGAATAGTACGGCGTGGTATCTTCATAGGCGAAATGGTACGTGTTCGCAATACGCACCGGGCCGTGGTTATTGCCGGTCGGCTCCGTTACGGTGAAATCGCCGGCAGACTCCGCTTCCGGGAAGCTGCCGACCGTTTCATAGACGTAATCGCCCGTAAAAGACGGCATGAAGCGCACTTTATAAACGCCGTCGCCGTCATAGAAGCCGTCTACCGTGACGATTTCGTTTTTGCTGCGGAACGTGGCGGAAACAGACTGCTCCGTAAACGGGTTGCCCGCAGACGGACCCTTGAGGGAAACTTCAAAAAGCCCCCATTTTTCTACTGTATTCATTAGATGTCACTCCTTATTTCTCGATGACGCCTTCATAATTCATGCCGAAGCCGTAGTCGTAGGCGTGGCCGAATTCATCCACGTGCACTTCAAGGTCAAACGGAACGTCTTCGCAATGCTTTTCCACGGTATCCATGTCCTTCGGCATCTGCACGGGCAGACGGCCGGTGGGATCGTAATCGCCGAAGACGACGTCAAGCACCGCGGCGCGGGAAACACCGAACTCGACGACGATGCCGTCCGCTTCACGCTCAAACTCATGCATGACCATTGGGTTGTTGATCGCTGCGCAGACAATGACAGGCTTGTCTCCCATCGCCTCGCGACAGTTTAGAATGTTATCCAGGTCGCATTCATTATAGGCAATGTTCGTTTTGCCGCGGTAGCTGCGGTTCGTGAAATCCTCGCGGAAATCGCCGCCCGCAATACTCACTTCGCGCGCGTTCACCGCCGTATAGGGGCGGTACTGGAGTGTGATGGGCAGGTAGCCGTTGCCGCCGTTTGCGACGTCTTCCGTAGAATACGCGTTGCACGCAGGGCTTTCCACAAAGACAAGCGCCACATCCGCTTCCTCGGGCGTATGGACGCGCACGCCGTATTTCGAAATCACCTCGTCCGTCACGGGGTCTTCCGTGTGGGCGGGAATATCGTTGCGCATGAAGCCCTTCATGGTGCGGAGCTTGCGCTGCGGCACATAGATTTTGATACCCTTTTGGAGCGGCAGACAGTGATTGCGATTCTTTAATAAGACGACAGATTTGCGTTGTGCGTCATAGCCGTGGGCGCAGAATTCCGCGTTGCCGACAATCTTGGCGGACTCTTCGGGATCGAGATACGGGTTCTCGAACAGGCCGCACCGGAAAATATTTTTGAGCAGACGCGCGGCGGAGCGCTCCATTCTGGCGCGCATGGCTTCTTCGCCGACCTTTTCGCAGCCGATTTGATACGCTTCCATGATGGGCGCAATCTCTGCATTGCCGCCGAACTGGTCTACGCCGTTCATGATGGCGACGAAGCAGCGCTCGCCCTCGGTCATGTTTTCCATATTAAAGCAGCGGCTTGCAAACGTATCCATAATGGGTGCGGGATCCTGCGTGATGCCCCAGTCCGTGCAAACGACACCCTTAAATCCGTATTTTTCGCGCAGGAGATCTTTGATGAGATACTCGCTGTACGAGTTGCCGACGTTTTTGCCGTTTTTGGTGTCGAGGCCCCAAGAAACCGTGTAGTACGGCATGACGGCAGAGGCGCTTTCGGTGGGACCGTCTAATTTAAACGCCGCTTCCGTAAACGGTTTCCTGTGTTCTTCGGAATTATTGCCCGGGTAAACCGCGTATTTGCCGTAGGCATAGTGTGCATCGCGGCCGGCCTCACCCGTGCCGCCGCCCGGCCAGTGCTTGACCATGGTGTTTACGCTGTCATATCCCCAACCGTTTTCGGAATTCTTGGTGGTCTGCATACCGTCGCAGTACGCCTTGACCATTTTCTTTGTCATTTCAAGATTTTCACCGAGCGTATCGACAAAGCGCATCCAGCGCGGCTCGGTGCAAAGGTCAATCTGCGGGCCGAGCGCCGTGGTGATGCCGAGCGCACGGTATTCTTTCGACGCATCCTCCGCGAACCGGCGGACAACCTCGGGGTCAAAGCACGCGGCAAAACCGACACCCTCCGGCCACTTGCTGACGTCACTGCCGGCGGTTTTAAACTCTACGCTGCCGCTGCCGCGCGCACCGTTGCGCGGGTCGGAAGAAATGTTCACCGGGATGCCGTGCGGCATGCTTTCGGCAAGCTTTTGCAGCTCATTGTTCCACTTTGCGGCAGTCTTCGCGTCTTCTACCGTAATCATGAGGACGTGGCGGATATGCTCTTTGTTCATGAATTCCTTCTGCTGGTCGGTAAGCGTATACGCAGGGACATTTGCTTCCGCGTACTTTTGGCCGTTATATGTACCGCCGAACGGGCCGAACGCCATGGGCGGCACCGCTTGGTGCGGCGAATAGAGCATAAGACCCGCAATCTCCTCTGTTGTCAGGCGGGAAGCAAGGTCTGCGGCGCGCTCCTCAACGGGCAAACGCCAATCTTCATACGGGAGAAGCTCGCCGGTCTTCTCCAAGTCTTTAAAATACAGGCCGTCTTTTTCGATGAGCTCTACGCCGGACGACGCAGACCACGCGAGCGGCTTGCCGTTTTCGGGATAGGCGCGGACAATGCCGTCTCTTTCCGTTTTTTTCACGTTCATTTTCATACCTCTTTGTTTGGATTAAAACAAGGAATTTTCGCATTTGCTTTTGTACAAAGTATAGCGTATTTTCTATGAAAAGTAAAGATTTTTATAAGATGTGTCGCGCGGGCTGTATGCACAGAAAAGCGCGAGAAAACGGCGTATCTTTTTCCTTGCATTAAAACGGCTCCTAATGGTATAGTTAATAGGCTGCGGTAAAAAAGCGGCAAATTATGCGGAAAAATCAATTTATTGGAGGGAAACATGATAAAAAACTATTTAACGAGCCTGAAGCAGGAGTTTTCGGGCTACAACACCGCCAAGCTGATGAAAGACATCATGGCGGGCCTGACTGTTTGCGCGGTGGCGCTGCCCCTTGCGCTGGCGTTCGGCGTATCTTCCGGCGCTACGGCAGCTGCGGGTCTTGTTACGGCGATTATTGCGGGCGTTGTCATTGCAGTACTCGGCGGCGCTTCGTTCCAGATTTCCGGCCCCACAGGCGCGATGAGCGCCGTTTTGGTGGGCATTGTGGCGTCTTACGGCTTGCAGGGCGTGTTTTTCGCGTGCTTTGCGGCGGGCGCACTGCTGCTTTTAGCCGGTATTTTTAAGCTTGGGCGGCTCATCAGCTTCATCCCGATGCCCGTCATCATGGGCTTTACGTCCGGCATTGCGATTATTATCGCGATGGGGCAAATCGATAATTTCTTCGGCACTGCGTCCGAGGGCAGCTCGAATTTGGCAAAAATCGCGTCTTACGCGCGCCTCGGCTTTCATCCGAACCTCCAAGCGGTGCTGATTGGTCTGCTTGTCGTTGTCGTGATGATTGTCTGGCCGAAAAAGTGGGGCGCACGCGTGCCGGGCTCGCTTGTGGGCATCATTTTGGCAACGGTCGTTTCCGCCCTGTTCCGTATGGATTCCATTGCGACGGTGGGCGACATTCCGCGCACGCTGATGCTCGCAGACCGCCTTGACCTCGGCGGTCTGAACCTTGACATGCTGAAAAACCTCATCTCTCCCGTTGTGACGATTGCGGCGCTCGGCATGATTGAAAGTCTTTTGTGCGGTGCTTCGGCTTCCCGCATGAAAAACGAGCCGTTCAACGCCGATCAAGAGCTCATCGCGCAGGGCGTAGGCAACATTCTGCTGCCGCTTTTCGGCGGTGTGCCGGCTACGGCGGCCATTGCGCGCACGAGCGTAGCGGTGAAATCCGGCCAGCAGACGCGCCTTGCGAGCGTGTTCCACTCCGTTTTCCTGCTCGCCTCCATGTTTCTGCTCGGCGGCGTGATGGCGCGCCTGCCGCTTGCGGCACTTGCCGGCGTTTTGATGGTAACGGCGTGGCGCATGAACGACTGGGGCGGCATCCGCTACATTTTCAGCCACAAGCTAAAATCCGGCATCAGCCAGTTCCTCATCACGATGCTCGCGACGGTGATCTTTGACCTGACGGTCGCGATTTTGCTCGGTGTTGCGTACTCTGCGATTTTGTACATTGCAAAATCCAGCCAGATTGGCGTAAGCTTCTCCGACATTGACGCGAATAAACTGCGCACGGTGGAAGGCAAGCCGCCGGTGCTGGAGACGACCGGCGTTGTGTACGTGACAGGCTCGCTGTTCTTCGGCGCGGTGGATGAATTCAACCGTCGCATGGCGGAAATGCCCGCCTACGACCATGTGATCTTCTCCCTGCGCGGCATGCCGAACATTGACGTTTCCGGCGCGCAGGCCGTTTTGGAGCTGTGTGAAAGCCTGCAAAAGCAAGGTAAAACGGTCGCCTGCTGCGGCATGGCAGACGGCGTGCGCACCTATTTTGACCGCACGGGCATCACGGTGCTTCTCGGTGAAAACGCATACTTCTGGAACGCGGAAGACGCGATTTTAGACCTGCTGAGCGCAGAAATTGCAGAGTAAAATAGAATTATAAATAGCATCACCCCCGTTCCGTTTTGTGCGGAGCGGGGGTGATGCTTGTTTTAAAACAAAAACCCCGCAGGCGGGGCATACGGCGTATGCCTTGTCTGCGGGGTTTTTGTTTGAAAGATTCGCTTTTGCGTCCCTCGAGAAAAATCCTTGCGGATGATTATCTCTTGGGTAAATGAGATTAGCGCTTGCTGAACTTTAAGAGCCTGGTGCTGGCCCCGCCAAATATCTGGCCATTTCTTCGCTTTCCGCCTGATTTTTGGCTTAATATTGCGGTTTTTCTGCACATCAGATTCTAATTTTTATCCTCGTGCATGACGCACGAAAAGCAGGTTTTGCTCCTTATGTGTGCCTTGCGTATCGCTGCCCAGGGCAACGCAGGACAACAGTAAGGAAAGAAACTTGGTTGCTGTTCTTAGAGTCACCTCAATTTTTCAAAACAGCAAAAACGTACAGATAGTGGACAAATTGATTGCAGTAAGTTCAACATGACCTTCACGTATGTCAAGCTTTACCGTTTTATATAGAAGCCCCCCAAGTTATTATTGATAATGAATTCGGCAGCTTGTTTCACTTTCTGCACAAACCTAGGCGATATTCTATAATAATTTATTGTCTATAACATTGGTTGGATTAGGCAATTCACAGCTGGCGGAGCCGTCCGAAAATGAGATGGCTCTGCCAGCTTTTTCAGATTCTGCTCAACTACCCGAAGTTTCGATTACTTTTTCTCCTTTTCCTTTTTTCGAAGACTAAAGCGTTTGCCCATCCAGCGTTGCAACAGGAGCTCCATTTTGTCTAAGTCCAAATCTTCATAATTTCGTATACTATAATCTGTTACGAGGGTGCCCTTAAATTTTTCAAAGGACTTTTTGTCTCCGCCTGTACCCGTTGTAAAATCATACACATCATGCTGAATGCTTTGTTGCAATTCGTAGAGTTTGTGACAGGCCTCCACTGTCTGCGGTATATAATCTCGAGAAATGCAGCTGCATTCGATAAGAATTCTCCCCTTAGTGTAAGTCATGTGAAGTATCGTTTCTTCGATATTTTTTGCGTTCGGAATTTGCTCCGCTAATTTAATGGCTCGAGTAATATTTAGGCGTGCTTCTTTTAGTGTGTCTTTGGCATGAGCAAAATCCCTATGCCTAATTTGGACTCGAGCTATTTCAAGCTTTCCCTTTGCTTTCTGGTGCAAAAACTGAAAACTATCGGACAGCACCGGCAATAACTTATCATAAATTTTATTTACTAAAGCCGAAGCGTTTGGAAACCATCGTTGATTAAACAATGTCTGGATATGATCAAAGAAATAATACGGTTCACTATTCTGATAAAATTTCACATTGTCGTCTTTATAAATTATTCTATAATCTTGGACAATGCTTTGATACGCGTCCGATATTATATCAATGCTATTCTTCTGTAATTTCGCATAAGCAGACAATGCACGTATAATCCAATACTTTGAATTACACACAAACTCGTATCCGGAAGAGTCTCCACTATATACCGAATAATCTTTTTCAATTACAGATACCCCATTCAATCTATGGCAACACGTAATTAATTCGTTTATTGCACCATCGATTCCAAACTGTATCCCACGCTTGGCAGGCATTCTAATTTCAGTCGCAAGCATAATTAGCGCTTTAGTGCGTCTTTTGGGATTTTGGGCCAACAGCTCTTTCTGCGGTTCCAAAAAGAAATTATCAACACCAGAATCGATCATAAGCTCTTTCTGATTATGTACAATATAGTCAAGCAGTGTTTCATCCTTTATATAAGGCGGCAAACTAATTGCACCAATTTTCTTATTAAAGTCGGGTTCCTCCGTATCATCAAACACACTACTGACCCAGAATTGCCGAAATTCTCGAGCTGCATTACGCGCTTCAAAAATATATTTATACATTGGTGCATCTGACGCATCAATAACAATCACAGCACTAGATTTTCCTCTTTTGAGATGATCTAAATTATTTTCCTTACAAATCATCTTGATTTGAGCAGTAGTAAGCGATTTTGTATCAAAGCAATAAAGCGCATTTGTTTTTCCCATCAAAGCTCTTAATTGTGTATCAGTCAATTTTACTCCTGAAGGGAAAATATACACTTTTTTAGACATAAAGTATTTTGCAACTTCGATCAAAAAAAGCGTCTTACCACTAAAGAAATTACCTGCAATAAAACACAACGGTTCTCCATCAGAGATAAAATCTACCACTTCTGTCAGTCCAGATCTATTCACACAATAACCTGGTACGACTATTTTATGAGAGTCAATAGATTTCCAAACCAAATTCTCCTGAAACAAAAAATCACGACATGCAATATTCTCCACCTCAAGGGAAGAAAAACTCATGGAGGAATACTTTTCTAAAAAGGCGTCGACACCAGGTTTTGGAATTTTTGTGCTTATTTCAGATAACTCATCAAAAAAATCCATTGATTGTTGCTCGGAAAAAATCCGGAATATATGGGTTATTCCATACTGAGCCAGTTGGTCCATTTTTAAAGATGAAAAAGGTGATTTGGCTGCATCTTCGTCAAGTTCATAACTAATATAGATAATTGATTGTTGCTTAGAATCGATATTTTTTACTTTGTCTTGAACCGCTAATCGAGAAGAGTACAACAAATCTAACTCTTCAGACAAACCGCATCCAAAAAATAGAATACTTTTTGAAGCAAAGGCTGTTAATAGTTCGCTCAGCATATCTTGGTTCTGATCATCCATCATACTGTCGATATGCTGATCCTTACTCAGAATAAAATAGCGCCGGTCTTCAGTATCCACATATTTTTTGGCATCTCCATGCAATTTATATACGTTTATTTTGTCCCTAGAAAAGTGCCGATTGATTGGATCATAAGGAATCACAGGATAATAGTCTCGACTATAATCTTCAATCAAAGAGTCATAGTTTAGCGTAAATATATACGGCCACCGTACTTTTAAAAAAGCTTTTTGAAAGTCTTTCTGATAGCTGATATTCTGAAAATTTGATTCAATATAACCATAAAATGCTCGAAGACCTTCTTCTGGGACTTTACCATATATGTTCCAAAAGGTCTCTGCCAACTTCGACAAATTATACTCTTTTATTTCTTCAAGTTCCTTTTTATCATAAACAATTCCTGTTGGATTATGTGGTGAATTTAATAATATTGCTTTTGTCTTACTTGTCAACACTTTTTTAATATTCTTTGCAGAAAGCTTATATCCACTATTTTCGTCACAATCAACTATTACAGGCACTCCATCTGCTAATTTGATTAATTCAGTATAGCTTACCCAGCAAGGATTTTGTAAAATAACTTCATCTCCTGCATTTAAAATAGCTAAAAAAATATTAGCTAAACTTTGCTTTGCACCTGTAGAAACAACAATTTGCTCTTCACCATAATTAAGATTATTTTCCTGATTCAATTTTTTACATATAGCTTTTCTAAGTTCAACTATTCCTGCTGTTTTTGTATACTTTGTGTGTCCAGCTTCCATTGCTTTAACTGCTGCTTCTATTATATTTTTAGGAGTATTAAAATCTGGTTCTCCTGCAGCAAAACTCATTACATTAACGCCTTGAGCTTTAAGTTCATTTGCTTTCCCTGTAATCTCTAAAGTTATTGATGGTGAAATACTTTTTGCTTTTTTCGATAAATTCATTCTCAATCCTCCATATCATACTACTTAAAACTTTTCATAAACTTATCTAGCATTATTTCATCTAGACCGTAACTACCTATGTTATTTTCTTTATATGTGCTTCCACCATGAAAATCACTTCCTCCAGTAATGGTAAGTTTATATTTCTTTGCTAAATTGTAAAACTCATTACTATCCCGCTTATCATGACTAGGATGATAAACCTCAACTCCACTAAGCCCAAAGCACTTTAATTCTTTTATGATCTTTTCCACTTCCATACGTTTATAAATCTGTCCTGGATGAGCAAGTACAGCTACTCCACCAGCACTTTTTATTATATCAATTGCTTCTTTATATGACAATTTAAAACCTCTTTCATAACCTGGTTTTCCTTTAATTAAAAAATTTTGAAACGCTTGTTTGTAATTAGCAAAATACCCCTTCTCTACCATAGCATTAGCTATATGACTTCGGCCCAAAGTTTCGTTGTTATTTTTATACAACTCATCAATTTCTAACTGTATATCATATTCTTTTAAGTTAGTTATTATTTTCTGCACTCTCTCTAACCTTTTATCATTAAGCATCTTAACACTTTCTCTTAACCGTTCATTATTTACATCAATACAATACCCCAAAATATGTAGTTCCATTTCATTATACTCCGCACTGAGCTCAATTCCAGAAATAATTTTAATATCTTCTATCCCTTTGCTATTAATATACTGGCCACCAATAGAATCATGATCAGTTATAGATATATATTTAACTTCATTTTTCCTGGCAATATCTATTATTTCTTCAGGAGTATATGCACCATCAGAATAACTTGAATGAATATGTAAATCTGCATACTTCATTTTATACACCTTTTTTCTTTCGTTAAAGTTAGCTTTAATACCTTATAAGTCAACCTATATTTTTAATTAATTATAGTTAAAATATATAATTTTGGTAT
>ERZ826242.1667-NODE-1667-length-22962-cov-4.824726_pt1 | contig 22962 bp, 17 predicted proteins | sample MGYA00519871_ERZ826242 | MGnify/ENA primary metagenome ERZ826242 (study PRJEB31778, sample SAMEA3449226) | human gut metagenome | biome: human gut; feature: human-associated habitat; material: faeces | place: United Kingdom | collected 2010/2012 ...
TCCGCGTGGAGGTGGACAGCCGCAACGAGAAGGTGGGCAAGAAGATCCGCGAGGCCACCCTGGAGAAGATCCCCTTCATGCTGGTGGTGGGCGACCGCGACATGGAGAACGGCACCGTTTCCGTCCGTACCCGCAAGGGCGAGGATCTGGGCGCCATGACGCTGGCCGATTTCAGCGCCAAGCTGCACGAGATCGTGGACAGCAAGTCCCGCGACTGAGTCTCGATAAAAATACAGTTTTTCGCATATTCATACAGTGTGCCGTCCGGCGAATTGCCGGACGGCACACTGCTTTTTTGCGCCCAACCCCGCCGTTTCCAGCATTTCGCCAGTCGGAACCCGGAAAAATCGGGCCGCAGACACACCGTAGAAAGAAAATGTTTTCCTGATACGAAAAACGACGTTTGGAATTAGAACCAAAAATAACGCAAGAAAGTTGAGAAAAGGTGCCGGAATTTGTGCAATTTTACACCAAGAGCAAGAATTTGTTCGCGCATTGCAGACATGTGTCGCTATGATGCCCGCCGACCGTGGCCGCGTTCGTATTGACAAATAATGAACCTATCTGGTAAAATTATTGTACCCCATTAGCACCCTTTTGCAAAAAAATGAAAAATCAGGAGGTAAGTATGAAAAAGTTTCTGAGCTTGCTGCTCGCGCTGGCCATGGCACTGACCCTGGTGGCCTGCGGCGGCGGCAACACCCCCAACAATGGTGGCAGCAACACCGATGGCGACACCGACGCTCCCGCCAAGTACAAGATCGGCATCGTGACCGGCTCCGTTTCTCAGTCTGAGGACGACCGCCGCGGCGCCGAGGCTTTCCAGGCGGAGTATGGCGAGGATATGGTCACGCTGGCCATCTATCCCGACAACTTCACCGAAGAGCTGGAGACCACCATCCAGAACATCGTGAACCTGTCCTCTGATCCCGATATGAAGGCCATCATCGTCAACCAGGCTGTGCCTGGCACCACTGAGGCTTTCCGCAAGATCAAAGAGACCCGCCCTGACATCATCTGCATCGCCGGTGAGGCTCACGAGGATCTGCCCGAGATCGGTTCCGCTGCTGACCTGGTCTGCAACAACGACTTTGTCTCCCGCGGTTATCTGATCATCCGCACCGCTCATGAGCTGGGCTGCGACACTTTCGTGCACATCTCCTTCCCTCGTCATCTGGCTTATGAGACCATGTCCCGCCGTCTGGCCATCATGAAGGCCGCCTGTGAAGAGTTCGGCATGACGCTGGTGGAAGAGACCGCTCCCGACCCGACCTCCGACGTTGGCGTGTCCGGCGCTCAGGCTTACATCCTGGAGAAGGTGCCCGAGTGGGTTCAGAAGTACGGCAAGAACGCTGCCTACTTCTGCACCAACGATGCCCACACCGAGCCCCTGCTGAAGCAGCTGCTGGAGTACGGCGGTTACTTCATCGAGGCTGACCTGCCCTCTCCCCTGATGGGTTATCCCGGCGCTCTGGGTCTGGACCTGACTGAGGAAGCCGGCGATTTCGAGAAGATTCTGGCCAAGGTTGAGTCCGCCATCAACGAAAAGGGCGGCGCCGATCACTTCGGCACCTGGGCTTACTCCTATGGTTACACCCTGTCCGCCGGCCTGGCCCAGCACGCCAAGAACGTCATCGACGGTACCGCTGAGCTGACCGACATGGACGATGTCGCTGCCGCTCTGCAGAAGTATTCTCCCAAGGCTGAGTGGAACGGCGCTGGCTACACCAACGCTACCACCGGCGTCAAGTCCGAGAACGTGTTCCTGATCTATCAGGATACTTACATCATGGGCGATCCCGGCAAGTTCATGGGCAACGCTGAGGTGGAGATCCCCGAGAAGTATTTCACCATCAGCTGACATCGCTTTTGTAAAGCACAACGTATAGGACAGGGGGGAGGGAGTCCTCCCCCCTGTTTACTTTTAGGTAGGGTATATTATGGAAAATAAGAATGCTCCCTTGTTGGAGATGCGCAACATCCAGAAGGACTTCTTCGGAAACCAGGTGTTGACGGACATCAACTTCACGCTGAAAGAGGGCGAGGTGCTGGGTCTGGTCGGTGAAAACGGCGCCGGAAAGAGCACCCTGATGAAGATCCTGTTCGGCATGGACGTGATCCGCGAGACCGGCGGTTACAAAGGCGACGTCCTCATCAACGGCGAGAAGGTGACCTTCAACACGCCGTTTGACGCACTGGAGGCCGGTATCGGCATGGTGCACCAGGAATTCTCTCTGATCCCGGGCTTTACCGCCACGGAAAACATTCTGCTCAACCGTGAGCCGAAAAAGAAAAACGTCATCTCAGAAGTGTTCGGCGACAGAATGGACACTCTCAACTATAAGGAAATGGATGCGCGCGCCAAGAGCGCCATCGAAAAAATGGGCGTGGAGATCGACCAGAAAATGGTCATCAGCAGCATGCCCGTGGGCCACAAGCAGTTTACCGAGATCGCCCGTGAGCTCAGTAAGGAAAACCTGAAGCTGCTGATCCTGGACGAGCCCACTGCCGTGCTGACGGAGAAAGAGGCCGACGCGCTGCTGGACTCCATCCGCGGTATGTCCGCACGGGGCATCGCGGTCATCTTCATCACCCACCGTCTCCATGAGATCCTCTCCGTCTGCGACAAGGTGGTCATCATGCGCGACGGCTATGTGGTCAAGGACACCCCCGCCAAGGAAACGGACGTGTCCGACATCACCAAATGGATGGTGGGCCGCAATGTGGAAAGCGGCGCCGCGGCCCAGGACATCAAGATCGATCCCGATGCCAAGACCATCATGTCCATCCGCAAGCTGTGGGTGGATATGCCCGGCGAGATCGTCCGCAACGTGAACCTTGACATCAAGGAAGGCGAGATCCTGGGTATCGGCGGTCTGGCCGGTCAGGGCAAGCTGGGCATCCCCAACGGTATCATGGGCCTGTATGAGGCCGGCGGCACCGTGGAGTTTGACGGCAAGCCCATTGCCCTGAACAGTCCCCGCAGGTGCCTGGATGCTTCTCTGGCCTTCGTGTCGGAGGATCGCCGGGGCGTGGGCTTGCTGCTGGACGAGTCTCTGGAGTGGAACGTGGCCTTCCCCGCCATGCAGATCCACAACAAGTTCCTGAAGAAGCGCCTGTTCTTCACCTGGCGCGACGAAAAGGCCATTCACGAGGTCACGCAGAAATACATCGACGAGCTGCAGATCAAGTGCACCAGCTCTCTGCAGAAGGCGAGAGAGCTGTCCGGCGGCAACCAGCAGAAGATCTGTCTGGCAAAGGCGTTCGCGCTGGAGCCCCGCTTCCTGTTTGTCTCCGAGCCCACCCGCGGCATCGACGTCGGCGCGAAGGCTTTGGTGCTGGAGGCGCTGAAAAAGTTCAACCGCGAGAGCGGCATCACCGTGGTGATGATCTCCTCCGAGCTGGAGGAGCTGCGCCAGACCTGTGACCGGATCGCCATCGTCTCCGGCGGCAAGATCGCCGGTATCCTGCCGGCTGACCACAGTGCCGAGGAATTCGGCATGCTGATGGTCAGTCAGGTGAAGTAAGGAGGACAAGATGGGCAAAAATGTAACGACGAGTCTTGGCAACAAGACGAAATTTGCACAACTGGTGGATAGCTTCGGCCTGCCCCGCCTGATCATTACGGGCTTTTTGCTGCTGCTGTTCATCGCGGCGCCTATCGTAGGAGCGGACTTTACCACCCAGCTGACCAACACCATCACCCGCTTCAGCTGGAACGCCGTTCTGGTGCTGGCCATGGTTCCCATGATCCACTCCGGCTGCGGCCTGAACTTCGGCCTGCCTCTGGGCATCATTTCCGGCCTGCTGGGCGCCACGCTGTCCATCGAGCTGGGCTTTACCGGCTTTGCCAGCTTCATTATGGCCATTCTGATCTCCACCCCCTTCGCGCTGCTGTTCGGCGGCGGCTACGGCTGGCTGCTGAACAAAATCAAGGGCGGCGAGATGATGGTCGCCACCTATGTGGGCTTCTCCTCGGTGTCCTTCATGTGCATGATGTGGCTGCTGCTGCCGTATCACAGCCCCACCATGGTCTGGGGCTTCGCCGGTACCGGCCTGCGTACCGTCGTCTCCCTGGAGGGCTTCTATGATAAGGCCTTGGCCAACTTCCTGATGATCGACCTGAACGAGGCTCTGGGTATCAATCTGGTGATCCCCACCGGAAGCCTGCTGTTCTTCGCGCTGCTGGCCTTCCTGATGTGGGCGTTCCTGCACACCAAGACCGGCACCGCCATGACCGCCGTGGGCTCCAACCCCGCCTTCGCCAAGGCTGCCGGCATCAACGTGGACAAGATCCGCCTGATCTCCGTGGTCATGTCCACCTGGCTGGGCGCCGTGGGCATCCTGGTGTACGAGCAGGGCTTCGGCTTCATCCAGCTGTACATGGGCCCCTTCTGGATGGCAATGCCCGCCGTGGCCGCCATTCTGATCGGCGGCGCCTCGGTAAACAAGGCGTCTATCGCCAACGTGATCATCGGTACGTTCCTCTATCAGGGCATCGTCACCATGACCCCCACGGTCATGAACTCCGCCTTCCACATGGACATGTCCGAGGTCATCCGTATCGTTGTCTCCAACGGTATGATCCTGTACGCTCTGACCAGAAAGACTGAAAGGGGGCGCTGAGCATGAAAGGAAAACGGAAGAATTTCAGCCCTGTGGGCATTGTCCGCGACAACTCGGTGCCCGTGCTGTTTATTATCATCTGCCTGATCATGATCCCGCTGTCCGGCTTTTCGCCCAGCTATGTGCTCAATGAAGTCATGACCCGCCTGGGCCGCAACTCCTTCATGATCCTGAGCCTGCTGATCCCCATCATGGCCGGTATGGGTCTGAACTTTGGTATGACCCTGGGCGCCATGGCCGGTGAGATCGGCCTGATCCTGGTGGCCGACTGGCAGATCTGGGGCATCCCCGGTCTGATCCTGGCGGCAATCATCTCCATTCCCATCTCCGTGCTGCTGGGCCTGATGTGCGGCAAGATCCTGAACCGGGCCAAGGGCCGTGAGATGATCACCAGCTACTTCATCGCCTTCTTTATGGGCGGTGTGTATCAGTTGGTGGTGCTGTACATGATGGGCCCCATTATCCCCATCGCCCATAACTCTCTGAAGCTGCCCCGCGGCTACGGTATCCGCAATACCGTCAGCCTGCTGCCCATGCGCCAGAGCATTGATAACGCCCTGGCCGTCTATGTGGGCGGCGTGAAGATCCCTGTGCTGACCCTGATCATCATCGCGCTGGCCTGCCTGTTCATCTTGTGGTTCCGCAGGACCAAGCTGGGTCAGGACATGCGTGCCGTGGGCCAGGATATGGAAGTGGCCCGCGATGCCGGTATCAATGTGGAGCGCACCCGTATCATTTCCATCATCATGTCCACCGTGTTCGCCGGTTTCGGCATGATCATTTATCTGCAGAACATGGGTAACTTCCCCACCTATACCGCCCACACCAACGTGGGTATGTTCTGCATCGCGGCGCTGCTGGTGGGCGGCGCGTCCGTGGAAAAGGCGTCCATCGGCAACGTGTTCCTGGGCGTGATCCTGTTCCACACCATGTTCGTGGTGGCGCCCTTTGCCGGCACCAAGATCACCGGTGACTCCATGATCGGCGAGTACTTCCGTGTGTTCATCTCCTACGCCGTTATCACGGTCGCGCTGGTCATGTACGAGGCCAAGAAGCGTAAGTCCCAGAGCATGCTGGGCCAGATGCTGGCCCAGGCTCAGCTGGAAGAGGAGGGTAAGACAGAATGAAAGCGCGCAAACTGATTATCCGAATCGCCGCCGTTGTGGTGCTGATCGTGATCGGCATCATCATGAGCATCATTGGCCGCGGCCATACCATCTATCTGGACAACAAGACCCTGGAATACGAGGGCCAGACCTACAAGGCCCCCTATAAGGTGACGGTCACCGTGGACGGTGAGCAGCTGACCAAGCTGTACGACAAGGAGCGCGGCTCCACCACCTGCCTGGGCCAGACCTTTACCGTGACGCTGGAGGTCATGGAGACCAAGAACGGTGCGGAAGAAGTCCAGACCTACAAGATCCCCATCCCCAAGAACATGGACGGCGTCATCATCAACATCCCCGGTTATCTGGCCGGGCTGCCTGAGGAAGCATATCTGACGGAGTTCGTCCCGGTCGTGACCGAGGAACCCGATGAGGAGGATCCCTCCACCGGCGACGATCTGATCCCCGGCAGCGAGGACACCACGCTTCCCGACGCGTAATAACGATCTGATACAGCCCATGCTGCCCGCATGGGCTGTATCAGCCTTGTCATTTCAATTTGGAGGTAAATACTATGGCAGTTTTATCCGGACTGAAGCCCGAAAAGGTATTTGAATATTTTGAAAAGCTCTGCTCCGTGCCTCACGGCAGCGGCAACACCAGGATCATCAGCGATATGTGCGTGGGCTTCGCCAGGGAGCTGGGCCTGCGGTACCGGCAGGAGAGCTGCAACAACGTCATCATCTGGAAGGACGCTTCCGCGGGGTATGAGAGCGCCGCGCCCATCATTTTGCAGGGCCATATCGACATGGTCTGCGCCAAGACCGACGACTGCGCCAAGGACATGACCGCGGAGGGTCTCGACCTGCGGACGGACGGCGAATGGGTGTGGGCCGACAAGACTTCGCTGGGCGGCGACAACGGCATCGCCGTGGCCATGATCCTGGCCATCCTGGCGGACGACACGCTGGCCCATCCGCCCATCGAGGCGGTGTTCACCGTGGACGAGGAGGTGGGCATGGACGGCGCCTTCGCGCTGGACTGCTCCGACCTGAAGGGCAGGAAGCTGCTGAATCTGGACTCCGAGATGGAGGGCGTATTCACGGTGTCCTGCGCGGGCGGACTGCGGGCGGACTGCCATCTGCCCGGCGCTATGGAGCCGGTGGACGGCATGAGCGGCTATACCGTTACGCTCTCCGGCCTGCAGGGCGGCCACTCCGGCGCGGACATCCATCTGGGCCGGGCCAGCGCCAACCAGCAGATGGGCCGGGTGCTGTACAGCGCCATGGAGCGCTTTCACGGTCTGCGGCTGGCGGCGGTCTCCGGCGGCCAGTTCGACAACGTGATCTGCTCCCGCTGCGACGCGGCGGTGGCCATCCCGTCCGGAAAGGAGGCGGCGTTCGAGGCGTTTATCGCGGAATTCGACGCCATCCTGAGAAACGAATATGCCGGCTGCGACGACGGCATCTCCCTGACCTGCGGCAAGGCCGACGTGACCGCCGCCATCAGCGAGGTCAGCACCAACCTGATGCTGCACACACTGCTGGCGCTGCCCCAGGGCGTGCAGGCCATGAGCGTGGACTTCCCCGGCCTGACGCAGACCTCCCTGAACATGGGCGTACTGAAGCTGGAGGAGGACGGCCTGTATATCACCTTCTCCATCCGCTCCAGCATCGCCTCCCAGAAGGAGATGCTGGCCCAGCGGGTCCACTCCATCGTGGAGTTCGCCGGAGGTACGGTCACCGAGCGGGGCAAGTACCCCGGCTGGCAGTATGAGCGGAACTCGCAGTTCCGGGACACGGTGCTGGCGGCCTATCACGACCTGACCGGCAAGGAGGGTGTGGTGGAGGCCACCCACGGCGGCCTGGAGTGCGGCCTGCTGATCGAGAAGATTCCCAGCCTGGACGCCGTCTCCATGGGGCCCGAGCTGCACGATGTACACTCCGTCCGGGAGCGGCTGAATGTACCGTCCACCGAGCGGGTATACGCGCTGGTGTGCGAGACACTCAAGCGCAGCAGATGACCGGCGACCACAATATCTGGTGCATCCTCCCTGCAAAACGCATCGTTTTGCAGGGAGGATGTCTTTTTGTTGCAATTTTTGCAAGACAGCCGCCAAAAGGCATGGGCTTTCGTGGCAATAGAAATATGGATATCTCCGTGCATATCCCGCATAAAACCGAAGAATCAACCGGCCAAAACGGAAGAAAACTCGCGCGGCGATCCGCGGTGTAAAGACTTTGCAAAAATTAAAATGAATTATTCTTCATTTTGACTTGCAAAAAACGGGGCGCGGGAGTATAATACGTCCGTTGAATCCGTTTGGCCGCGGCGCGCGGCACAATTAAAGTGAGGAGAGTATATCATGAAAAAGTTTTTTGCACTGATCCTGGCGCTGGTCATGGCCCTGAGCCTGGTGGCCTGCGGCGGCGGCAGCAACGGCGATAACGGCGGCAGCGACGCCAAGGCCAAGCTGCGCTTCGTCACCGGCGGCGAGTCCGGCACCTATTACGCCTTCGGCAGCGTCATCGCTCAGCATGCCACCAACAACGCCGGTGTCGACGTGGTCGGCCTGGTGGGCAACGGCTCCCAGTCCAACGTGCAGGAGCTGCAGGACGGCAATGCCGAGCTGGCCTTCTGCCAGTCCGACGTAATGGCCTATGCCTATAACGGCACCAACATCTTTGAAGAGCACGGCAAGGTGGACTGCTTCTCCACCGTGGCCGCCCTGTACATGGAGCAGGTGCAGATCGTCACCGTTGATCCCACCATCAAGACCGTGGCCGACCTGGAGGGCAAGAAGGTCTCCGTGGGCGCCGCCGGTTCCGGTGTGTATTTCAACGCCAAGGACATCCTGACCGCTTACGGCCTGGGCGATGTCAACGAGAACGATGAGTTTACCCAGATCAACGCCACCTATCAGTCCTTTGGCGACAGCGCCAACGACCTGAAGGACGGCAAGATCGACGCCGCCTTTATCGTGGCCGGCGCTCCCACCACCGCTGTTACCGACCTGGCTACCACCAAGGACGTGCATCTGGTCAGCCTGGATGACGAGCATATCGCCAAGCTGCTGGAGACCTCCGACTACTACACCAAGACCGTCATCCCCAAGGATGTGTATGGTCTGGATGAGGATGTGACCACCGTGGCCGTGGCCGCTGTGATCCTGGCCCGCAACGATGTGTCCGAGGATGCCATCTATGCCCTGACCGCCGACATCTTTGACAACGCCGCTGATCTGGTCAGCAGCCACGCCAAGTACGGCGAGCTGAGCCTGGAGTTCGGTTCCTCCATCACCTCCGTGCCCTATCACCCCGGTGCCGCCAAGTACTTTGCCGAGAAGGGCTTCACCGTTCAGTAAAAGCTGTACGGAACATTAACAGGAAAAACCTCTATTGAGACTACGGCGGGCCCGTCCCGCCGTAGTTCTCGCTGTTCTTTGGCATAGCATCCCCAAAACCACACCAAGGAGATCCACTATGAAATTGTTCAAGAAACGGGTCGAAGAGGCCCCGGCTGTTGACACCTCCGCCGCCTCCGGCGAGGATATGGCCGCCGATCTGGACGCGGTGATGCGCAAATATGACCGTGAATCCAACACCCGCATCTGGGAAGGCCCCCTCCGCTGGATCACCGGCGGGCTGATGGCGGCGTTCTCTCTGTACTGCATCGCAATGACCCTGTGGTCCACGGCTCTGCCGGAGACCCGTCTGAGCCTGTTCCTGGCCTGCATCGTATTCATCGGTTTTCTGACCTATCCCATCAAGAAGGGCCATGTGAAGGTCAACTTCATGCCCTGGTATGATATCGTGCTGATGCTGGTGGGCACCGGCTGCTTCCTGTATTTCGCCTTCAACGCCATGACGCTGATCAAGCTGGCCACCCGCATCGAGCCCATCCATGTGGTCATCGGCGCGGTGGGTATCCTGATCCTGCTGGAGCTGTGCCGCCGCTGCGTGGGTCTGCCCATCCTGTGCGTGGTGGGCGTGCTGCTGGTGTACACCTTCTACAACCAGCTCGGTTGGAACCCCGACTTTTATCAGGCGCTGAAGAACATCATCTATAAGCTGTTCTATACCACCAACGGTGTTATCGGCACCCCCGTCAACGTCTGCTATACCTACATCGTTCTGTTCATCATCTTCGGCGCGTTCCTGGAGCGCACCGGTATCGCCAACTTCTTCATCAGCTTCGCCAACCGCATCGCCGGTTGGTCCAGCGGCGGCCCTGCCAAGGTAGCGGTCATCTCCTCCGCCCTGTGCGGCATGGTGTCCGGTTCCTCCGTGGGCAACACCGTTACCACCGGCTCGGTCACCATCCCCATGATGAAGAAGACCGGCTATAAGCCGGAGTTTGCCGGCGCTGTCGAGGCGGCTGCCTCCACCGGCGGCCAGATCATGCCTCCCATCATGGGCGCTGCCGCCTTCCTGATGGCGGAGTACATGGGCCTGCCCTATAAGGATGTGGCCGTCAAGGCCATCCTGCCCGCCGTGCTGTACTTCACCGGCATTTTCATTGCTGTTCACCTGGAGGCCAAGAAGCTGGGCCTGAAGGGTCTGTCCCGGGACGAAATGCCCGCCTGGAAGGATCTGGGCCGCAAGAGCTATCTGCTGCTGCCGCTGATCCTGCTGGTGTGGCTGGTATCCTCCGGCGCAAAGACCATGCAGTTCTCCGCCGCCGTCTCCATTCTGGCCGCCGTCGTTGTGGGCTTCCTGAATAAAGATGAACGCCTGACCCCCAAGAAGATCTTCGAGGCACTGGAAGCCGGCGCCCGCGGCGCCATCACCGTCGGCGTGGCCTGCGCCGTGGCCGGTATGATCGCCGGCTGCATCACCGTCACCGGTCTGGCTTCCATCCTGATCAACGGCATCGTAGGTCTGGCTGGCAACGCCACCATTATCGGTCTGGTGCTGACCATGGTCTGCTGCATTATCCTGGGCATGGGCGTTCCTACTACCGCCAACTACTGCATCATGGCCTCCACCTGCGCCCCGATCCTGATCAAGATGGGCATCCCTGTGGTGGCGGCCCACTTCTTCGTGTTCTACTTCGGTATCGTGGCGGATATCACGCCTCCTGTGGCGCTGGCCGCCTACGCGGGCTCCGCCATCGCCAAATCCGACCCCATGAAGACCGGCCTGAACGCCACGAAGCTGGCGATCGCCGCGTTTATCGTCCCCTACATCTTTGCCTACTCCCCCGCCCTGCTGTTTGAGAACATCTCCGGCTGGTGGGAGGTGGCCCAGATCTGCATCAGCGCCCTGCTGGGCATCTTCGGCATCGCGGCGGCCCTCAATGGGCATCTGTACAAGAAGCTGTCCTGGGTCTTCCGCATCCTGCTGGCGGTCGGCGGTCTGGGCATGATGATCCCCGGTACGCTCACCGACGTGGCGGGCCTGGCGCTGGTGGCAGTTGTCGTGGTCGTACAGTACCTCTCTGCCAAGCGTGAAAAAGCAACGATCAAATGATCTCCTTTCTGTGAAAAGGCCCGTCGTTCTCGGCGGGTCTTTTTCGTGATAACGCGGGAATGCGGCAGACACATTGCCTCAGGAAAGTTCAAAAACGGAGTTGTGCAAAATGCCAAGGGCGAAATCGGATGAACTAATATGAGAAATCTGACGCAAAACGCGCAAAATTGGAGAAAAACAGAAAGAGACAGCAAAATTTATTCCTGTTTTTTGCAAAAACGTTTCAGAAAAAAATTCTTATGTCAGAATTAAGCTGCGCTTATGTTCCAAGAACAACACATTTCTGGCAAAAATTTGAAATGTGATTGCGAAAACAGCCGCCGATTTCGGATTTTACGGGATGTTGAACGAAAAAATGTTTTTATGCAAATCGACGAAAAAATCGTACAAAAATTATTTTTCGCTGAAAAATAATTTGAAAGCTTGACGGAAAAAGTAGGTTTTTATTATAATATAGTGCGGAACAAAAATGAAAGATTCCCCATCCGGGGAAGAAAGAGGAAAACACATTATGGAAAAGTATCTGGTCATAGCCACATTTATTGGCTCGATCATCGCGCTGCTGTTCGCGTTCATCACGGGCAAGCGCGTCCTGAGCTTTGACGAGGGCACTCCTCTGATGAGCAAGATCTCCCGCTCCATCCGCGAGGGCGCCAACGCGTACCTGAAGCGGCAGTACACCGTGGTGGGCATCTTCTTTGCCTGCATGATCGTGGTGCTGTGCATCATGGCAGCCTGCGGTCTGCTGACCTGGTTCGTGCCCTTCGCCTTCCTGACCGGCGGCTTCTTCTCCGGCCTCTCTGGCTTCGTGGGCATGCGCATCGCCACCAAGGCCAACTGCCGCACCGCCAACGCCTGCCGCGACGGCCTGAATAAGGGCCTGCGCGTGGCGTTCTCCGCCGGCTCCGTCATGGGCTTCACCGTGGTGGGTCTGGGCCTGCTGGACATCAGCGTGTGGTTCATGCTGCTGCGCTTCGTGTTCAAGCTGGATGCCGCCAATATCACCAGCGCCATGCTGACCTTCGGTATGGGCGCCAGCTCCATGGCCCTGTTCGCCCGTGTGGGCGGCGGTATCTTTACCAAGGCCGCCGACGTGGGCGCCGACCTGGTGGGCAAGGTGGAAGCCGGTATCCCCGAGGACGACCCCCGCAACCCCGCCGTCATCGCCGATAACGTGGGCGACAACGTGGGCGACGTGGCCGGTATGGGCGCTGACCTGTACGAGAGCTATGTAGGCTCCATCATCTCCGCCTCCGCCCTGGGCGTGGCCGCCTTCTCCGGCGAGGCCTTCAGGGCCATGGCCATCCCCATGGTCATGGCAGCTGTGGGCATCATCTGCTCCATCATCGGCTCCTTCTTCGTCAAGACCGAGGAGAACGCCGACCAGCGTACCCTGCTGAAGGCCTTGTCCCGCGGCACCAACCTGGCCGCCGTACTGATCGCCATCATCTCCTTCTTCCTGGTGTGGAAGCTGCTGGGCATCGAGCACTGGGGCCTGTATGTGGCCATTCTGTCCGGCCTGGTGGCCGGCGTGCTGATCGGCAAGGCCACCGAGTACTACACCTCCGACACCTATAAGCCCACCCAGGAGCTGAGCAGCAAGAGCCAGACCGGCTCCGCCACCATCATCATCGGCGGTCTGGGCCTGGGCATGCTGTCCACCGCACTGCCCATCATCATCGTGGCCGTCTGCATCCTGCTGGCCTTCTTCCTGTCCGGTGGTTCCACCAACGCCAGCATGGGCCTGTACGGCATCGCTCTGGCTGCCGTCGGCATGCTGAGCACCCTGGGCATCACCCTGGCCACCGATGCCTATGGCCCCGTGGCCGACAACGCCGGCGGCATCGCCGAGATGGCCGGCCTGGAGCCGGAGGTCCGTCAGCGCACCGACGCGCTGGACTCCCTGGGCAACACCACCGCCGCCACCGGCAAGGGCTTCGCCATCGGCTCCGCCGCGCTGACCGCCCTGGCTCTGATGGCCTCCTATATCGAGAAGGTCAAGGAAGTAGGCGCGGCTGACGTTACCTTCAACGATTTCTCCCTGATGAATCCCCTGGTTCTGGTGGGTCTGTTCATCGGTGCCTGCCTGCCCTTCGTGTTCGCCGCGCTGACCATGAACTCCGTGGGCCGTGCCGCCCAGAGCGTGGTTTTGGAGGTGCGCCGCCAGTTCAAGGAGATCGCAGGTCTGATGGACGGCAAGGCCGATCCCGACTATGCACGCTGCGTCGACCTGTGCACCAAGGCCAGTTTGAAGGAAATGGTGGTTCCCACCGTTATCGCCGTGGTCACCCCCATCGTGGTGGGTATGATCCTGGGCTATAAGGGCGTTGTGGGCCTGCTGGCCGGCGCCACCGTCACCGGCTTCCTGATGGCCATCTACATGGCCAACGCCGGCGGTGCATGGGACAACGCCAAGAAGTACATTGAGGCAGGCAACTTCGGCGGCAAGGGCAGCGACTGCCACAAGGCCGGCGTCGTGGGCGACACCGTGGGCGATCCCTTCAAGGATACCTCCGGCCCCGCCATCAACATCCTCATCAAGCTGCTGAGCATGGTCTCCATCGTGTTCGCCGGCCTGGTGGTAAACTTCTCCATCCTGTAACATAACAACATCCATATCACAAATAGAGAACGCCCCGGCCACAGGCCGGGGCGTTCTCTATTTGTTCTCTTTTATGCTTCGTCCAGCTCCAGCACCACGGGGCAGTGGTCGCTGCCGGTGATCTCCGGCCAGATATCGGCGTTCTTCACCCGGGGCAGCAGACGCTCCGACACGATGAAGTAGTCGATGCGCCACCCCGCGTTCTTCTCGCGGGCGTGGAAGCGGTAGCTCCACCAGGAATAGGCCCCGGTGCGGTCGGGGTACAATGTGCGGAAGGTGTCGGCAAAGCCGCTGGCGAGAAGCTGCGTCATTTTCGCCCGCTCCTCATCGGAGAAGCCGGGGTTCATGCGGTTGGTCTTGGGATTTTTCAGGTCGATCTCCTGATGGGCCACGTTCAGGTCGCCGCAGTAGACCACCGGCTTCTTTTCGTCCAGCGCCATCAGGTATTCCCGGATGTCGTCCTCCCACTCCATGCGGTAGTCCAGCCGGGACAGCTGATCCTTGGAGTTGGGGGTATAGCAGCACACCAGATAGAAATCCTCGTACTCTGCCGTGATGACCCGGCCCTCGTGCCGGTGGATATCCGGGCCGAAGTCGTAGGTGACGGACAGCGGCTCTCGCCGGGTAAAGACGGCAGTGCCGGAATAGCCCGCCTTGTCGGCGCTGTTCCAGAACCGGTGATAGCCCGGCAGGTCGAATTCCGCCTGCTCCGGGCGCATCTTCGTCTCCTGCAGGCAGATCACGTCCGCGTCGGCAAAGGCGCAGAAATCCAGAAAGCCCTTGCCCAGGCACGAGCGCAGACCGTTGACGTTCCATGAGATCAATCGCATAAGGGGAAGCTCCTTCTCTCTTTTTTGCCATCATACCACATTTTCTCCCCCTTGACAACCGGAAGCGCGCCGGGTATACTGATTCAAAACCGTTCCATTTGGAACACATTTTTAAGGAGTACGCTATGAACGATCACGCGGCGCTTCTGCGGCAGCATTTCCTGTTTCAGGGTGCGGAGGAGCTTCTTTCCGACGCGCTGGCCCTGGGGGCGGAGCGCTTCTCGCGGGGTGAGACCATCTGCGATCCCGCCACGGCGGAGCGGGCCCTTGGCATCGTGCTGGAGGGCCGGGCTGAGGCGGTGGCGCCCACCCGGGAGCGGGCGGTGCTGGCGGCCTTCGGCCCCGGCGACACCTTCGGCGCGGCGGCGCTGTTCGGCGGCGAGGGCTATGTCTCCCGCATCCGGGCGGTGACGGGCTGTACGGTACTGCTGCTGCCGGAGGCACTGCTGCGGCAGTGGTTCGCCCGCTGTCCCCGGATGGCGGTGAACTACATTGCCTTTCTCTCCGGCCGGGTGCGGTTCCTCAACGGCAAGATCGCCATCTTCACCCAGGACAGCGCCCAGCACCGGCTGTACCGCTGGCTGCGGGCTAACTGCGACGAGACGGGATGCCTGCCGGAGAAGCTCAGCATGACGAAGCTGGCGGCCACCCTGTCCATGGGCCGCACCAGCCTGTACCGGGCCATGGAGGAGCTGGAGGAGGCAAAGCTGATCGTTCGTGACGGAAAAAGAATCGAGGTAATCCTATGAAATCCATCAAATCCCTTGTCAGCCTGCTGCTGGCACTGACCCTGGCCCTGAGTCTGAACGCCTGCGGTACGCAGGCCAATACCGAGCCGGAGCAGACCGACGATACCCCTACCCCGGCGGAGGTGAACCTGTACGTCCTGTCCGGCCCCACCGGCATCGGCGCCATGAACCTGTGGGCCGCCGCCGACGCGGGCGAGACGCAGAACACCTATCACATCACCATGACCGGCGCCAATGACGAGGTGGTGGCTGCCATCTCCAACGGCGACGCCGATATTGCCGCTGTGGCCACCAACCTGGCGGCGACCCTCTACAACAAGACCAGCGGCGGCGTGACGGTGCTGGCGGTGAACACCCTGGGCGTGCTGTCCTTGCTGGGCAACGGGCAGGAGGTGGCGACCATCGCCGATCTGGCGGGCAAGACCATCTATGCCCCCGGTCAGGGCGCGAACCCGGAGTATATCCTCCGCTATGTGCTGACCGGCAACGGTCTTGATCCCGACAAGGATGTGACCATCCAGTTCGTGGGCGAGGGCAGCGAGCTGCTGACCGTGTGGCAGACTGATCCCGAGGCCATCATCATGGCCCCGCAGCCGGTGGCCACCAGCATCCTGATGCAGAACGAGAACGCCGGGACCCTCTTCAACATGACCGATGAGTGGGACAAGGTGTCCGGCGGTGACAGCACATTGATGATGGGCTGCGTCATTGTCCGCAACGAATTCCTGCAGGAGAACCCCGGCGCGGTGGCGCTGTTTTTGCAGGAGTACGCCGCCTCCATTGAGAAGGCCCAGTCCGACGTGGAGGGCACCGCCGCCCTGTGTGAGCAGTACGGCCTGATCCCCAAGGCGGCGCTGGCGAAGGCCGCCATCCCCTCCTGCGGCCTGACCTTCGTCACCGGTGCGGAGATGAAGTCCGCGCTCAGCGGCTATCTGCAGGTGATGTTTGACGCCGATCTCAAGAGCGTGGGCGGCGCCATGCCCGGCGACGACTTCTATTACGGTGCGTAAAGCGCTGAAAAACAGCATAGCGGTACTGTTCTGGCTGCTGATCTGGCAGTTGGCGGCCACGGCCGCCAACCGGGCGCTGCTGCTGCCGCTGCCCACGCCGGTGGATACCCTCCGGGCGCTGCTGGCGCTGATGGGACAGTCGGGCTTCTGGCGGGCCACAGGGCTGTCGCTGCTGCGGATCTGCACCGGATTTGCGCTGGCGGTGGCGGCAGGCACGCTGTGCGCCGCCGCGTCCGCCCGATGGCGGGCCTTCCGGTGGCTGTCCGGGCCGCTGCTGCGGCTGATCCGGGCCATCCCGGTGGCGGTGTTCACCATCGTGGTGTTCCTGTGGGTCAGCCGGGCCTATATTCCCAGCACCATCGTGTTTCTGACGGTGCTGCCCATCGTGTGGAGCAACATGGAAACGGGGCTGCGCCACATCGACCGCCAGCTCTCTGAGATGGCGCAGGTGTTTGGCATGCGCCGCCGGGACACCCTGCGGCACATCATCCTGCCCCAGCTTCGCCCCTATGCCGCCGCGGCCATCGCCACGGGTCTGGGCTTTGCCTGGAAGGCCGGCATCGCCGCCGAGGTCATCTGCCGCACGCAGGGGTCTCTGGGCGACCTGCTGTGGAGCGGCAAGGCCAGCGTCAGCTATGACGAGGTGTTCGCCCTGACGGTGGTGATCGTGCTGTGCAGCTCACTGCTGCAGGGCGCTGCGGCGCATCTGACGGGAAAGGAGGACGGCCATGCTGCGGCTTGACCATGTGACCTTCGGCTACGGCGCGGAGGTGCCGGTGGTGCGGGACTTCTCGCTGGAGATCCCGCAGGGCGGCCGCGTCTGTCTGACCGGCCCCTCGGGCCAGGGAAAGACCACCGTGCTGCGGCTGCTGCTGGGGCTGGAAGCGCCCCGGCAGGGGACGGTCTTCGTCCCCGCGGGCACCCGGTTTTCCGCCGTATTTCAGGAGGATCGTCTGCTGCCCTGGAAGACCACATTGGAAAACGCGGCTCTGTTCAGCGACGAGGCCACCGCCCGCCGCATCCTGACGGAGCTGGGGCTGGGTGACAGCCTCGACGCCCTGCCGGAGACACTCAGCGGCGGCATGAAACGCCGCGCGGCCCTGGGCCGTGCGCTGGCCCACCCCTTCGACGTGCTGGTGCTGGACGAGGCCCTGACGGGGTTGGACGACGAGACCAGAGCCCGCTGCCTGGCCGTCATTGACCGCGCGGCAGGCGCCCGGACGCTGGTGATGGCCACCCACGATCCCGCGGAGGCACAGGCCCTTCGCGCCCGTCCGGCGGCGGTGACTTGACAAGCCCTGGAAAAACTCCTATAATGGCAGCTACGCCGCACTGCTGTGCGGCGTAGCTTTTCTTATTTGGGAGATCAATTTTATGCAAAAACGACTTGTATCCACCGGCGCGGCGCTGCTGGCAGCGCTGTGCCTGGTGCTGACGCTGGCGGGCTGCGGCGGGGAGAAGTCCCTGCTTGACCAGCCTGTCAAAACCCTTTCCTGCGTGCAGTCCGCCGCTATGCCCACGCTGCTTCCCCTGGGGGACGGCCGGGTGCTGGCCGGATGGGTGGACTATGACCGGGCGATCACGTCCCTGGCCGTGGTGGACATTGCCACAGACCGGACGGTGACCTCTCGCGAGCTGGAGGGCTGCTGGGAGCTGCAGGAGCAGCAGTTCAGCGATGGCCGCGCCGTGCTTTTCAACTGGGAGGCCAGCACCTGGCAGTTCGTTGGGGCTGACCTGGCGGACATCGGCACCTTCTCCTCCGACCAGACCGGCGGCTTCTTCTCTCTGGACGGCAGCCGCTACTACTTTGTGCAGGACGACGTGCTGTGCCGCGCCGATGTAGCTGGCGGCCAGACGGAGCGGGTAGCGCTGGAGACTGACATGCGCTTTATGGACGTGGCGGGCCGCTATCCCGACTCCGATACGCTGTTCCTCCACGGTCTGCTGTCCCCCTACAGCACGGAGAGCGGCACGGCGGTGCTGGATCCGGAGACGGGAGCATACACCATGCTGCAGAAGGACTGGTACGCCACCTATTACGGCGCCGACAGTCCGGAGCTTTTGTGGTTCAACAACGAGACCATGGGCTATGACGTGCTGTATGCGTCGGAGGGCAGGTACTACCGGGCCGACGCGGCGCTGCTGCACGCTGACGAGGCGGATATCCTGCCGGTGTCTGGCTCGGCCTATCTGCTGGGCGCGGCCCAGGACACCACCCTCTACCGGCTGGAGAGCGGCATCTCCGCCTGCCTGCTGCAGGAGGAGCAGCTGGGCGGCACGCTGCGCAATGCCGTATGGCTGCCGGAGCAGGTGCTGGTGGGCTGCGTCTATGGCGGCGGTACCTTCCACCTGACCGCCATAGACCCGGCGCAGCTGACCTTCACCCAGGTATCCGATGGCATCGCGGTGGATGACCCCATGGCGGTGGACACCGCGCTGACGGAGGTCTATTGGAACAGCCTGAACGGCCAGCCCCTGCCCGCCACGCTGCAGGAGGCCCGTGACTATGCCGACCAACTGGAGGAGCGCTACGGCGTGACCATTTTGCTGTCGGCCCAGGGCCAGGAGGCCTGTGAGGCCGTGTGGGACGCCGTCGTTACCACCACCGACCAGTGGCCGCTGGAGGATGAGCCCTACGCCATCGCCCGGACGCTGGAGGCGCTGGATCGCGCGCTGGCCCTGTACCCGGAGGGCTTCTTCCGCCAGATGCGCAACACCATGGGCGAGGGCGGCGTCCGCTTCATCCCGGTGGGCCACATCGAAAACGACGTCAACGCCGTGGGTCTGACCTATGAGACCTACGGCTGGCAGAACATCTATATCGACGTGACGCTGGACACCTTTGAATCGGTCATCTGCCACGAGATCTGGCACGCCACCGAGGGCGTGATCTCCTATCGGGACTGGGTGTCCTTCGACCCGGGAAACTGGTCCGTCTGCAACCCCGACGGCTTCTTCTATAACGAGGATGTGGAGGATGCCGATCCCAACCCGTCCCGCTGGACCTTCAACTACGAGATGGATGCCCAGAACGTGTACTTTGTGGATGCCTACGCCCGTACCAATGCCAAGGAGGACCGGGCCCGGATCATGGAGTACGTCATGGCCAACGAGGATCTGGCCGGCGCCCTGATGCAGTCGCCATACATCACCCAGAAGCTGGAGATCATGTGTCAGGCCATCCGCAACAGCTTTGACACCTCCGCCTGGGGCGACCTGCGCTGGGAGCGGCTGCTGCCGTAAGCGCGGTACATTTTCCTCTGATTTTTTGCCTGTTTCGGTTGCTTTTTGCGGAATTTCTGGTACGATATAGGTGACAAAATATCCGATAAGGCGGTGTGATATGCGGATCGCGGAAAAACTGAAGCAATACGGGATCATCACCTTTGGCTGCGCGCTGTACGCGCTGGGCTTCTGCTGGTGCTGCGTGCCCGGTCATATGTCCATCGGCGGACTGACCGGTGTGGCCCAGGTGCTGAACGTCTTTTTCCCGCGGCTCCCCGTGGGCGTGATGACGCTGGTGATGAACGTGCCGCTGTTCATTCTGGGCCTGAAGCTGCTGGGAAGGAACGTGCTGGTCAGCTCGCTGTACGCCATGGCGGTCAGCTCGCTGATGATCGACGGCATCAACGCCATCCACAGCTTTCAGCCGCTGGAGCCGGTGCTGGCCTGCGTATACGGCGGTATTATCTGCGGCGCGGCCTTCGGCCTCATGCTGCGGCAGGGCGCCACCACCGGCGGCACGGAGCTGGCGGCCCGGCTGGTCAAGCTGAAGGTGCAGCAGCTTCCCATCGGCAAGCTGTGCCTGGCCATCGACCTGGTGGTCATCGTCACCTATTCCCTGACCTTCCGCCAGCTGACCCAGTCGCTGTACAGCATCGCCATGCTGTACATCTGCACCACCGTGATGGACAAGGTGGTCTATGGCGGCAACGCCGCCAAAATGGCCTATATCATTAGTCAGAAGCACGAGGAGATCACCCGGCAGCTTCTGGAGCTGGATCTGGGCGTCACGCTGCTGGACGGCACCGGAGCCTATGCCCACAAGCCCGCGCAGGTCATTCTGTGCGCCTTCAGCCGGGGCTACATCATCCCGGTGAAGAAGCTGGTGCAGCGCATCGACCCCAACGCCTTTATCATTGTCTGTGATACCCATGAGATCCTGGGCGAGGGATTCGGCACCTATGACCCCACGGGGCTGTAAGCGCAAAATTTCATAAAAAGAACGCTCGTCCCCGGGGACGAGCGTTCTTTTATCCTATATCCGGGCCACGCCGCTCTTCCGGGCGGCCTCTGCCACGGCGGCAGCCACCGCCGGGCCCACGCGGGGATCGAAGGCGGCGGGGATGATGTTGTCCGCCGTCAGCTCCTCCGGAGCAATGAGGTCGGCCAGCGCCTGGGCGGCGGCCATCTTCATCTCCTCGTTGATGTCGCTGGCCCGCACGTCAAAGGCGCCCCGGAAGATGCCGGGGAAGGCCAGTACGTTGTTGATCTGGTTGGGATAGTCGCTGCGGCCGGTGGCCACCACCTTGGCGCCGCCCGCCTTGGCGTCGTCGGGGAAGATCTCCGGCGTGGGGTTGGCGCAGGCGAAGAGGATGGCGTCCTTCGCCATGGTGCCCACCATCTCCGCGGTGACCATGCCGGGCGCGCTGACACCGATGAACACATCGGCGCCCACCAGCATCTCCGCCAGCGTGCCGGAGCGGCGCGCCAGATTCGTCACCTGTGCCATCTCCTCCTTGATCCAGTTCAGGCCCTCGCGGCCCGGATAGATGGCGCCTCTGCGGTCGCACATGGTGATATCCCGGAAGCCCGCCGCCAGCAGCAGTTTCACAATGGACACGGCGGCGGCGCCCGCCCCGGAGGTGACGATCTTCACGTCCTCCTTCCGCTTGCCCACCACCTTCAGCGCGTTGGTCAGGCCCGCCAGGGTGATGACGGCGGTGCCGTGCTGGTCGTCGTGGAAGATGGGGATGTCGCACCGCTCCTTCAGCTTCCGCTCAATCTCAAAGCACCGGGGGGCGGCGATATCCTCCAGATTCACGCCGCCGAAGGACCCGGCCAGCAGGGCCACGGTGTTCACGATCTCGTCCACGTCGTGGCTGCGGACGCACAGGGGAATGGCGTCCACGCCGCCGAAGGCCTTGAACAGGACGCATTTGCCCTCCATGACGGGCATCCCCGCCTCCGGGCCGATGTCTCCCAGGCCCAGCACGGCCGTGCCGTCTGTCACCACCGCCACCGTGTTCCAGCGGCGGGGCAGCTCGTAGGACTTGTCCACATCCTTCTGAATTTCCAGGCAGGGGGCCGCCACGCCCGGCGTGTACGCCAGCGAGAGCGCCTCGCGGCTGTCGGCGTTCGGACCTATCACCGCGATGGTTCCGAGCTTGTCCGAAAGCGGAAGTATACCGTTATTTTCCAGCAGAACGGCGGAGCGCAGCGCGCACTCCAGGGAATGCTGCTTGCTTTCCTCCGTAGAAACGGCGGTCAGCGGAATGTCGTCATATTCGGTTTTGTCAAGCTGACCGAGACGTATTCTGGTGCGCATTACATGCACGCAGGCGCGGCGGATATCTTCCTCGGAAACCAGCCCCTTTTCGAGCGCCGCAAGCACGTGGAGGTATGTATTGCCGCAGTTCATGTCGCAGCCTGCCTTCAGCGCGAGGGCGGCAGACTCCGGCGCGGTGGCGGTTATGCAGTGGGTGGTGTGGAAGTCCCGGATAGCCCAGCAGTCGGAGGTGAAATAGCCGTCGAAGCCCCATTCCTTCAGCTTCCCCATGAGGAACGGGCTTGCGCAGGCAGGCTCGCCGTTCACGAGATTATACGCGCCCATCACGCTTTCAACGTGCGCGTCCTTGACCAGGGCGCGGAACGCCGGGAGGTAGGTCTCCTCGATGTCCTTCGGGGATACCTGCGCGTCGAAGGTGTGGCGCTCCGCCTCGGGGCCGCTGTGCACCGCGAAATGCTTCGCGCAGGCGGCGGTTTTCAGGTACTTCCCGTCGCCCTGGAGCCCCCGGACATACTCCTTGCCAAGCTCAGAGGTGAGGTACGGGTCCTCGCCGTAGGTTTCGTGACCCCTGCCCCAGCGCGGGTCGCGGAAAATATTCACGTTGGGCGCCCAGAGGGTCAGACCCTTGTAGATGTCGCGGTCGCCGCGGCGGCTCGCCGCATTGTACTTCGCGCGCGCCTCCGTGGAGGTTATATCCGCGCACTTCCGGAGCATTTCCCGGTCGAACATCGCCGCAAGCCCTATCGCCTGCGGGAACATCGTCGCCGTACCCGCCCGGGCAACTCCGTGAAGTCCCTCGTTCCACCAGTTGTAGGCGGGAAGTCCAGCGGAAGGGACCGCCGGTGCGTCGTATTTGAGCTGCTCCGCCTGCTGCTGGACTGTCAGCGTGTCGGTCAGTGCTTCCGCGCGCTCCTGCGCGGTGAGGTTCGGGTCGTGGTAGTCTGGCATGGTATACCTCCTGTTATTTTTTATAGCCATATTTCCTAGGGTTGTAAGCTTGTTTCACATTCATGCGTTTATCGTGTAACATTTGCGTTATTCCGGACGCATTCTTTCATG
>ERZ826242.1669-NODE-1669-length-22959-cov-4.759518_pt1 | contig 22959 bp, 23 predicted proteins | sample MGYA00519871_ERZ826242 | MGnify/ENA primary metagenome ERZ826242 (study PRJEB31778, sample SAMEA3449226) | human gut metagenome | biome: human gut; feature: human-associated habitat; material: faeces | place: United Kingdom | collected 2010/2012 ...
CCGCCTCCGTGGGCATCCTGCAGGCGCTGGCCCTGACCGGACAGGTCAGCTATGCCGCCGCCATCCCCATCATCATGGGCCAGAATATCGGCACCACCGTTACGGCGCTGCTGTCCTCCGTGGGCACCAATGAGAACGCCAAGCGGGCCGCCGTGGTGCACCTGATGTTCAACGTCATCGGCGTGGTGGTGCTGCTGACGGTGTTCTGCATCGTCAAGGCCATCTTCGCCCCGGCCATTCTCAACGAATCCGCCACCATGTACGGCATCGCCATCGCCCACTCCCTGTTCAATATCCTGTGTACCGCCATGCTGCTGCCTGCCGGTAACCTGCTGGAGAAGTTGGCCATCCGCATGGTGCCCGACGCGGCCCACAAGGAAGAGGCTGCCGTGGAGTTGGATGAGCGTCTGCTGGCCACCCCCTCCCTGGCCCTGCGCCAGTGCCGCGCCGTGGCCAACGACATGGCCGAGTGCGCCGTCCGTGCCCTGGAAAACGCCCTGGCCGCCTTTACCCATTACACCCCCGTCCTGGCGGACAGCATCCGCGCCGACGAGGATCGCTGCGACCACTATGAGGACGTGATCGGCACCTATCTGGTGAAGCTCAGCGCCCAGAAGATGGGCGAGGCCGAGAGCGAGGAGGCCACCGAGCTGCTGAAGACCATCGGCGACCTGGAGCGCATCTCTGACCACGCCGTCAACGTGCTGGAATCGGCGGAGGAGCTGCAGGCCAAGGGCCTCTCCTTCAGCGGCAGCGCCCGGGCCGAGCTCATCACCCTCTCCGACGCCATCCGCGAGATCCTGTCTCTGGCGGAAACCGCCTTCCTGCACCAGGACGTGGAGGCCGCCATGAAGGTGGAGCCGCTGGAGCAGGTCATCGACACGCTGAAGGAGGAAATGCGCACCCGCCACATCCTGCGGATGCAGCAGGGCCAGTGCAGCATCGAGGCCGGCTTCGTCTGGTCGGATCTGCTGACGGATCTGGAGCGCACCTCCGACCACTGCTCCAATATCGCCGGGTGCGTCATCGACGCCGCCCAGCACAACCTGAACCTTCACGAAACGCTCCACGCCATCCGCCGAAACGACGACAGCTTCCAGCGCCGCTTCCGTTCCTATCTGGAAGCCTATTCCTTACCTACTCTTCCATCCATGTAAACGTGAAACGCCCTGCCGCTTCAAAGGCGCAGGGCGTTTCACGTTGTTCTTATAAAAATCCTCTGATATCCACCGCCAGCCGCTCCTCCAGCGCGATGAGCCGCTTGGTGATGTCCTTTGAGGTCTCGTCCGCCGCCTGGTACTGGTTCAGGTACTGGCTCAGGGATTTGACCCCCATGTTGCAGCCGTCGGTCATCAGATCGGCGATGGTCTCGTCCGAGTCGTCCATTCCCAGCTTCATGCCGGTCTTCATGTGGGACATGCCCTTGGCGATGGGGTTGGGGTCCTTCCCCTCGTCGCCGTATTTGTCCAGCAGCGTCTGGATCTCCGCCTTCAGCTTATCGTGCTGGGCCTTGCAGTCTGTCAGCAGGCGGCGGAAGTGCTTGTCCGCCACCCGATCCACCACGTCGCTGATGGCCGAGACGCCCATTTTGATGCCCGCGTCACACTCCCGCAGCAGCCGGATGGTATCCGGTTCCACCATTGGTCATCCACTCCTTTGTTCAGATGGCCTTAGTGTACCCGGACAGCCGGATTTTACACGCATTTCTGCGCCGTAAACACGGCGGCAATGCCCAGCACCACGCTGGCAATCACATACAGCGCTGCCTGCGCTGTCTTGCCGCTCTGCAAAAGCTACGCCGTCTCCAGAGAAAACGTGGAAAACGTGGTGAAGCCGCCGCAGAAGCCCACCTTCAGGAACAGCACCAGCCGGGGATCCCAGCCGCTGTGCTTCCCCACCGCCGCCACGATCAGCCCGATGCAGAAGGCGCCGACTACGTTGATGCCCAGCGTGATCACGGGAAAGCCCGCCGCCTTTACCGGCAGCTTTCCCAGCAAAAAGCGGCTCACCGAGCCGATCGCGCCGCCCAGCGCCACGAACAGACAGTCCAGCAGTGTTTTCATATGCCATCACCTCGCCCCACATCATAGCACACGGCGTACCTTCTGTAAAGGCGAGGAGCCCGCTCACCGCTCCTGCGGTGTCCGCTGTCTCCTGCCGCACCGCATCCCAATGCGGTACACCGCCTCCCCGATAATCACGCCCAGGATGGCCCCGGCCAAGATATCGCTGGGAAAATGGACGAACAGATAGAGCCGTGAAAAGGCGATGACCGCCGCCAGCGGGATAGCCGCCCAGCCGAAGCGGCGATCCGTTTTCGTCAGCACCGTGGCGCCGATCACGGAGGACAGCGTGTGGCCGGAGGGAAATGAGTAGTCCGCGGGCGAGGAGATCAGCATCATCACGCTGTCGTCCAGCCAGCAGGGCCGTGGCCGGGCAATAAGGTTTTTCAGGCACACGTTGCCCACCAGCACGCCCACAGCCAGGCCCAGGATCATCCAGAGGGATTTATTCATGCCTGCATTGACGGCGCTGCGGTACAGCCACGCCGCCGTCAACAGCCAATACCAGGCCACCAGCAGCACCCACAGCAGTCCCAGCACACCGAAGAATACAAAGTGTCCCGGTGTCAGCGGCGTGATCTGGCTCTTCCAGGCGTCCTCGCTGTCGTGGCCGCCCTGCTGTCCGTCATGCTCGCCGTCGTGGCGATCCTCGCCATAGGTCTGCTCCAGGGCAGCGGCCTCCCTGATCTGCCGGGACAGACTCAGGGGGACGGCCACGGCGCTGAGCACCGCCAGCACCACCGCCAGCAGGATCACCAGCTTATAGGCCTTGACATAGTTCTTCTGCATTACCATCTCGTGCATACGAATACCTCCTATGAGACATAAAAAACGGTTTCTTCTATCTTGGATGTTTCCATGATAGAAGAAACCGTTAAACACCGTATGAAGAGAAATGAAACAGAGTTTAAACTGCCAGCTTGTACCCCACGCCCCACACGGTCTGCAGCAGCCGGGGCGCGGCGGGATCGTCCTCGATCTTCTCCCGCAGCCGCTTCATGTGCACCGCCACGGTGATGTTGTCCCCCAAGGATTCCAGGCCCCAGATCATCTCGTACAGATCCTCCCGGCTGAACACCTGGTCCGGATGGCGCATGAGGAACAGCAGCAGCTCGTACTCCTTGTTCTTCAGGGGCACCGGCACGCCGTTCTTCGTGATCTGGTGGCAGGCGGTATCCACCGCCAGCGGCCCGGCGGCCAACAGCGTGGTCTCCGCCGCCGCGGGCTTCAGCCGCCGGTACCGGGCCAGATGGGCCTTGACCCGTGCCACCAGCACGCTGGGAGAGAAGGGCTTTTCGATGTAGTCGTCGGCGCCGTAGCCCAGCCCGCGGATCTTGTCCACATCCTTGCCCAGGGCCGTGACCATCAGGATGGGGATGTCCTTGGCCTCCCGCACCTTCCGGCAGATGGTAAAGCCGTCCATTCCCGGCAGCATCAGGTCCAGAAGCAGCAGGTCAAAGGGCTGCTCCAGCACCGCGGCCAGTCCGGCGGCGACGTCGGTGCAGACGCTGACCTCTCATAGCCGCCCACCTCCAGATAGTCCCGCTCAATGGCGGCGATGTCGGCGTCGTCCTCAATGATCAGTATTTTCGCCATGTTATCCCTCCTTTGCTACCATCGATTGACAATGGCAGACACGGTCACCCGCAGGCCGCCGTTTTCCGCGTTCTCCGCCCAGACGGTGCCGTGCATCTCGTCACAGGCCTTTTTCACCACCGCAAGGCCGATGCCGCTGCCCTTTCCGGGCGCTGTCCGGGCGGCGTCGCCCCGGTAGAATACGTCAAACAGCCGGGGCAGCTGCTCCGGCGGCACGCCTGCGCCGTTGTCGGTAAAGGCGATGGCCGCCATATCGCCGATCTTCTCCGCCGTGATGCGGACGGAAACGTCCTCCCGTCCGCCGTACTTGCGGCTGTTGTCCAGCAGGTTCACCGCGATGCGCCGCAGCAGCTCACGGTCGGCCAGCACGGTCATCTCCGGCACGTCCACCGTGACGGCCACCCCCTCCTGCTCCTCGGTGATAGCCTCCAGTTCAGCGGCCAGCGCCAACGGCTCTGCATGGACAGGATACTGGCTGACGTCCATGCGCGCAAAGGCAAACAGCCGGTTCACCAGCGTCTCCATGTCCGCCTCCTTGGCGTAGATGGTCTGCAGATATCGCTGGCGGGCTGCCTCATCCTGGGCCACGCCCTCCAGCAGGCCCTCCGTGTAGGCGCGGATGGCAGTCAGCGGGCTTTTCAGATCGTGGGACATGCCGGCGATCAGCTCCTGCTTCTGCTGCTGGGCCGCCTGCTGCTGCTCCAGTGAGACCTTCAGCCGCGCCGCCATCTCATCCACCGCGTCGCAGGCGGCCTTGAACTCGTCCGGCTCCGTGTAGGCGATGGGTGTGTCCAGGTCGCCGTCCCGGATGCGGGCCACGCCCGCCGTCAGGGTGTCCAGCGGCTGGGAGATGTGGCGGAACAGGTGTCGCGTCAGATACAGATTGGTCAGCGCCACCGTTCCCAGCAGCAGCACCGCCGCGATGGCGGCAAACACGCTCAGCGTCAGCTTAAAGCCGTGGAGCACCGCCTCGATCTGCTCCACTGCGCTGTGCAGCGTCATCAGATTCCCCCGCAGCAGCACCAGCGCCGCACCAAGCCCCAGCAAAAGCAGCACCGCCGCCGCAAGGATCGGTATCATCAGCATGGCGATATTGGAGCGCGCCAGCCGTTTTTTGATGGTCATGCCCATCCCTCCCCATCGTATGTGGCTCAATTATACCATGTATGGTGCAGGATTGTTAAACAAAGATTAAAACTTATCCTTTTTCCTCCTAAAATGAAGATATTTTGCAAGACCCTCCGCCGCAGACGTGGTACAATGATCCCGGCAAGGAGGTAAGGTGCATGAAACAGGAAACACGAACCGCTGTCTACGATGACGGACTGCATCTGGAGGCCTGCCGCTTCACCGGTATCGCACAGCCCTTCCCTCATCATTTTCACGAGTACTACGTCATCGGGCTGATGGAAAGCGGACAGCGCACGCTCTTCTGCAAGGGCGCAGACTACGTCATCACCTCCGGCGACATGCTCCTGTTCAACCTGGAAGACAGCCACGCCTGTGTACAGCGCGACGGCGGCACGCTGGACTACCGCGGATTGAATATTTCCCGGGACATCATGCTGGAACTGGCGGAAGAGCTCACCGGGAAGCGGGAGCTGCCGCGTTTTCCCCACTGGTGATCCATGATGACAGGGCTGCCGCCTCCCTGCGCTCGCTCCACGAGCTGATCATGGACGGCTCCCAGGAGCTTGAAAAGGAGGAAAGCCTGCTTCTGCTGCTCTCCATCCTGCTCCGGCGCTATACGCGTCCCTTCACCGCCGACGCCGCGGTATGCCGCGAGGAGATCGCACAGGTATGCCGGTTCATGGAAGCGCACTACGCCCAGCGCATCCGGCTTGACCAGTTGTGCCGCTGCGTAGGCTGCAGCAAGTCCGCCCTGCTGCGGGCCTTCACCCTGGAGAAGGGCGTTACCCCCTATCGCTATCTGGAGAGCATCCGCATCAGAGAAGCCCGTAAGCTGCCGGAGCAGGGCGTCTCTGATGCGGAGGCGGCTCTTCTGACAGGCTTTTCCGACCAGAGCCACTTCACCAACTACTTCAAGCGCTTTATCGGTCTGGCGCCCGGCGTCTACCGGGAGATGTTTGAAGCGCACACCGAGAACGGAGGCACCTATGGATCTGCAAAATGAAAAATGTGTCATGGTCATTGACCCGGAACTGCCCCTCGGCCTGATCGCCAACACAGCGGCCATTATGGGCATCACGCTGGGGCAGAAAATGCCGGAGGTGGTGGGAACCGATGTGGCCGACCGGAGCGGCCATACACATCCCGGCATCATTGCCTTTCCCGTCCCTGTCCTGAAAGCCGCGCCGGAGGACATCAAGGCGCTTCGCGAGAAGCTGTATCAGCCGGAATTTCAGGATGTAACGGCGGTAGACTTCTCCGATCTGGCCCAGGGCTGCAAAACCTACGACGAATTCATCCGCAAGATGAAGGAAACACCGGAAAGTCAGCTGCACTACTTCGGCATTGCCCTCTGCGGCGCCAAAAAGAAGATCAATACGCTCACCGGCAGCATGCCGCTGCTGCGATGACGACAGCCATCAGACCGCGCGAGGGGGAGGGGACTGCAGCCGCAGTTCCCTCCCCCGTTTTTAAAAGTTTTACCTAAATTTTACCCCGCCGTGATAGACAGCGCCGACCCTGTCCGCTATACTGCTGTAAAATTTGCGTTGCATCCGCCCTGCGCGGAGCGACAGCAGGAGGTCTGACAAATGAAAAATCGCTTTTCCCGCCTGGCTGCACTGGGCATGCTGACCGCGCTTGTGGTCGTTCTGCAGACGGCAGCCACCTTCATCCGCTTCGGCAGCTTCCCTATCACCCTGACGCTGATCCCCATCGTGGTGGCCGGCGCGCTGTACGGCGTCGGCAGCGGCGCGCTGATCGGCACTGTGTTTGGCCTGGTGGTGCTGGTCATGGTGCTGACCGGGGCCGACGCCTCCGGCCAGATGATGCTGGCGCTGCACCCGCTGATCACCTCCGCCGCCTGCGTGGTGAAGGGTATGCTGTGCGGCGCGGCAGCCGCCGCCGTATACCAACTGGCGGCGCACCGCAGCGGGAAAGCGGCGGTCGTCGCCGCGGCGGCCGTGTGCCCCATTGTGAACACCGGCGCGCTGTATCTGGTGCTGGTGCTGTTTTTCGATACCTCGTGGGCGGCGGTGCTCTCCGCGTTCATGAGCGTCAACTTCCTGCTGGAGCTGGCCGTCAACATCGTGCTAGCCCCTGCCGTGCTGCGGATCGTCACCATGCGGAGGCGGGCGGCATGATCCTGGCAGTAGACGCAGGCAACAGCAATATCGTGCTGGGCTGTATGGACGGTCTGACGGTGCGCCGCACCATGCGCCTGATCACCGACCGCAGTATGGACGCCGCCGGATATACGGCCGCCATCAAAGCCTCACTGACGCAAAGCGGCTATTCCGCCGAGAGCTTCGAGGGTGCCATTCTCTCCAGTGTCGTGGCCGCCGTCACGGAGCCGCTGCGGCAGGCCCTCGCCGGTCTCATCACCGGCCCGGTGCTGGTGGTGGGCGAAACGGCCCGAACCGTCATCCCCATCCGCATCGACCATCCGGAGACCCTGGGCGCCGACATGATCGCCGCCGCGGAGGGCGCTCTGGCCAAATATACGCCGCCCCTGGTGCTGATCGACATGGGCACCGCCACCACCCTCTCCGTGCTGGATGAGACCGGCGCCTTCCTGGGCGGGGCCATCGCCCCCGGCGTCCGCCTGAGCGCGGAGGCGCTGTCCCAGCGGACGGGACTGCCCCTGCCGGAGCTGACCGTCCCCGAAAGCGCCCTCAGCCGCAGCACGGTGGACTGCCTCCGCAGCGGCACCGTGCTGGGTGCCGCCGCCATGGTGGACGGCATGCTGGACCGGCTGGAGGCGTCCCTGGGCGCACCGGTGACCGCCGTCGCCACCGGCGGACTGGCCGGCTGCGTGATCCCCCACTGCCGCCGTCCGGTGATCCTGGACGACGCCCTGCTGCTGCAGGGCCTGGCGGTCATGTACTCCCGGGAAGCAAAGTGATCCATTTCCCTCTCTATACAAAAAACCGGAAAGGAACTCCCGTCCCTTTCCGGTTTTTCTCCGTTCATTTCTTTGCCGACCGGGCCAGCGCCGGGATATCCCCCACGCCGTCCAGCACGATGCTGGGCCGGTAGGCATAGGTTTTCAGCGTCTCGCGGGTGGACACGCCGGACAGCACCAGCACCGTGGACATGCCGCTCTCCATGCCGGAGATCACGTCGGTGTCCATGCGGTCGCCCACCATCACCGCCTCGGCGGAGTGGCAGTGCAGCATCCGCAGGCCCGTGCGCATCATCAGCGGATTGGGCTTGCCGCAGAAGTAGGCCTGCTTGCCGGTGGCCATCTCGATGGGTGCGATCAGCGCCCGGCAGGCCGGAGCGATGCCGTTTTCGATGGGGCCGGACACATCGGAGTTGGCGCCGATGAGCTTCGCCCCCTGCATCACCAGATTGGTGGCCTTGGTCAGGGTGTCCAGCGAATAGCTGCGCCCCTCGCCCACCACCACATAGTCCGGGTTCACGTCGTTCATGGTGATCCCCGCGTCATACAGGGCGTTCAGCAGTCCCGCCTCGCCGATGGCGAACACAGAGCACCCCGGCGCCTGCTCCTTCAGGAAGGCCGCCGTGGCCAGCGCGCTGGTGTAGAAGTGCTCCTCCGGCACGTCCAGCCCCATACGGGCCAGCTTCTGGTTCAGCTCACGGGGCGTATAGCCGCTGTTGTTGGTCAGAAAGAGATACTCCTTGTCCTCGTCATGGAGCCACTGGATGAACTCCGCCACACCCGGCAGGATCCGGTTGCCGTGATAGATGACGCCGTCCATATCGCAGATAAAGCCTTTTTTTGCGTTGAAATCCAGGGAAGCTAACGGTTCCATAGGTTGGTTCCCACCCTTCATTGTTGATGGCACCATCATACCATGTGATGGGAGCACCGTCTACCGCAAAACGGTAAAATTTTCATGTTTATCGTCATCCTTACGCAGGTCTTGCCTTGCTTCTGATGCTGAGCTGGTCAGCGATCATGGCGATGAACTCGGAATTTGTGGGCTTTCCCCTGGTATTGCTCACCGTATAGCCGAACAGCCGTTGCAGCGCATCCAGGTCGCCCCGGTTCCAGGCCACCTCGATGGCGTGGCGGATCGCCCGCTCGACGCAGGACGGCGTGGTGTTGTGGCGTCTTGCGACCGTCGGATATAAAACCTTCGTGACCGCGTGGATCATGCTCACATCCTTGATGGTCAGAACGATGGCCTCGCGGACATACTGATAGCCCTTGATATGCGCCGGCATACCAAGCTCGTGGATGATGGGCGTGACAAGGCGCTCCAGCGCGGCATCATACGCGTCCTCTTCCTCCGCCCGCTGCGCCACCCGGCGCATCTGTCCGAGAAGCTCGTTCGCCCCGCAGGGCTTCGCCACAAACGCCTCCGCCCCCTGTGCCATGGCCCGCTTCACCACCTGCCCCTGGCAGACCGCGGATACCAGTATCGCCCGCGGCCTCTCCGCCATGGCGGCCAGCCGGTTCAGCAGCACAAAGCCGTCAAGCTCCGGAAGTAGCACATCCATGATGACCAGCTGCGGGCATTCCCGTTCAATGATGCGCCACGCGTCGGCGCCGTTGCCGGTGCTGCCTGCCACCTTAAAATCCCCGGCAGCTTCGATCACTCGCTGCAGCATCATACGAAAACCCTCGTCAGCGTCCGCCAATACGACTTTCATCAAATTTTTCATACTCTTTCTCCCTTATTCAGTATTGATCACGTCCGACCGGCGCATCCCTTCTATGCCATGGCCTTGATCTGCCGTTATTATAGCAAAACAAAAAGCATGTGCATGCTCACTGTGAATATCCGCAAAAAACCGATGAATTCATCAATTTTTTTCTTTTCACGAGCGTGTCGAAGGGGCGCGTTTACCGTCTTATCTTCCCGCATTTTGGCTAATTTTGTCGAATCAGGCAGAATTTTTAACAAAACATTATATTGATTTTCCGGTTCATAAGTGTAAAATGTATAAATGAAAGTGCAGCCATGGCAGGAGCCCCAAACGTCGGTATCGTTTGAACGATCTTGTTACGAGAAATCACTCCGTAGTTTGCAATAGAAATGGCGGCGGCAGCCGCCATTTTTTGTGACCGGTGCCGCGCCGCCCTCTGCTGTTCCGGCAGCGAAATTTGATTTTTGGAAGAAAGGATCTTGATACCCATGCGCATTGCTGTCTGTGAGGACAACCAACTTCAACGTGATATGATCGTGCAGTTGTTGAACCGCTGCTCTGCGGAGCGATCACTCCCCGTGACGCTGGCGCCTTACGCATACGGAATAAATCTCCTCTATGACGTGGAAGAGGGAGCGAATTTCGACATCGTTTTTCTGGATATTTATCTGCCGGACGCGATGGGCAATGAGCTGGCCCACAGACTGCGGGCTATGGGATATCAGGGCAAGATCGTATTCCTGACCGCCTCGCCGGATTTCGCCATCGAAAGCTATGACGTGGCCGCCAGCGGCTACCTGCTCAAGCCCATCAACTACGAGCGTCTGAAGGCCGTCGTCGACCGGATCACAGAGCACGTCGACCCCAATACCTACCAGCTCCGGCACAGGGCCACGGTGACCAGGATCGCGTACCGCGACATCCTGTACATTGAAAGCTCCAACTCCAAGTGCCTGATCCACACGGTATCCGGCAGCGTACATACCGCCTACAAAACGCTGAACACCATCGAAAAAGAGCTGAACGCCCCCTGCTTCCTGCGCTGCCACCAGAGCTTTCTGGTGAACATGGATCACGTCCGGCAGATCGGCAAGGAGTTCCTGCTGTCCAACGGGGAGACGATCCCCATCCGTCAGCGGGGCGTAAAGCCGGTGCGTCAGGCGTATATGGCCTACGCCGCCGCGCTGTCCACGGCATATTGATCCTCCCGCCGTCCTTCGGCGGTGCCCACACTCGAAAAAGACGATGTTTGGAAAGGAGACCGGACATCCGGTTCACAGCATGAAGATCAGGGAGTTTTACAAGACGATCGGCGGCGATTACGACGATATGCGCCGCAGAATACCGTCAGACCGCATGATAGAAACATTTCTGCTGAAATATCCCGCGGATCCCTCCTACGCGGCGCTGGCGGCAGCCAGGGAAAGCCGCGACGCAGAGAGCGCGTTTCTGGCTGCGCATACGCTCAAGGGCGTCGCCTCCACGCTGGGTCTGAAGGAACTGACAGAGACGTCCGCCCTGTTGGCGGATGCGCTGCGCCCTCCGTCCGGCTTCCCTGATGACGCGCTCTTCGACGCTGTCACCGAAGCCTATACCCGTGTGCTCCGGCAGATCGCCGCGCTCCTCCGGTAAGCCCGCCGCACCGCTGATACACAGAGAAAGGACGTCTCTTATGAAACCGCAATGGGTCATCGCGCTTATTCTGGCACTGGTCTGCACGCTTACCGCCTGCACCGCTTACAGCAGACAGGCTGATGCCGCCGAGGAAACCCACGAGCCCCTCACCATCGTCTCCCTCTTCCCAGAAATGGATCACTTTATCGACAAGGTCCACGAGACCTATCCGGAGATCAATATCGAAGTGATCCCCTACGCCGGCGGCAACACCACGGCCTATCTCAGCGCCCAGCTGCGCTCCGGCGACATGCCCGACATCTATCTGACCACCGTCTATGTGCCGGAGCGTCAGGATCTCAGCGGCAAGCTGGTCGACCTGTCCGGATACAGCTTTACCAACAACTACACCGCCTCCAGCCTCCACGAGGTCTCGGACGACGGCGCGATCTATCTGCTGCCCACCTTCTTCTCCTGCCTGGGCATCACCTATAACCAGACGCTGCTCGACGAGCACGGCTGGACGCTGCCCACCACCTTCGCGGAGCTGCGGGAGCTGGCGCCCCAGGTCAAGGCGGCAGGCTGCCGTCTGGCGCTGAACCAGATTGCCCTGCCCGGCTATGGCTTCCAGTACCTGTGCAACATCATGGACACCGACTTTCTCAACACGCTGGACGGCAGACGGTGGCAGAGCGACTTTCTGGACGGAAAGGCCACGGCGGCGGGCTCCGAGGGCATGCGCCAGGCGTTTTCCGTCGTGGAGGAATGGCGGGAACTGGGCATGCTGAACGGCGAGGGCAGCTGGTATGACAACAACGAAACAAAGCGCATGATGGCCGAGGGCAATACCCTCTTCCTGCTGGGCAGTACCAACAACATCACCGCCGAGGACTCCGACGACGAGTTCCGGCTTATGTCGTACCTGTCCGAGGACGGCACCAAAAACGCCGTCATCCTGCAGGTATCCCGCTACATCGGTCTCAATAAAGCCCTGGAAAAGAGCCCGCAGAAGCTGGCCGACGCCCTGCATGTGATGGAGGTCCTGTCCACCGTGGAGGGGATGTCCTCACTGAATGAGAGATGCGCCAATTCGCTGATGCTGCCGCTGAAGGACTATGTGATCCCGGAGACCAGCTACTATAAACCCGTGGAGGACGAGCTGTATAACGGGCTGACCGCACCCTTCCTCTACAGCGGCTGGGAAAATATCATCGTCCCCATCGGCGACGTGGGGCTGGAATACATACGGGGCAGCGCAACGCTGGAGCAGCTGATCAGCGCCATTGACGACAGTCAGCAGCTTCTGCGGGACAGCGCCTCCGCTGTCTGCACCACGCTGACCGAGAAGCTGACCACCGATGACTGTGCACGGCTGGTAGGTGTCTCCTTTTGCAAGGCGGTTGAGGCCGATCTGGCCCTGATCTCCAAAAACGCCTATTTCGTGGCGGACGGCGTCAGCCACATGAACCCGAAGGGCGTGTCCGGCGAGCTGTTCCCTCTCCCTGTCTCCGACCAGGAGCTCACCTCGATCCTGCCCACCGGCTGGCGCGGCAATATCCAGACCGTCACGCTGACCGGCGCCCGCGTCAAGGAGCTGGCGGAAACCGGCTATGACTGCGGAGACTGCGGCGTGTTCTTCCCCTACGAGCTGGTAAAGCCGGACAGCCTGACCCTTCAGGACGAAGCCGTCTATACAGTGGTCATTGCCGGTGTGACCGACCGGGTGGCCGCAGAGGGCGGCCTGACGGATACCGGTATTCTGGGACTTGCCGCGGCCCGGGACTATCTCAGTCAATTCGAGACCTTCTCAAGTGACGATATCTTCTGGGAGTAAGACGGGATGAAGGACAATCGTGTAAACACAGAGAGCAGCCGGCTTCGCTCTCTGGCATTTGCGCTGGCCGCGTTTTTGCTGCTGGTATGCGTCGCCTTTTTCATCTTCACGCGGCTCTATGGCCGGTATATCGACGATATTTTGTATAAGGAGCGGCAGCAGCAGATGAAGGAGGTCACCGTCCAGCTCTTCAAGCGGCTGGACGATGTGACCCAGCGCTGGTGGAAGGACACCGACGTTTTCTGCGGTACCATCGAGGATCAAGCCTTTGCCTCTCTGAACGAGCTGTACGCCTATCTGCAGTCGCTGTCACAGCTGTACAATGTGGATGCCGAGCAGCGCCATCTGGTGGCAGTGGATGAATCCGGCAGCTATCTGACCCACGACGGCTGGAACGGAACACTGTCAGAAATGGCCTTCCTGCTGGACAGCCCGGAACGGGTATCCTTCGTCACCTCCCGGGTAGGCAGGACCGACGTAGGAATCTTCTTCCTGCAAAGGCTGCCGGAGCCGGTCACCGTCCGGGACGGCGGTGAGACCGTCCGCCTGACCTATTTCGGCCTATCCTGCCGCCTGGCGGAGCTGAACCCCTTTTTCTCCTGCGAGGCGTATGACAATAACAACAGTGTCTATGTGCTGGATCAATACGGCGGGCGCATCTTCAGCAGCGGCGACGACACGCTGCTGGGCTATAACGCCTATGCCACGCTGAAGGAAATGACCTATCTCCACGGCACCTCCTTTGACGCCGCCAAGCGGGAGCTGGACAGCAGCGGCCTCGCCTACTCCAACGCGGTGCTGAACGGGGACGAATACTACTACGCCCTGAAAAAAATGAACAATGCCAACTGGACGCTTCTGTTTCTGGTGTCGTCAGACTATGTGGCCCAGGACGTCGTTCTGCTGGTGGACACCACGGCACGGATGGTCTTTGCCTTTGCCATCCTGCTGGTCATTGCCTGCACCATCGCCATCACCTTCATCCTGACAGCAAGCCAGAAGCGTACCCTGGCCATCGAACGGAAAAACAACGACAAGCTGTCCGCCGTCAACCGTGAGCTGGATCAGAAAAACACGGAGCTGTCCGCCGCGGTAAGGCTGGCGGAATCCGCCACCCAGGAGGCCAAGGCCGCCAACCGTGCCAAAAGCGAGTTCCTCACCAACATGTCCCACGACATCCGCACGCCCATGAACGCCATCCTGGGCATTACCCGCCTGATGGAAAACGAGCAGCACCTGTCGGACAAAATGCGCAACTATATCCGCAAGGCCCACGCCTCCGGCCAGCATATGCTGGCCCTGATCAACGACGTGCTGGATATGAGCAAGATCGAGGCGGGAAAGATCCGCATCGTCAGCGAGCCGGTGAGCCTTGCCGAGCAGATCGGCCAGATCGACAGCATCATCCGCCCCCGTGCGGCGGAAAAGGCACAGGATTTTCTGATCCGCACCCACGATGTGACCCACGAATTCCTGATCGGCGACAGCATGCGCCTGGGGCAGATCCTGGTCAATCTGCTGTCCAACGCCGTGAAATACACGCCCTACGGCGGCGCGGTCCGCCTTGACATCGCCGAGCTTCCCTGCGTCGATGCAGAGCATGCCTCTCTCCGCATCGTCGTCACCGACAACGGCTATGGCATGACCCAGGAATTCCTGACCCATATCTTCGACCCCTTCACCCGGGCGGAAAGCTCCACCACCAACAAGGTGCAGGGCACCGGCCTGGGCATGGCCATCACGAAAAACATTGTCGACCTGATGGGCGGCGGGATCACCGTGGAGAGCGAGCCCGGCAGGGGCAGCTGCTTCCAGGTGACGCTCTCCCTCCCCATCGACCGCAATACCGCATATCATGTGGATGCCTCCGGTATTCTTCTGCTCACAGACGATCCCCAATTTACGGATAATGTAAGGGCCATGACACGGGAATCCGGGCTTCCCGTGTTTGCGGCGGACAGCGTGGACGAAGCGGTGCCGCTGCTGCGGCAGGAAAAAGCGGATGTCGTCCTCCTGTCCGGCTGCTGCGGCCAGCAGCTGCCCGCCCTTGCGGACACTCTGCGCAGGGCGGCCCGGCAGGCGCTCCTTATCTTTTGCACCGATCACGCTCACGCGGAGCCGCACCACGGTTCTCTGACCGCCGCCGGAGTGGACGGTGTGCTTGCAAGGCCGCTCTTCCTGTCGCAGCTGGCCGATGCCATCCGGCAAAAGCGCAATGCCGGCGTTGTTCAAAAGCAGGAGCCGGCCTCCATCCTCAGCGGCATGCGCTTTCTGTGCGCGGAGGACAACAGTCTCAACGCAGAGATCCTGACGGCTCTGATGGAAATGTACGGCGCGTCGTGCGACATCTATCCCGACGGTGCGCAGCTGGTGGAAGCCTTTGCCGGTGTCCGCGCGGGAGACTATCAGGCGATCCTGATGGATATGCAGATGCCCGTCATGAATGGGCTGGACGCCGCCCGTGCCATACGCCGCAGCAAGAACCCGCTGGGACAGACGATTCCCATTATCGCCATGACCGCGAACGCCTTTGCCGAGGATGTCCAGAGCTGCCTCGACGCCGGCATGAACGCCCACATCTCCAAGCCCATCGACATCAGTCTCCTTGAGAGCATCCTGCTGGAAATAAGCGAAAAGAGCGCATAGATAAAAGGACGCCGTCCCCCAGGGGACAGCGTCCTTTTATCTATGCGTATTTTGCCTGTTGACCCTCCGGCTGTCTGAGCGCGGCGAAATGCTCCCGCGTCAGGGCCATGAACAGCTCCATGGCCGGTGTAACCCACTTGTTCTTGTGATGGGAGCATACGGCGGTGATGCTTTCCCGGGAAAAGTCGCTCTCCACTGCCTGCAGCGTGCCGTCCGCCAGCTGCCGCTCCACGGCGAACCGGGGCAGCAGCGCGATGCCCAGATCACCCGCCACGCAGCTTTTCACCGTCTCCGTATTGCCCAGCTCGATGACGTTTTCCAGCACGATCTTCCGCCGGGACAGCCATCGCTCCATGATCCGCTGATAGATGCCGTTCCTATCGTTGGTGATCAGGGGAATGGGCTGGCGGCTGTCCGTACCGAAGGCCAGTCCGCTCCACTGGCGCTGGGGCGCGGCCACCAGCGTGATGGGGAATTCCGCCAGCGGCTGCACCGTCATGGAGCCGCCGTAGCCTCCCACGTCATAGTGCACGCCGATATCCACGCCGCCCCGCAGCACCTCGTCCCGGATGCGATAGCAGTTCTCACACCGGATGGACAGCTTCACGCCGGGGGCCTGCTCCCGGAAGCGCTTCAGGATGGGCTGCATCTGGTAGGTCAGCAGCGTCTCCGCCGCGGCCACCTGTAAGGTGCCGGACAGCGCCGCGTACTCCTTGCCGTAGTTGGACAGCCGCTCTACCGACTGCAGCACCTCGTCCACATAGGGCGCCAACTCCCGCCCCGCCTGGGTCACAGCCATCTTCCGGCCGATCTTCTCAAAGAGCTGGACATGCAGCTCACGCTCCAGCTGCTGCATCTGAAAGGTGATGGTGGATTGGGTATAGTTCAGCTTCTGCGCCGCCTCCAGAAAGCTGCCGCACTGCAGGATGGTCTTGAAGGTCACCAGATATTTCAGCTCCATAGTCTCACCAAACATTCAAAAATATCGAATTTTTTCTTCTTATCTTTCAATTTGATTGCATTATCCACTTCTGCTATTATAGCAGGGAGCTTCCCTGTCCGCAACAGGAAAATTCCCTTTCGGAGGTGCTGATATGAAAGAAAAAGAAAACAGCCGCCTGTCGGTGTTCCTTGTGGTGCTGGCCGTCTGCCTGGTGTACGCCCTGGGCGGCGGCATCCGCTCCAACTACGGCCTGATGCGGGGCGCTATCGCCGCCAGCAGCGGCGTGGACTACGCCGGGATCAGCTTCGTGCTGGCGGCGGCGCAGCTGGCCTTCGGCATCATGCAGCCGGTGTTCGGCGCGGTGGCATTAAAGACCTCCAACGTGTTCGTGCTGCTGTGCGGCGCGGCCATGGCGGTGGTGGGCCTGGCGCTGACGCCGCTGTGCCATGGCTCGTGGACGCTGCTGCTGTGCTTCGGCATCCTGATGCCCGCCGGACTGGGGGCGTTTTCCTTCGGCCTGATCATGGGCGCGGTAACGCCGCTGCTGGGCGAGAAGAAGGCCTCCGCCGTGTCCGGCATCATCAACGCCAGCAGCGGCCTGGGCAGTATTCTGCTGGCGCTGCTGCTGCGGGGCGTGCTGGACAGCTTCGGCCTGTGGGGTGCCATCATCGCCCTGTGCCTGCCCATGCTGTGTCTGATGCCCGTGCTTCTGCTGCTGCGCAAGGCCGACGCCAAACAGGCCGAAAGCACGCCGCCCCTGCTGGGGCCGCTGCTGAAAACCGCCTTCCACGACCGCTCCTACCGTCTGCTGTCGTTGGCCTTTTTCACCTGCGGCTTCCACATGGCCATCATCGAGACCCATCTCTATACCCAGATCACCTCCTATGGCTTCACGGAGCAGAGCGTCACCTACGCCTTCTCCATTTACGGCATCGCCACCATGGCCGGCAGCGTGGTCTCCGGCTATCTGGGCAGCCGCTTCTCCATGAAAGCGGTGCTGGGCTGTTTCTACGCCTCCCGCACCATCTGGACAGTGGGCTTCTTGATGCTGCCCAAATCACCGGCAGCCATGTACGCCTTCGCCATTCTGCTGGGCTTTACCGGTGCGGCCACCGTGCCGCCCACCTCCGGCCTGATCGGGCGGCGGTTCGGCCCGGCAGCGCTGGGGACGCTGTTCGGCGTGGCGTTCCTGTGCCACCAGGTGGGCAGCTTCGTCAGCGCGTGGATCGGCGGCCTGACCGTGACCGCCACCGGCGGCTATACGCTGATCTGGTGCATCGACGCCGCGCTGTGCATCCTGGCGGCGGCCTGCGCCTTTCGCGTCAGGCTCCCCGCCGCCGAATGACCCAGAGATGTCCCTAGGCCGCAGCGCTCAAGCCGCTCACGCCCGCGGGGCGCGCACCGCCGCGGATGTTCATCAGCGTCTTTTTCGCGCCATGCCCCGCTCTCTTACTTTCTAAGAACCGCCACCGCGCAGGGGATCCGCCCCTGACACAGCGTGTAGCCGGCATCCGTATACCCGGCATCCGCAAAGAACTGCCGGTAGCTTTCCAGCGTGAACTCCCGCTTGAAATCCGCCCCGGCCCTGCCGATCACGCCGGATACCCGGTTGGTACCGCCCCTGTCCGTCCGGTTCATATAGGTGGGAATGATGATCCTGCCGCCCCTCCGGCACACCCGTTCAAACTCCGCCAGCGCTCTGTACGGCTCGTCCAGCAGGTGGATCACATTGGCGGCCACCACCGCGTCATAGTACGCATCCGGCTCGTCCAGCCGCAGGATGTTTCCCTGCCGGAACTGTACATTGCCGTATTTTCCGCACTTCTTTTCCGCCTGCCGCAGCATTTTCACAGAAAAATCCGTCGCAGTCAGGCTCCTGCACCGCGGGGCGATCACGCCGGTAAGCAGTCCCGTGCCGCAGGCACATTCCAGCACCCGATCCGTGGGCCGGATCAGCCGCGCCACCTCATCGCACAGCGCCCTGTTGGCCCGCCGGTTGATGACATTGGCAAAGATGTCGTACACCCCCGCCACACGATCCCAAAACACAAACGCTTCCTCCCTATGTTTCCTATTTGTGGATAAGCTTCAGGCAGAAATCGCAGCAGTCGCCGCCCCGGCCCAGCGTCTTTGTCCGGTGCCAGCAGAGCCTGGGATGCATGCCGTCATAGGTGATGTCGTCGCTGTCGCAGAAGCAATGGCACAGCTCCGGGCAGCCGTAGTGCACACAGTTGTCATGATAGGGGCACCTGGTCATGTCGATGCGCCACACGCCGCCGGTGGTCTGAATATCCGTGGCGGCAAAGCCCGCCGCCGGGCCGAAGAACTTCGGCGTCTCGCGGGAGAAGATGGCCGGTACGATGCGGTACAGGCCCGGGATCTTCATCAGCTTGAGAAACGCCCTCTTCTGCCGCCATGCCTTCTGCTCCACATAGCTGTGGACCGTCTGCAGGGCCTCCTCCTTTGGCATCACCCTTTGCAGCGTCTCATAGGCCGCGATGCCCGGCAGGATCTGGTTTTCCAGATGGCGCTGCTTCTCCTTGCTTGCGTCGTCATTCTCCGCCCGCAGCGCCTGCAGCCGCGCGTCAAAGGCGGCGTTCAGCGCCCCGGCCTGCGCCGGGAAGCGCTGTGCCGCCGTCTGTTGAAAATTTACCGTGATATAACTGGGTTTCATAAAAGTTCCCCCTTATTCCATTATTCTATATGTACGGCGCGCCCGCGCCTCATACTTCATGCCTTTCGCTCCAGTACCACGATCCGGTTGGAGATATTCCGCACCGCCGGCAGCTTGTCCAGCAGCTTATAGACCGGCGCGAACACCGCCACGCCCTCGGTCAGGCCGTGCTCCGCCACGAAGCGGAAGTCCGGCAGCAGCGCCGCCAGCGCCCGTCCGTCCCTGACGCCCCAGGTGAATTTCGCGTTGCTGCCCTCGATGGGCTTCTCCTTGAACCGCTTCACCACCATGGGGTTCATGGTCTCCACCAGCACGGCGGCCTGGGGGAAGCGTCCGGCGATGACGGCAAAGATCCGCTGCACGTCCGCCTCCGTCAGGTACATGGTCAGCCCCTCGATGATGATCAGCACCGGTGCGTCGGTCTCTTCGATCCGGCTGCCCCAGTCGTCCATGGCGGACATGGCGATCTGGGTGACGGCGCCGCTCTCCGGCAGCAGCTTCTCCCGCATGGCCATGGTCTTCGGCAGATCCAGGTTATACCAATGGCGGTACCCCGTCATCCGACAGCACCGGGTATCCAGCCCGCAGGCGATGTTCACCACCACGGCGCCGGGATGGCCCGCCAGATACGCCGTTGTCAGCCTGTCCAGCACGATGGTGCGGGCGATGACGCCGCTGCGCATGGCGGTATCCTTCTCTGCCAGGGAGAAGTCGTAGTCCAGCTTCTCCACAAGCTCCTCCGCCTTCGCGTCCCGGATCACGCCCCGGCCCCGGCTCTCTCTGGCCCGGGCATAGACGGTCTGCAGCATGGTCTCCGGCACGCCGGAGAGGGTGATCTTTTCATTCATTCTCATTCGCCTCCGTTTTGATGGGCTACCGCCCCGCCCAAACGGCGTTGGCGGCCATCCAGATCAACAGCGCCCCGGCGCAGGCCGTCATTCTCGTTTCATTCATTCTTCGCCGCTCCTGTTGTTGGTCTCCGCCGGTTAGTTCGAACTAACTGCAAAGCTTTTGAAAAGCCGCCCTCGGGCAGCTTATGCATGCATATGCATATTTTAGCACCGATAAAGGCGCTTTTCAAGACGCTTTTGCACGTTTTTTCCCGCGGCTCACCGCCATGAAGCAGTGCCGCGTTGGCCCGGCGGATATCCGCCGGGCCAACGCGGCATATTTTTCATTTCGCCTGCGAAAACCGCAAAATGCGGTCACGCTTCCGTCCAGTCCTTCACCTGTTGACGGAGCCAATCGCACCAGGCATCCACACCCTCGCCGGTCTTGGCGGAGATGGGGAAGATCTTCAGCCTGGGATTGCGCATGTGGGCGTACTCCACCACCTTGTCCATATCGAAGTCAAAGTAGGGCAGCACGTCGATCTTGTTGATGATCAGCGCGTCGCAGACTGTGAAGATCAGCGGATACTTGAGGGGCTTGTCGTGGCCCTCCGGCACCGAGAGGATCATGGCGTTCTTCACCGCGCCGGTGTCGAACTCCGCCGGGCACACCAGATTGCCCACATTCTCCAGCACCACCAGATCCAGGTCGCCGGTGCCGATCTCACGGAGGCCTTGCTCCGTCATGCCCGCGTCCAGATGGCACATGCCGCCGGTGTGGAGCTGGATGGACTTCACGCCTGCTCCGGCGATCTTCTCCGCGTCCACGTCCGAGTCGATGTCCGCCTCCATGACGCCCATGCGCAGCTCGTCCTTCAGCGTCTCGATGGTGCGCAGCAGCGTGGTGGTCTTGCCGCTGCCGGGCGAGGACATCAGGTTCAGCAGAAAGGTCTTATCCCGCTTCAGATCCTCCCGCAGGCGTGCCGCCTCGCGGTCGTTATTGGCGAACACGCTCTCCTTCACTTCGATGATCTTGTATCGTTCCATTATATCGCCTCGATCTCCTTGATGTTGATCTCATCGCCCCGGCGCAGCCAGGTGTCGCCGCTGCCGCAATGGGGGCAGGTACGGCCCTGGGGCACGGTGGCGTAGTCCTGTCCGCAGCTGCCGCAGTGGGTCACCGCCGGGATGGTCTCGATGCGCAGCTTCGCGTCGGGCATCAGCTCCGTCCGCTTTACCGCCCAGTCCCAGCAGCTCTCCAGCTCGTGGGGGATGGCGCCGGACACTTCGCCCAGCTCCAGCGTGACGGAGGCCACGTTCTGCAGCCCCTGCTCCTGCCCCACCTGCTCGATGGTCTTGATGACGTGAAATACGATCCCCAGCTCGTGCATATCACTTGCTCTTTCTGGCGGCGCGCTTGATCTTGAAGTTGCGCTTGATCATATAGGGCAGGATGGCCTTCATCTTGTCCTCGCACTTATACATGGTGCTGCATTCGGGGCGCTCACGGTGCAGGTGGATGGCGTCAAAGGCGCACTTGGTGGTGCAGATGCCGCAGCCGATGCACTTGTTGGGATCCACGATGCTGGCGCCGCAGCCCAGGCAGCGGGCCGTCTCCTTCTTCACCTGCTCCTCGGTAAAGGCCACGCGCTCGTCCCGGAAGGTCTTGCGCAGCGCCTCGTTATAGCCGATCTGCTGGCGGGGCGTGTTGTCATAGCTGTCGATGGCGATCAGGGCGTTTTCCTTGTCCAGCTCAATGAACTGGCGGCGGTCACGGCCAATGGTCAGCGTGGCGTGCTGCACCCAGCGGTGCAGGGACACCGCGCCCTGCTTACCGGCGGCGATGGCGTCGATGGCGAACTTCTGGCCGGTGTAGGCGTCGCCGCCCACGAAGATGTCCAGCTCGGCGGTCTGATAGGTGACGGGGTCGGCCTTCACAGTGCCGTTGGGGTTGAATTCCACCTTCGTACCCGTCAGCAGCGCCTTCCACTCCACCTTCTGGCCGATGCAGTACAGCACCATGTCACAGGCGGTCTCCTCGGTAACGGCGTCGTCGAACTTGGGGTCAAAGCGCCCCTCGGTGTTCTTCACGGACAGGCACTTGCGGAAGCGGATACCGGCGCACTTGCCGTCCTGCTCCACGATCTCCGTCTGGCCCCATCCCGCGTGGATGGTGATGCCCTCGCGCTCGCATTCGCCGCGATCCTCCTCGCCCATGGGCATGTCCTCATAGCCCTCCAGGCAGTACAGATCCACGCTGTCCGCGCCGCAGCGCAGGGCGGTGCGGGCCACGTCGGCGCCGATGTTGCCGCCGCCGATGACCACGACTCTGCCGCTCATCTTGCTGCAAAGGCCGCTGTTCACATGGCGCATGAAGTCGATACCGGCCTGGACGCCCTGTGCCTCGCCGCCGGGGATGTTCAGCCTGCCGCCGGACTGGAGGCCCACGGCCACATAGAAGCCCTGATAGCCCTCCTCACGGAGCTGGGCGATGGTCACATCCTTGCCCACCTCCACGCCGCAGCGGAACTCCACGCCCATCTCCCGGAGGATGTCGATCTCCGCCTCCACCACGTCCTTCTCCAGGCGGAAGCTGGGGATGCCGTTCATCAGCATGCCGCCGGGGCGTTCCTCCTTTTCAAACACGGTGGGCCGATAGCCCTTCTCCGCCAGATAGAAGGCGCAGCTCATACCGGCAGGGCCCGCGCCGATGACGGCGATCTTCTCGCCGAACTCGCCGTCCACCTTGGGAATGACCTTCTCCGGCACGAAGCGGGTGGCGGCGTCCAGATCCTGCTGGGCGATGAACCGCTTCACCTCGTCGATGGCCACCGCCTGATCCACGGTACTGCGGGTGCAGGCGTCCTCGCACCGGCGGTTGCAGATGCGGCCGCACACGGCGGGGAACGGATTCTCCCGCTTGATCAGCTGCAAAGCCTCACGGTACTTGCCCTGGGCCGCCAGCTTCAGATAGCCCTGCACGGCGATGTGGGCGGGGCAGGCGGTCTTGC
>ERZ826242.1677-NODE-1677-length-22856-cov-11.183983_pt1 | contig 22856 bp, 18 predicted proteins | sample MGYA00519871_ERZ826242 | MGnify/ENA primary metagenome ERZ826242 (study PRJEB31778, sample SAMEA3449226) | human gut metagenome | biome: human gut; feature: human-associated habitat; material: faeces | place: United Kingdom | collected 2010/2012 ...
GGATTCCATCATATTCAATTTTATTGTCATACTCTGCACCACTCACGTGATGACCAGATCTGTTGTAACAGGTAACCTGACATCCATCTCGTGCCATTCTGGTGCACAGTTCTTTTACAACAATCTCTATCCCACCCTCTCGGGACAGTCGTTTTTGTCCGAACATGGACACTGCAAATTTATCTTTCATAATGTTCTCCAACCAATATTGTCCCCTCTGCTCCTTTATATCTATGTACACATCCGCTCATCGCAGATAGTATCTCTTTTTCCTCTTACCGCTCACGCGGCTAAATGTTTTCTTATGCTGTCGTATTCAACTACCCCAGCAATCATGTTTTCTACTCCATAAAACATCCGTTGAGTACACTCGTCTCTATTCCTCTATAGCCGAAGTGTTGATTTATACAGTCGAACCCCGTATACCCTGCAATGACGTTTTTTCTAAGTGTTGGATTGTTGAACATCAATAAGGTTTGTTGAGTAGACATTTTTCTGAACGGCATAACCCCATTCTCACATCGCCCCATCACTCTTAAGCACACTCCAAACCGTCTTCCACAATATCTTCACATCCAGTCTCAGACTCCACTCACTGATATATTGTGTATCCAGCTTCACCACTTCTTCGAAGTCCGTTATATTGCTTCTGCCGCTGACCTGCCACATTCCTGTGAGGCCGGGGCGGAAGGACATTCGCGCTCTGTGGTGCGGTTCGTATAATTCCCACTCATCTACTGTAGGTGGTCTGGTACCTACCAGACTCATATCCCCAAGCAGGATATTGATAAACTGCGGAAATTCATCCAGGCTTGTCTTCCTGATAAACTCTCCGATCCCTGTCTTTCTGGTTCCGTCAGGCAGGATCTTATTTCCGATGATCCTCGGGTCAAAATCCATCTTGAACATCAGTCCATCGCTGATCTTGTTCTGTGCCATAAGCTCTTTTTTCCGTTCTTCTGCATCCATATACATGCTTCGGAATTTATACATTTTGAATTTTCTTCCGTTTCGTCCGATCCTTTCCTGTGCAAAGAAGATCGGTCCAGGTGAGCTGATATAAATCATCGGTCCCACGATTATTGTGATCAGCAGGGTGATCAGACATCCAACCAGACCGCCCGCAATGTCCATTAGACGTTTCACCAGAAGTTTTGATGACTCTGCATAGTTCATACTTGTGGTAATAACTGTATATACGCCAATTTTCTCTACCTGCTGGCATCCTGCAGGGAAGGATCCGGATTTCGTGATCCCTGTATGTACGGCTATTCCCATCTCCAGGAAAGCCCTCACAAGTTCATTGGGGTATTCGCTTTCTGCGCATGGCGGGATAAACACTTCATCTACCCACTCTCCGCAGGCATATTCGATAATCCCATCCCTGTCTGCAACGATGGGGATCCCGCAGATATTTTTTCCCTTAAGGTCTGTATCCAGAGAGACTGCGGTTACTTTTGCATAACCGCGTCTGTCCGCTGATACAATCTGAAGGGTCTCCCTGAGGATTTTTTCCGGTGCTATGATCAAAAGTGATTTTTTTGCTGAATTGAATCCGATTTTCTGAAGAATTTTTTTCCATATCACTCTGGCCACATAGTCTGTGACTATATAAAATGGAACCATAATGTAATAAGAGAACCTTGAATAAAAGCTTCCCGTCTGTGTTGTAAATAAGTAGAAGGTTACGATCAGTTCTACAAGAATCACATGTTTGCACGTTGCAATAAATTCATCGAAATATTCCCTCTTCAGAACATTTTTGAAAGAATCTGATACGATTTCCACAAAGAAATCGATAAAAAGAAATGCAATCGCAAGGGTTCTGTAATCACCATCTGTATAAGGATTATCCGTCCCAAAGCGAATAATATAAGAAATGACAAATGCAAGCTGCATGCATAAAACATCCAACAGCATAAAATCAACATGTTTTGTCCAGCTTCTTCTTTTTTTTCTGTACATACCTGACTCCTGTAAATAATTTTCTTTTTCTCGTGTTCTTTTTCTCTTCCTATTTCCAGTTCATACCTATATTGTCCAGCTGTCTGATTCTGTCCTGGCTTAATGCCATTCCGTTGGATCCCGGATGTTTCCGTTTGGACCTTATATTGGATATCCACCTTCCCAGCTTCACATCGTTTACGCAGTACGACAGCGGAACATTCAGATTTCCATGTATTTCGTAATAATTTTTTGCCAGCTCATATTTCTCATTCCATTGTCTGGCTGTCTTTTTTTCCTGCTTAAAGCCTATGCTCTTAAGACGCTCCAGCTGTTCATCTGTGAGTGATACACGGCATAAATTTTCATCTGATACCTTGTTGCTGATATCTGACAGCCATCTGCCAAGAGGGAGGCCTTCTTCTGTGACATATTTCGCCATAACATCCAGATTTCCATGCTGTCTGTAATATTCCTGTGCTGCTTCGAAGTATTCTTCCCACTTCTCCGTATTTCTGTCCCAGATCATGCCCAGTGCTGCAAGCTGTTCCTGCTGCTCCTTTGTCAGTGCCTGATCCAGCCCTTTTGTTTTTACTTTTGTCCGGAGATTGCAAATCCATCTGCCAAGCTTAAAGCCGTCAGCTGTCTCATATCTTGCTCTGATATCCAGATTTCCATGTTCTTTATAGTATGCCTGCATTTCTGTCAGCGCCTCATTCCAGCCATGGTCTCTGACATCCCAGATCATACTGATCTCGTTCAGTTTCCTTACTTTTTCTTCTGTCAGATTTCCTGTCACTGTGCCTGTATAGACTCTTCGCTGGGTCTGTATCCAACTTCCCAGTGTAAGTCCTGAGGCAGTCACATAGTTCTTTGGAACTCTCAAGTTTCCGTTTTCCTGATACCACTGCTTTGCGGCAATATAGTAGGTTTCCCATGCAGAGCTTAAGTTGGCCTGCAGCTTCTGAAAGAGAACCCGGCAGTCCTTTATCTCATCTGTGATCTGAAAGCGACCGCTGAAATGCGTTCCTTCCCCGTAGGTTGTGGGAAACATTGCAAATGCCTCTTCCAGTTCTTTTTTCAGGGAGTCGATGCAGTAGAGGCTGTCAAAATTATTAACCAGGTCAAAAATAACCGGTGTCTTCCTGCTGCCCGCTGACAATGCACGTCCAATCTGCTGAAGGTAAATAATCGGCGACACCGTCGGACGCAGAAGAATCACACCGTCCACATCATCCACATGAACCCCTTCATTGAGCATATCAATGCAGAAAAGGAGCTTCAGATGTGCACTGTTATCCTTCTTAAATTCCCTGAATTCTCTGTCTGTAGCAGTATCGTTATAAAACGCTGTATAGATTCGCGGCTCGCGGTCTACCCGGCGAAACCACGTACTGGCCTGCTCTTTCATTTCGTCCATATGTTCTTTGCCTGAACAAAAGACGATATATTTTCCATTTTTCTTTTCCATGTGCTTCTCAAACACAATGTCCAGCCCTTCTGCCTGTTCCAGTGCGCGGCGCAGCTGCTCAAGCAGTTTCTGGTTCTCTGTGATGAGGCCCTGATTCGATAATGCCTGGATTCTTTTCTTTAACTGATCCAGTTCTTTCTTATATGAATACATGGCGATCACATATTTCGGTTCCGGGAGTATTCCCCGGACGATAGCTTCTCCGAGTGTCATCTCGGATGCAATCTTTCCATCAAAAATCTCTTCTGCCATATTTCTCTGGTTGTCCAGATAACGGATATTGGTCGCGGACAGCCCGAGTCTCTTCGCATCTGGACAGGCGGTCAGAAGTTTCCTGACGCTTTTGCCCCATTCTGCAGCACCACAGCGATGAAATTCATCCAGGATGATATAATCCGGATGCAGGGTTTCGATGCTGTCTTCGTTCTTCATCAGACGGCTGTAGGACATGAATTGGATGTTATCGAATTCCATTCCGAGATTCTCCAGCTGTGTCTGATAGATATATTCACTTGGCGAAAGCCATAGAAATTTCTCTGATGGATGTTCCTCTGCCAGCTTAAATGCGATCAGGGATTTCCCTGTGCCTGTGGGGTGGATGACTGCTGCCATTTTCTCCCGCTCAAGCATGGCGGTAACTGAGTTATATGCTTCCTGATTGTGTTTGAAAAGATGTATGCTCATTTCCTGTATCCCTCCCAGAGGTACGAAGCAGGAGGAAGTTTGATTTCGCAGATTGTTTTAATCTGCGAAATGGGCACCGGAAACGTGCATGAGATCAAAGATTAAGAAATGATCCGACCACTGATCTGACCATTTATAGATGAGATAGAAGAAAGCGAATCCAGAATGTTCCGCTTGGTATCCATAGATGGATGAACATATTTATTTAAAGTGATATTTACATTAGAATGACCAAGCATTTCACTGACGCTCTTAACATCAGCCCCGTTACTGATGCAGTTTGTCGCAAATGTATGGCGCAGTGCGTGAAAGTGAGACTTCTTTATATATGCTTTATTTAGATAAGAATAAAATTTATACTGGTAAGTACGTGGTTCCATCGGAGAAAATTTATTCAACACATAAATCCCATCGTCCTTATAAGAGAGGAGAAGTGGAAAGAGAAATTCCGGAATCGGGATCTCGCGGACAGAGCAGAGCGTTTTGGGCGGTCCTTCATACAGAATCGTTTTCTTATCCTCCTGCCCGACCTGAATTCTCTGGACAGTCCTGTTAATATGAATCGTTTTTCTCTGGAAGTCGATATCTTCCCACTTTAAGGCACAGATTTCCCCGAGTCTCAGTCCCATATACAGGCATATCAGAATGCCAAGCTTGCAGGAATCAAGATCTGAGAGCAGATAGTGGCATAGCTTCTGCTGGTCTGCAGCGTTTATTGTCTGTACGGGTTTGGGAACTGTCCGCAGTTTTTCTGCTTTTAAATGAATTTTTAGAGTGCCGCAGTATCGGTTTCCATAAGCTAAAATCTGATTCAGTACACAGTAGATACTTTTGTACAGACTGGCGGACATATCCTTTGGCAGAGCTTTCTCTATGATTTCCAGGCTGATCTCGTCTGCTGTCAGACTGCCAAAAGTATCCCGGATATGTATGTCATAGATGTTGGCATATTTTCTGTAGGTGGAGTACTTGCGATTATTCTTAATGTAGATAAGCCACAACTGACCGATTTCATCAAGACTCATATCAGCACTGCCGTTTAGGGGAGCTATCTGCTCTTTCCGGGCGAGCAGAGTAATCTCAGATTCTTTCTTGCTGTTAAAGAGTTTCTGCTTTACTTCATTATAAGAAGGGGCATATACGGAACGGTATTTTTTGCTTCCATTTATATAGATCAGATATCGGCCTTCCCATCTGCCGTCACTTCTTTTTCGTATGTTTTCTCCTCGTCTTGCCAAAATAAAAAACTCCTTTCTATGGCTCCTGACCACGATTCTGACCCGTAATGGAGATACTTTCCAACAGTCAGATTGATTTTCTTACAAAAAGCACTGAATAAATTGGTCAGTTTATGTTATAATGTACTAAATAAATAGCCATTTATTGACAAAATAGCTTAATTAGCATATTATATTAGCAGTGATTTGATAAGAAATTTAATAAAATTGGGGAGGTTGGTGCGTATGTGCCCATTTCGCAGATTAAAACAATCTGCGAAATCTCTGTACGTGAATGGTCCATCCGGCGGTTTTTAGCCGCACGGATGGATTTTTTCTCTGTTGTTTTAGAACTATTTGTTCTTTTTATTATATTATACTCTTATTCATAACGCAAGTGAAATATCCGGCTGCTATCGTTCTTGTTATGATTTCTAAAATATCTCTTATATAAATAGAATACCCGTTGCGGAAGATATTGTGCCTATCTGTCCACAGCGGGTGTTTTTGTATCTATTTCAAAATATATTTCGTTCCTTTTCCCTTGCCTTCCACTATTACAACACCTTTTTTCATCATAGATTTAAGTAATTGTGTTGTCTTTGATTTGCCAAATGGTGCATATAAATTAAAAAGAGCTGTCCGCCTCGAATGCAGATTTCTGCATCCGAAATTCAGACAGCTCTCTGAATTACTCAGATAGAGTAATATTTAATTTCTTAAATCTCAGCCAGTTTCAGCAGATCCGGGATCTTGGATTCCCAGCCAAGTGCCATGATATGTACACCCTGACAGTATGGCTTACACTCTTTGATAATACGTGCAGCGATCTCAACACCTGTGATACCTGCTTTTGTCTTTTCTTTGTCTGCTTTCAGTTCCTCGAGCATTTCGTCCGGAACATGAATACCGGCAACATTATTGTTCATGAATTTAGCCATTCCAGCGGACTTAGGAATAATGATACCAACCTGTACAGGTTTTCCGAACTGTTTTGCTTTTTCCATGAATTTGATAAATTTCTCCGGTTCAAATACTGCCTGTGTCTGGAAGTATTCTGCACCTGCAGCTACTTTTCTTTCCATTTTTGCAAGCTGTGCGTCAACGGAATCGCTGCATGGAGATACAACAGCACCCTTGGAGAATTTCGGAGGCTCGCCAACCAGTTCGTTTCCACCAAGATCCACACCGGATTCCAGAAGCTTCACTGTGTGAAGAAGGGATACGGAGTCAAGGTCGAATACAGGTTTTGCCTGTGGGTGGTCACCCATCTTTGTATGGTCGCCAGTAAGGCAGAGGATGTTGTCAATGCCCAGCATTGCAGCGCTGAGAAGATCAGACTCCAGGGCGATACGGTTTCTGTCACGGCATGCAAGCTGGAAAATAGGATTCATGCCTGCATCCTTGAGAACCTTACACATTGCAAGAGATCCAAGACGCATAACAGAAGACTGGTTATCAGTTACGTTAACTGCATGAACATCCTTAAGGTATGTTTTTGCTTCTTCTACCAGCTCATCTACGTGGATTCCTTTTGGCGGTCCTACTTCTGCAGAAACTACAAATTCACCACGGTCGAATAATTCTTTCATTTTCATTGTACATTGCTCCAATCATTATAATCTATTTTAATTCATCGTCTGTTGCAAAGTTATGAATCTGTGTCGGACATTTCAGCGCGTCAAGGCGTCCGATCTCTTTCAGACGTCTGTAGATGCGTTCCCATCCACATTCCATTTCGCTGTCCACTTCACATTTACCGTTCTTGGAACCGCCGCACTGGCCGTTCACAAGGCTCTTTGAACATGCTGTGATCGGGCAGATTCCGCCTGTCAGGTTCAGGTAGCATTCACCGCACTGGTCACATTTGTACTCTAACGGTGTCACGCCCTGGAAACCAGGTACCGGGTATGTATCGCAGGCTGCACAGACCATCTTGTCTTCCAGATATTCTGAAACGGTCTGTACACCAACACCGCAGGAGAATACCAGAACCAGATCTGCTTCCTGGATCTTGCTCATATGTTTCTTAAGACGTAATTCCATATTTTCCGGATTACAGATGTAATCAGTTGTCATGATTCCTGTCACATTTCCTTCAGCTGCAAGTTCCTTCTGAAGTCGGGCAGCCTCTTTTTCCGGAAAACGAACTTCTTTACATCCATGACAGTTGATAATGAAAACTTTCTTTCCGGCTGTCAGTGATGTAATTGCTTCTTTTGCTTTTAACTGGGTAATCAACATATTACTTCATCCCCCTTACTGCATTTTTTCCGGCTTTGATACTGTTAATGATCGGAATCTTGGAAGAACAGATATACTGACAGCATCTGCACTCAACACAATCCATAACGTTCATGTCTTTCATGCCCTGCCAGTTCTCGTCTTTCGCATATTTCACGAAATACAGAGGTGAAAGTTCCATCGGACAGACATCTACGCAGCGTCCGCACTTGATACATGGCTGTTCTTTTGTCTCATCCGGTTCAACGGCAATAATACCATTGGAGCCTTTCATCATCGGTACATCCAGTGTGTTCAGAGGGAATCCCATCATTGGTCCGCCCATCTTAACCAGAACATCGTCATCTGTAAATCCGCCGCAGTAATCGATCAGCTCTCTTACGCTTGTACCGATCTTGATAACAAAGTTTCCAGGATTCTTGATCTTCTCGCCTGTTACTGTAGCAACACGCTCAACCAGAGGCATTCCTGTCTGGATCGCATCGGAGATTGCTTTTACTGTACTGATATTATCTACTACAACGCCGACATCTGCCGGAAGACCGCCGCTTGGAACAATTCTTCCCATAACGCGCTTAATGAGAGTTTTCTCAGCGCCCTGCGGGTATTTGGTTCTTGCAACAAATACTTCCATATTTCCGATATCAGCAACTTTTTTCTGCATTAATTCAATGGCATCCGGCTTATTATCCTCGATAACGATGATACCCTTCTCGGCACCTGTTGTCTTAAGGACTGCTTTCAGGCCAAAAATAATGTCATCTGCATACTCAAGGAGTACTCTGTGGTCTGCTGTTAACAGAGGCTCACATTCACATCCATTGAGAAGGATGGTATCTACCGGTTTTGCAGGTTTAAGTTTGACACAGGTCGGGAAACCTGCACCGCCCATACCAACGATTCCGGCTTCACGAATGATATCAATGATCTCATCCGGAGTAAGATTGTCAAGATCACCATGTGGCTGTACGGATTCGTGCAGAGTATTTTTTCCATCCGATTCAATGACAACAGCCATCACTTCGCTTCCGCGTGTGCCATGCATACGCGGTTCAACAGCAACTACGGTTCCGCTTACGCTGGAATGTACCGGAGCACTGATAAATCCGGCAGCTTCACCGATTTTCTGACCAACTTTTACAGTGTCACCAACCTGAACGATCGGATTGGCCGGTGCGCCCAGATGCTGTGACATGGAGATTACAACTGTCTTCGGATCCGGGAATTTTTTCAGAGCGATGTGCTCACTGAATTCCTTACGTTCTGACGGATGAACACCGCCGTAATATCCGTCCAGTCTGTCTTCTCTTATGGACTTCACATAGTCGTTGATCACTTTGAAATTAACTTTGGAGAAATCACGAACCTGTACAGGCTGGTTTAAGAATTCTTCCAGACGTCCCTGTTTTGCAAGTCTCTGGTAAATCTTCTCCCATGCACAGTCTTTGTTCGGATCTACTTCGCATTTTCCATTCTTTGCTCCACCGCACTGTCCATTGACAAGACTCTTTGAACAGTCAACGATCGGACAGACACCTCCGGTAATGTTCAGATAACACTGCGCACATGCGTCACAGCTCTTCTTGGTAAGTGCCATGCCATGATGACCTCTGTAGTTAAGGGTGTTGCTTGCAGCAACTACCGGCTTACCTGCCAGATCCGCAACGGTCTGAATACCAAGGCCACAGGAAATTACTACTACATTCTCTGTACCTTCCGGAATCAGATCCTGTAATTTTCTTTCTGTGTGCATCTTGTTGCATAAGAAATCAAATTTTGCACTGCCTGTAACATTCTTTCCCTGATCTGCAGCGAATTTCAGAAACTCGTCACAATCCGGTTCGTCAACAGTTTCAAATTCTTTGAAACATTTGTTGCAGGCAATCACAAACAGGTTGTCCTTACCGTCAAGCACTGATGCAAGTTCATCACTGCTTTTCAGTTTGTACTTAGTATAGTTTTCCAATTGCTCACCTTCCTCACGATAAAATTTTATCCTTATGATATCTGTTCTTATCCGTTCCCTCCATCTCTGCACTCAAAAAAGGGCTAATAAAACCAGATAAATAAGTTCAATACATATACCTTATTAAATGTAACATAAAATGCACATTTTATCCAGTTTTATTAGCAAATTTTATAAATTTCTTCTATGATTTCATCCAAAATTTCTGTGAAGTGCAGATATTTGTACTGTAAAGGATGTGGAATCAGTAAATTGTATACAATATACTTTATTCTATAGCAACTATGACGATTCAGCACCTTCACAGTTACAATCTAAAACTCAAATCTTTATAAATCGCCTTCGGCGATGGAATAGTGTTACTGTTCACTCCATTCACAGTAACTTAGCCAAAATTCATTCTCGTTTTTATGAACACTCCTGATAATCCTCTCTCACAGTACTTGTATCATGAGTTAAGACGCTGTCCGCAATATTCACAATTGCTCAGACGTCCTTTTATTACCTGATTCTTTGCCCCGCAGCTGGTACAGGTAACTGTAATATAAATCTTTTCATTTACACGTCTGTTTGGTGCAGTAATCATAATATAATTTCCTTCTCTGTCTATCTGGATATTCCGGATATATCCCCTGGCAATAAATTTTTCCAGTTTTTTTACTACGCCTTTTCCCAGCTCCTGCTCAAGTTTCTCAAATGAGACCGTATTCTGGGCATAAGATTCAAACCAGCAGGCAATTTCCCTGGCTTTTTTCTTCCGTAATGCTTTCTGAACTTCCCTGAAAGTCGGATATAAAAATAACAGACAGAGCAGGATCTCTGTTGCTGCCATTCCCCAGCGTCCTTCACCAATATACTTCTCCGATGCACCAATGGCTCCCAGGGATAAAAGTATGCAGAAGCCACAAAGAACCCACTTCAGTTTTCCCAACACCCCTGCTTTTTTATTTTTTTCTGTCAAAAAATCATTCATGTCTGTTTCCTCTTTCTCTGATTAATCAAAATTCTATAATATATTGGTGAAGCTTCTGTCAGCCTGCCCCCAGCAGAAGCCATGCATCACCTGACGGATCATAATAATAAACCACATTGTCTCCTACTGCATAATAATGTTCTTTTGTAAAATGATCCTCATGATCCGTTCCCAGAATAAATACCGGACAATTTCTTCCTTCAATGTACTCCTCAGTACCTGTATACCACAGAGACATCCCAAGACCAAGGTAATAGCTGACTTCATCTGTCTCAGAAAGCTGTTCTCTGGCAATCTTTATATTCAATGCTGAATCATGCTCCGGATTACACTCTGAATCGTACTCTGATTCATGCACCGGATTATATTCCGAATCATACTCATCCCAATTATAATATATGGAGAAATCATAGCAGTGAGTTTCTGCTGCAAGATGTCCATCCTTTAACGACACTATTGGATGATATTGCACACTCATATTCTGCTTCTGTACAGAAACCATCACATTGGAATGAATCTCACTCACATTGCAGCGCAGGATAATGATTTCATTCTCCTTCCCCCTATAGTATGGAAAGTTCAGATCATCCAGATATTCCCCTTCTTCCGTAGGCTGAGCCGGATAAACGCTGACCCTGCAATCTTCCCCCGGGACAATGGCATAAATTTCATATCCCCCTGCATCAACCACTGTTCCATCCTGTAAAAAAGGATACGCAGCTGCCACCTCTCCCTGTCTGGTATATTCAAGTATCTCTGCTGCATCTGCACCTTCATAGGTATATCCCAGAAATGCCATTCCGGCCTGACATTCATTTTCCCTGATAATATCCTGCAGAATTGCCAGATTCTCATCTGCCTCAGGTGCTCTGGCAAATATTTCTCTCATACCTCCGCCATGAATACCAACAGAAAACAGTACCGCACAAACACATACAGCAATCGAATATTTTTTCATACTCTCATCTCCCTTCTTATCAAACGGATATTTGCACTCCGCTTCGCTTTCTGCTCATAACAGAATAACTTCGCAGTTTATCAGCTTGCTATTTTAACGTAGTTACGATCAGTTTACTTTCCAGTGCAGCCGCTATCAAATCTTCTTTACAGCTGTATCCTGCCCTGGCGATCATTTCCTGAAAATTCCATCTCACCCCGGAGGTAGAGCATTTCATTTCCCGCGCAATTTCTGAATATGACATTCCACGGATATACAGGCGAAGCATCTCAAGCTGTCTGGGACTGATATCACCGCTTGTGATCCAGTTAAGCTCTACCTTCGGCGTCATATCCGGAAATACATGCTCACCATTTAAGGTTCTGTGGATCACACTCCGTATTTCCTCTTCCCCGTGATCCTTATACCAGAGACTGTCTGCACATCCACTTTTTGCCCTTTCCAGCACCTTGGGATCGATCAGGGAAGTAACGATCAATACCTTTGTATAAGGATACTTCTCCCTGATCACTTTTCCGGCACTGAGTCCATCATGATTATGAAACGTCTGCACATCCATGATCACAAGATCAATTGCCGAATAATCACAGATTTTTACAGCTTCACGTGCATCTGAAACTGTCTGGACATGTCGGAATTCCGGCTCCTGCATAATAATATATTCAAAATACTTCTGCATGATCTTCTGATCTTCTACTATCAGTATCCGTACCATCGAATCCCATCCTTTCTGTCAGTGGCATTTTCAATATCAGACAAAACTCAGGGGAAAAAGAAACCTGCATCCTGCATTTTCCTGATTCAGCTGCCTTTCTCAGTGCAGATAAACCACCGCCTTCTTCCGCATTTTTGTCAGGCACCTCTCCATCATTGGTAATCTGAACAGTATATTCATCTGCATTTTTGTCTATCTTCACCCAAACAGTACTGCCATGGGCATGTCTGGCACAGTTTGTCACACATTCACGGATTGCCCTGTCTATCAGCAGCCTGTAAGATGGATGCATGGGAAAGTTCCCACTGATCTGAACTGAAATCCCGAGCTCTTCTGCATGTCTGATCGTATCCTTATATACTTCTTCCATACTCTCAACAGCAGAACCGGTAAGAATATAAACCAGATGTTTCAATACAGACAACTGTTTATCCATTTTATCCGGGTCTTCTTTTCTTTCCAGTATTCTTCGTATTGACAGAAGGCTTCGTCCAAAATTGTCATGAACCTGCATTTTCATGACAAGCGTCTCCTGCTCTCTGATTTTATCTCCGATTTTTTCGTACATTTCCTCCAGCTTACGATTCAGGATTTCCAGCTTTTCATTGTTTGCCCTAATCTTTTCACCATTGTAATAAATTTCTGATACATTAACTGCCACTGTCTGCAGATATCCTGCACAATCCGGCTCCTGCAGACCATATTCCTGAAACACCCAGACGGAACCATCAGAAAAATAAAACACATTACTGTCTTTGCTCAATCTGCGAAGACCTTCCGATTCAGGTTCCCCACTCATTGCTTTCCTTAATGCGTCATAATCCTGCAGATAAGAACCTGTCATGATTCTGCTCAGCTCCTGCATCTTGGTATTACACAAAACAATCCTTCCAAGAGGATCCGAAAAACAGACTCCACAGGGAACGTCATTCACAGCCTCGTTCACAGACCAGTAAGACAGAGAATGATAATATCTGCGTCTCTCGCTCCGGATTGCCCAGCAAAGATAAAGCAATAATCCTATAACCACCGTCATTAAAACACTGACCGGATAACCCTGAAGCATTGGCTGATAGGAACTTTCTCCCAGGCAATATCTGTGATCATTCATCAGAGCACCCATGAACATAAAAGAAACAACAAAGACAGCCACTGCCGTTACGATTTTCTTTTTCCCGGAAAAGCAGGTGATTCTTACCAACAGGAGGATTAATTCCAGAATCATGCAGATTTCAAGAAGAATCATCAGAACATTCTGTATTGCCATACTACATTCCACAAAACTGATCATCTTCCGCCTCTCTTTCTGAAGACGATACATCTGATAAACCATTCGTTTTCATCTTCCTGCTGCACTTTTAATTCCGGCCTTTCCGACATGAATCCACGCAGATCCGCCTCTGATACAATATGAACTGAAATCCGCAGAGCATCATCAATCTGCGACACACGGTAAAAAACAGACTGCATGATATCAAGCAATCGTTCCACAAGCCATTCAAAGGTGTCATAGCATTTTAGTATATCATCTGCATTCATCTGCACATCCACATTTTCCACGTAGTAAGCAGCCCGGATCCTGCATAATTTTAAGCTGTCACAGGATTCCGCCAGGCTTTGTCTGAGATCTTCCATTGTAAGCAGATTTCCATCTGATGCATATTGTGTCAGCACCAGATTCTTTCTCCGCTTCAAATATGTACCAACAACTACAATTTTACCGAGAATCCGATCATATTGTTCCCTTGATTCTGTCCGTTCCAGCTCATCCATAAACTGTGACAGCAATTCCAGCTGACCGGCAGTCTGATTCTGTATCATATTTAACAGACGGTTCTGTTCTTCTGTCTTTCTCCGCTCAGCCTCTTTCTGATAAGCTTTCTGTAACAGACGGTTTCTGGCAGTCAGTTCCTCCTGCTGTTCCCGAATATCCTGATACTGATCCAGCAGTACCGAAATATCCTCTGACCAAAACAAATGTCCTCCCCTTATAGGAATATGGTTGATCCGGATTCCCTGTTCCTGTACTGATGATCTGTCTATTATGATTTTACGCAGTTCAGACGACAACTCAGGAAAATCACCAGAATGATAATAGCGCTGAAAAGAATGATCCGTAATCTCTGCATCCAGTCCCCCGGAAGTCTGGAATAATTCAAAATATCGATTATTGGTCTGTATCAATCCACATAATATACAACCCTGAAAAATTGCCGCCATTAAAAGGCAGCACACTGCCGTCATATCCCCTGCAATGATTTTGATGAAAGGCAGGCGGAGTATATTTCCGATATTCCACCCCAGAAGCAATATTCCCGGAATTACCGGCAGCCAGAACTGTTTCTTTCCCGGAATTCTGCTTTTTCTGATCAGAATGATTTCCATCCCTGTCAGACAGATCAAAATCCATCCCTGAATCACCATAAAAACAATACCATAACTGTAATCTTTATCCGAAAATGGGGGCTGTTTTGAAAAACGAAATACCAGCTGATGCAAATCATTTGTAAAAACACTTACGATCAATATCGCTGCCACGGTCAATAAAATTATAACCTTTCTGACCGTTTTCTCTTCCTCCTTTTCGCCCAAAAACATTGCTGCTGCCAAACCCAGAACCGGAATCAGAATCATGGGAATATAATATAGATACCAGCAAATATGTTCTCCAAGAGGATCATGAAAAACATGAAATTTTACTGTCCGCACAAAGAACCAGAATACCATCAGACAGCCAATTGCAGTCAGGCATCTGCGCGTTTTTTTATGTACTACATGTTTTCTCAGATAAATCACCCAGGCACAGTACATTCCCAGATAAATACAGCTACGACACTGATCTGCCAGATTTCTCATGAAAACATTTTCCGGTCTTGCCTGCCTGCAGAAGTAAGCCAGCAACACACTTATCAGAATCACTCCATATGACAGAGTCCTCTTTTTACTGTATGTCATGAAAGTTCCTCTCTTACCGGAGCGGGTTTGAAAAATGCTTTACGCAAGATGTGCGTCACAATTTGCAGGAATGATTTTTCAAACACACCCAACCTATTTTTGTAATAATTATACTATAAAGTACCATTTTATCATATAGTTTTCAGAAGAATCATCTATTTTCAGAGTTTTTATCACAAACAGAGTGAACAATCCTGTCCACTCTGTTTCCCATTGCTTAAAACGGTCTTGGCTGACCACAGTATTCACAAAACTTTCCGGTATTCTCTGCACCGCACTGGCATTTCCACGAACTGTTATTCTGTTGCATTCCTCCAGTCATGTTCGTTTCTGACATTCCCGTCTGCTGCATTCCTCCGTTCATGTTCATTCCCGGCATCCCAGACTGCATTTCTCCATTCATATTCATTCCCGACATCCCGGGCTGCATTCCTCCGTTCATGTTCATTCCTGACATCCCGGGCTGCATCCCGGCTGCATTTGGTGTCAGTGCCGCAATAATCTGATAAGCAGTCTGCTCCACTTCCATCAATTCCCTTCTGTTATCACTGCTTATAGAGAAAGTATTCAAGCGAAAATCCATATCATCAAACCACTGAGTTCTCACTTTAATACGCATGGTATAATCAAATTCATATTTATATACCGGTGGCTGATAACTTACATTTTCTCCATCCTTTGTATATGTTTCCTCATGCTGCTGTTGATCTACATCAACTCTGCACTGTACAATGGCTGATAAAGGAACTATGTCCGGGTTTTCATTAACATCCAGTTTCCGCGCAACAGTAAAATTCCCCTTATTATCATCAATAAAAACATTGTAATTTCTGGTATTGATCTGACGGGTTATATAAAAATCCATTACCGCTTTTTTGTTTTTTTCACGATATTCCAGCTGACGTTTGATATCCTCTACTGTACTGTGCCGCCGCTCCTCAAACCATGGTGATAATTTTTTCGCACAATCCTTACACAGATTTCCGTCATCCAGTTTTCGATTTCCCAATAAACCAATTTTCTCCCCGCAGATGTCACAGATTTTCTTATCAAATAATCCCATACCCTATCCTCCTTTTTTATCTGAAATCCCATACTGCCGCACCGGAATGATGCGGCAGTATTTTACCTTATTCTGTAACAATTATTTTTTCAAAATATGTCTTTACGGAAAAATCAACTTCACCTGTTTCAGAATCATCTGCTTCTTCGCCGTCATCAGATTCCTCTGCATCATCTTCTGCTATCAAACACAGTTTTCCATCATCCAGTAAATTGAACTTCATATTATCAAGGCTGAAAAACATAGTTCCTGCCTCATCCTCTGTTACAGCCTTTAATACCAGTGCGTTTCCTTCCACGTCGCCCTGAAGTTCTACTTTTGTCTCTTCTCCGCTCTCTATTAAGATAATTTCAGCCTTTCCGTCTTCCACAGACATACTCATTTCAAATCCTGTAAAGTCAGCATTAACCGGCATCTGCATTCCAAATGCTTCCATCAGAGTACAGCTCCATTCTCCTTCAAAATCCTTCATGGTTGGATTTTCTACCGGTTTGCCCGGTACATAAGGCTCATACTCTTCCTTTTCCTGACTCAGGATCATTGTCGTTCCATCTGCTGTTAAGGTTATCTTACCGTCCTTGTACTCACATTCTTCTGTCTGATCATTATGAGTCATCAAAATTTTATCATTTTCTATTTTCCACTCTGATTCATCTACTTCAGGCTCTTCCCCATAAACAGAACTTGTTGTTTCCATTTTACCGTCTTCTTTAATGTCCACGGTCACTTCCATTCCCATTGCCCCCGGATGAAAGGATGCACCTTCGCCCATAGAAAGCTCATTTACATACCAGGTTCCAATAACATCCTTTTCTTCAAGGGCATAAACACTTACGCTCATAAAGCCTGCCATTAAGACTCCTACTGTTCCTGCCATCCACAACCTCATTTTTTTACTCATACAAACATCTCCTTTCTTTTTTTAATGTACTCCTCGGACTCTTTTTTACTTAATTTTGTGAGAAGATTTTTTGTTTATCTACATTATACGTGAACGCTCAGATATTTACACTAGCACTTCTGACAGTATGCATGTAATTTTTTGGATAAATTAAAACCTGCTGAAAAGTTTTTAACTCTTCTCAGCAGGTTCATTAAAATACTTTCTGTTTTGGTGCATTCTCTCCAGATTTTCCAGAATTATATCTACACTGATTGGTTTGGCAATATGAGCGTTCATACCCGCTTTGATTGCCTTTTTACGGTCTTCTTCAAAAGCATTGGCAGTCATCGCAATTTTTGAATAGGACCTGCTGATTGCGGGAATACTTTTTTATTTCCAGTCAGAAGCAAGGCATACAGGTACCGGATCCTGAATTTCCATTCTGTCAGGTTCTACCAGGCAGTCATAGGCCAAAATATGCACTCCTGCCTTTTTTGCCTCCTGCAGGGTTTCTCCAAATTCCCGATGAGTCTCCCAGTTGGGCTCAAACCTGTCAACTCCCTTCATCTGGATCACCAGAAGCAGATAAGCTTCGTATCCTTCCTGCATACAATGGATCAGCTCCTTCAGATGTTTCACACCTCTTTCTGTCGGTGCATCGGGGAAGCGTGCTATATTATCCGACTCCAGAGTGACACCTTTTACTTCTATAAAAGCCTTGCGTTTCTCTGAACAGACATAAAGATCAAATCTGGAATTTCCATAGGTCTTCTCCGGCGTTACCTGAACTTTTTCCGGAAAAAGATGTCCTGCCTTTACCCACTCCAGTGCTGCTTTATTGGGAATCTGAGAATCCATATTGATCAGGCCCCTGCCCTTTTTATTTACGCAGATCAGATCATAGGCTGTCTTTCTCGCCGGATTGCTGCTCTTTTCCAGAAAAACCTGTGTACCCGGGACCAGAAGCTCCCTGCACCTGCCTGTATTCTTTACATGAACCGTTTCCACCTGCCCATTGATCTCCACATGTGCAATAAACCGATTGGGACGGTCTATGAAACGGCCCTCTGTGATATGTTCGTACTTCATTTTTTCTGCTCCTCTTTACGCATTGTATACATACCATAACATGTTTTCCTCATACCTACAACATTTTCACTTTAAGAAACTTTTGTCTGATTTTGCCTATGTTTTTGTACCTGTGTTTTGAAAAAATTCATTCCGTTTTTTCATTTCTGTGCTATAATGTTCCATCATAAAAATATCCGATAAAAATGAGGTGAAACAGGTGAAGAAAAAAAATCTTGTGCCTCTTATCGTTTTTTTACTGAGCATGTGCCTTGTTGGTTTCATCGTATACAAAACAGACACTCACGAAAAATGGCAGAGACGCACAACCGCACAATTAAATGTATCAACCTACGGCGAACGTATTAAAAATGAAATTACAAATGGAATTGCGATCACAGATACTCTGAAACAGGTTCTGATCAGTGGAAATGGAGATATCAAGCAATTTGATACGATTGCAGAAAATCTTATATCTGATTCTATTGAAAGTGTACAGCTTGCTCCGGACGGTGTTGTAACAGATATTTATCCTGCTGAGGGAAATGAGGCAGGTAAAATTGATCTGCTCCATGATAAAGACCGTGGCAGAATTTCCTGTTATGCAAGAGACAACCATACAATCATTACACAGGGACCCTTTGAATTGAAACAGGGCAGCTATGGAATTGCTGTTCGCAATCCGGTCTACCTGAATGATGAGCACGGACAGGCGTATTTCTGGGGATTTACCATTGTTATCCTGCGTGTTCCTGATATTTTTTCCGACTCGATCCATGCACTTTCAGGTTTTGGATATGAGTACAGACTTTCCAAAACAGAAACTCCCTGGAGTGACACTTATAAAACCGTTTACCAGTCAGATGGTCAGATAACGCAGCCGGTTTCTTATGATTTTACCATAGGGAAAGAAAGCTGGAAGTTTGAATTAACTCCTGAAAGCGGATGGCAAGACAATTTATTAATAGCAAAAGCCAGTATAATATTTACTGCCATCACCTTACTTCTGTCGGGACTTATCAGGGTATGGCTGGTATCAAACGAAAACAAAAATAAATTTCAGATACTGGCACGCACGGATTCTCTTACAGGTATTTACAACCGCTATGGATTTGACGAATCAGCAGAAAAGATGATGGATAAAAATCCGAAAGCACATTTTGTGGCTGCACTCCTTGATATCGATGATTTTAAGTTTATTAATGATATCTATGGCCACGCCTATGGAGACAAAGCATTAAAGAGTCTGGCAGACAGCATGAAAACATTTTTTCCATCTGATGCATTACTGGGAAGAAACGGCGGGGATGAATTCTGTATTCTTTTACAAAATTATACCTGTGAAGATGCAAAAGAACTGCTGCAGCAATTTACCGGACTTCCAAAGGCATTCTCATACAAGGGAAAAGAACAGTCATTTAACATTTCTCTGGGATATGCGGAATATCCCACATTTGCAGCCAGCCGTTCACAGCTTATGCGCTGTGCAGATGCAGCCCTTTATGAAATAAAACTTCACGGAAAAAACGGGTGTATGGCCTACAGGGAAGGTCTTCAGTCCGGAATCCGTAAACAACTGGGATTCGCATTTAAAGATATCTCTGAACACCTTCCGGGTGCATTTATCATATACAGAGCGGACAAAGACGATGACGAACTCTTTTATGCAAACCATGAGTTCCTTCATATGACCGGATATAAAGATATGGACGAGCTCTTCAGACTCACCAATAAGCGCTTCCGCAACCTGATCCTGAAAGATGAACAGAAACAGATAGAATCCAGCATCTGGGAACAGATTGATAGTGGTAATGAAAATGACTATATTCACTTTCACCTCCGAAAAGCTGACGGCTCCTATCTTTCTGTCCTCGATCACGGAAGAATCGTAGAAAGCCAGCAATACGGAAGGGTGTTCTATGTATTATTCATGGACTGGGAAGATATGCATATTCATTACAGTGATAAATTTTCCGGATAATAACAGACATACGACTGTTTTTCACGAAAAGGCTTATTTTTCAACTATAATGGAATACTTTCTGCAAGACATAATCGCCCCGAGGATGTCAAGTCATTGCTACAAAAAATATGCGGCTTTTTTGCCATGAAAATGGCTTAAAACCGCATATTTCTATATAGAGGACGTTATATAATTGTCACAAAGTAGATGGGGAGGATGTTACGTCATTGTCACAACATTTACATATTATTAATGGGCACTTGCCAATAACGCTTGATTATTTGTAATAATAGAGCACTCTCCATTCACTGAAAAATCTGAGTCATTCGTAACAATATACGAACCACTCTGTTTCATACATTTGACATAATATCTATCGTTAAAATCAAATGTATTAGGCATATCAAATATATCATCTAAAGAAACATTAATAAAATCTCCGTTAATTCTTCGTGCAACTGGTAATAATTGTCTATTGATAATACATTTAAGTTCTAACAGAATATCTTGATATTCCTGTGTTTGTCGAAATGTATATTTAAAATATCTTTTTCCATGTGACCATCCATTAAGAGTTGCAAGGCGATGAAATTCTGTTTGGATATATGTATTAATAAATTCAGAAAGTAAAACATCAGTAATACAAATTTGTGCTCCTGCTGAAATAATTTTACTAACAATCAGGGAGTAATCATATACCAAATCTGTGCCATACCCACCATTTGTATAAAAATTATACATCAATACATTACAATCTAAAAAATAGAGCTCTCCACTTTTCGGATCATGCGTTGTAATATCAATAATATCCATTCTGTTCTCCTATTCCGGCAATTCCTCATCTAATACTTTTGTTATAACTTTTTCATTTGCGTAAAAATCTTTAGCACGCTTAATAACTCTCTTCAGAATAAATAAATCGTCTTGACACAAATTCGCTACCTTAAGATTTTCATTTAAAAATTCACTAGAGTAATCCTTATACAATGTACCAATTGCATTATTTAAAAACGTTGACAATACAGTTTTTAATCCGTCGAAATCAATTGTTACCTTTTCCTTTCTCTTGAATTGTTCTACAATCATATTATAAATTTGATCTCCTTGTCGCATATCTGTCGCCCTATCACCAACTATTTCCACAATCTTAATCACCATTTTAATCCTCCTTAGAAAATCTCATCATCCATATCTTTTTCATTTTTTATTTGCTCATACTTGTAAATATTAGTATCATTTTGATCAATTTCAATATTTACAATTGTTCCCGGAAAATGATATTTTAATTCTTTACTATTTTCCATCCTTTTATCCAATTCCCAAAATTCATTTCCTGATACAATTTGATATTTTCCATTGTTATAATGAATAAACTCTTTCATTAAAGATAAACCTATTCCACCTGAGTTTATCCTCTTTGTAGAGTGCTCAGGTTGAACCGCCCATTCTATACAATTCTCAGGTATTTTACTATTTATATCTCTCAAATATTCAACTACATTGGTTTTTATTGTTGTTCCCAAATTTACAATTGTAAAATCCATTTTATGATTTGCTGGATAGTACTGCCCACAGGTATAAACTTTTATACAGTTACCGTGAATTTGTGCATTTCCAAACAATTCCTGTATATAGCCACTTAAATCACGTTTAACATTTTCTTCCATGACAGGAAAATATCTAACAATTTCTGCATCAATATAGTTACCAAATCCATATGTATCGTTTGATTTAAAGACCTTAAACGGAACTACTGTCTCATTCTTTCTAGGTTTATGTTCCAATTGAAAACATAATTTTGCAAAATTATTCCTTATAAGAAGTTTATGCAATTTGCAATTAGTTTGATTCTCATACCTACTATTGATATTATGCTTGTTTTGCCCATATTCTGCAAAAGCATATACAATCGGTAAAAGATTTGCATCAAACCATGTATTTCCACGAAAATCCATGACTATATCTGTCAAATCATCAGGAACATCTTTAACATAACATTGAAATGTTTTAAACAGCTCCAAATATCCTTCGTATGTACTATGAATAGCTTGGGGAATAATGATTTCTTGCTTTTTCATATTATCACTTACCTTCCAAATATAATTTTACAATATATTTCTTTTCTTTTCTAGGTTTCATTTATGAATTTTCAAGGAATTTTTTCTAAAATACATTATTATCTTATTTTCCGTATCTTTCTACAATCTATCTGTCTTTCCACTCCACCTCCACTCCACCTCCACTCTCCCATCATCATACACATATAGCCCCTGCACATATTCTTCCAGCATTTCTCGTGTCAGCTTCTCATAGCCTAAATACTTCAACATCTGCTCCACCGAAACATTCTTTTTCATCAGGATGTCTTTCTCAGCGTTTATTAACTCTGCCAACTCCTGCACACGCTTCTGCAGTCGTTCTCTTTCTTCTTCCAATTGCTTTTTTGCTTCCACGAACTGTTTCTGATCCATCTGTCCTTCGTGATACTTCTCATAGTTCTGACGGTTCTGAATCTTTATCTGCTCCTGACGCTTTTCACAATCTGCACTTTCCGTCTTATAGACTTCTATGCTGTCCTCATGCTGTTTTCTCATAGATTGCTGCATCTGTTCCTGACTGATATTCTGACGTAAGTAAGCCTTTATTTCTGCCAGTACGATATGCTCCAGCATTTTGTTATCCGCTTTCCCGGCAAAACATCCTGTATCTTCTTTTCCTTTACTGTAAGCACAGCTATAAAGGATATGACCAT
>ERZ826242.1680-NODE-1680-length-22795-cov-25.158487_pt1 | contig 22795 bp, 20 predicted proteins | sample MGYA00519871_ERZ826242 | MGnify/ENA primary metagenome ERZ826242 (study PRJEB31778, sample SAMEA3449226) | human gut metagenome | biome: human gut; feature: human-associated habitat; material: faeces | place: United Kingdom | collected 2010/2012 ...
AAGACACCCGTGTTATTCTCTGGGGCAGAAAAGAAGTTTGAAATCATCATTGACGGGTTTCGTTATATTGTTAAGTTTCAGAAGAATTCCGAAGTGGGCTTGACCTTCAATTATGTTTCTGAGTATTTGGGAAGCCATATTTTTCAACTTATTGGTATTCCCGTACAGGAAACCTTCCTTGGCACTTATGAGGGCAAGAATGTAGTCGTTATGAAGAATTTCTTAGGGCCCGAGGATGATCTTGTTGCCTTCAACGGTGTCGGCGAAAGCTCGCTGGAAAGGGACAAAGAGCTCTATCAGTACACTTATGAAGATATTACCGCAATGCTGCGGGAGAATATGAAGTCAACAAATGTTGAGGAGACAATCGACCGTTTCTGGGATATGTTCATCGTGGATGCTTTGATCGGCAATTTTGACCGGCATGGTGGGAACTGGGGCTTCATTAAGAAAGATAATCAATACCGGATCGCCCCGGTATATGACAATGGCTCAAGCCTGTATCCGAAGCTGAATACGGACGAGAAGCTGGAGGCCGTACTCTCCTCCGAGGAAGAAATTGACCAACGGATCTATAAGTTTCCCACCTCCCACATCAAGGTGAAGAATCGCAAGAGTTCCTATTTTGAAGTGATCAGCAGCTTGCAATTCGAAGCTTGCAATGATGCCCTAAAGCGAATTGTTCCTCGCATCGATTTTAATCAAATCAATACTCTTATTGACGAAGTGGAAGGGATCTCAGAGGTGCGTAAGCGTTTCTATAAAGTCATGCTGCAGCAACGATATGAAAAGATCCTTATGTACGCATATCGCCAGTTGTGACATGGAAAGGAGTGGCTCATGAGGCCTGTTACGCATGATTACCAAAGCCTAAACGAATATACGCTTCCCCTGCAGGGAAAGCCCTATTACCGGAGCAGCGGCATAATCTATGCCGTGGACCGCAACGGCGACAAGTATGCTGTGGGTCAAGTTGATCTTGAGCGCTTTGATGATCAGAACTTCCAGTATGTCTTTACTCCTGAATGGAGTGTAATCGATACCCTGCCGTCCTCCATTTTCCAGGGTATTCCCGGACTCGACATGTCCACGCGGCTTGAGCGATACTATCGTGTTAATATGACGCCGTACTTCATCTCTGAGCGTACACCCAGCGAAAGTCGAGAGGATCTCTGGGAACTCCTTGACGCAGTTGGCCTGGATTACTATGATCGCTTTGAGTGGCTGCTCCGGACGGATATGCGCTGCGGCACCGATAACCTGATCGTTGAGCGGGCAGAAGCTGCTCGGACTATCACATTTGAATCGGTCAACAGCCTGCCACCCGATCTCCAGCCAGCCGACCTTGTTTCGATTCAGGGGTTTCAAAGTATCGCGAAGACCAGCCACCAGCTCAGAAAGATTCTCCTTCAGATTTTGAGGAGTGGCGCTCATATCTGGGATGAAACAGACTCGCACCAGCTCTCTGAAGAGGAGTGCAGTCTGCTACTAAACCTGCTCATGGTTCAGGAATCGATGGAAGCGAAGCAGAATAAGCAGCGTCACCAAGAAGGCGTCGCACAGGCAAAGAACAATGGAAAATACGCTGGTCGGAAGAAGATTGCAGTCGATCCAAATCTGTTCCACCAAATCGCCAAGGATTTCCGCAACCATAAAGTAACGGAAGAAGAAGCCATGCATCGCGCCGGTATCAGTTCGAGATCAACATTCTACAGGCGCCTGAAAGAGATATAGACTAAGAAACGAGAGGGTTCCCGCACATTGCGCTGCAGGAATCCTCTCTCTAGTTAATACAATGTCCACCAGTAGTCAAAAAGGCGCCGATAGTAGTTCCCCTTTCGGGGCAGATCCTGACAGTTCCGGAACTTTCGGCTGGTTTCCCGTTTCATCCACCGCTGGCAATTACTGTTCTTGGGATACTTGATGTACTTCCCTGAATGGAGCAGCGTGTTACCATCAAAGCCGTAATCGATATAACCGGCATGAGGCACATACCTTCTTGTGACAATGCGCATGAGCGCGTCATTCTTGCGGATGCGCATTTCTCTTCGATACGCAGAGCCAGTTCGCCTGGATGACTGCACGGGAGCTGACTCAGTCAGTAAATTCTCGATCTTCTCGTTTAACTCGATTTCGGTCATAGGCTTTACCGCTTGGCACAGTTCTTGTGATGGGACAAATACCATACCAGCTACCGCGCTGCTTGGCATGTTGCTCCTTTTGCGCTTTCTTGCTCTGCTTCTTGAGTGGTATCATCTGTTTCATTGGTGAGAACACCTCCATTGTCTCGAACGGTTTGGACTTTCTTTTTGAGATCCGCGCAGAATGTAAGGTAGTCAGGATACCCGCACAGGAGCATCTTGTTGGGCAATTCACGAATCGCTGCCAGGAAAGCACCGACATCACGCTTGCGGCACTTGCACATGATGACGCGATAGGGAGCATCCGGGCACACGAACTCAGGGCCGAACCCAACTCTGACCTGATGCTTGATAAAAAGCTGGTCTGCAAGGTAATCCGCTGTATCGATGATTGCGAAGTAGTTGTGGAAGAATGAGAACTTTTCAATCGTCCAGCAGCAGAATTCATTGTATTCTCGACTCACGATTGGACCTCCTTATGTGACAGTTTCTTTACAAAATTGTGTTTGCTCTTGCTTTTTGAAGCCTCTTCCAGTATTCTGGAATACTCCCGTTTGGGAAGACTCTTTAGATGGAGGCGATTGCCATGAACACGAAGCAGTTTCCGGTCATTGATCCGATTGCGACCGGAAAGAACATCATCCGTCTTCGCGTCGAGCGCGGGATGAGTGTCCGCGACCTGCAGGCATACTTCGGTTTCGAAGAGCCACAGGCGATCTACAAATGGCAGCAAGGAAAGAGCCTGCCTTCTGTAGATAATCTGTATGCTCTCGGCGCGTTGTTTGAAGTACCTATGGAAGACATCCTGGTATCTCGGACATCAAAACTGAATCTGATGATTTGTGAGCAGCAGGCCGAAGCCTGCTGCTCGCCTCTATTTATGGAAGAACTGCTCCGACTATCACGGATACGGCAGAGAGCCAAGATCGCTTAGACCATTTTTGCCAAGGCCATGCGCTCGCTGGCTCCCTGAGGAGCGAGGGTAGCATGCCTCAACGTATTAACGGCTCAAAGGCCAGCAATATCAAGATAGGAAATCTATCTATATCCAACAGAATAGGGAGATGTGAGGTGGCAAGGTCGAGATTCGGCGTTAGCGTATTCACGATATGGTGAAACAGCGTTGGGCGCTGATGGATAGGAAGACGGTTCGTAGCATCCGTTAATGAAACGGATCATGTCTTCTTTTGGAGCTCAGAATCAACCGAGCGGATTTTTTAATTTGCAGCACTATAGTTCGTCTGCAACTGAACCGGTCGCCACGTTCTCTTCTTCTGCCGCATCCGTGATAGTCGGAGCAAAGTCGCAAAGGCTTGGTCAGCTCAATGCGGACATATGCGCTTCAAAAGCCTCTGCGAAAGTCTCGTTCACATCGAACGGAGTTTCGTACTCCACCGGGGTGTTGACCAGAGCGGCATCCAGAGCGGCAGAGGTCTCATCGGACTTCTTGCTCAGATCAGCGCACATCTTCCGGATCTTATTGCGATCGAAATTGATGGTGGTCACACGCTTGACATCGCAGCGGTAGGAGACCTGATTTCCCTCGTTGTTGAACCGATAGCCGACTCCCCCGTTAGAGATCAAAACCTCGCCATTGCGCAGGCCGGCCATGTGACGGAGCAGAGTGGCAATCTCCTGGCGCTTCCCATTGAGGCTCACTTCACCATCCAGGCCAGCGCCAAGAGGAAGAGATACCTTCGCCTGATGAATTGCGGCGCTCAACTTTTCCCGCTCGTCCAGGAGGAACAGCAGGAACTCTGCCATCTCGGTGATATTCTCGCTATACTCGGTGGAGGGGGCCTCCATAGTGACCTCATCCTCCGCCTCTGCCATGACCTTGTGGCGGAGATAGGTGTTCTGCACCTTGGTGATATTGCCATTGTTGCCGAGGATGCTCTGCGCATCGGCCATCATGGACTGCAGCTTATTCTGAAAGCGGAAAGCTTCTTTGAGATTCATATCGCTCACTCCTTTTTCTTGTCGTTGATATCATGATAACCTTGTTTTTTGAAGTTGTCATTGAACTGATGGTTTAATAGCAACAAAAATAGAACGAGAGGGTCAAAGCCTCTCGTTCCAATATGCGGGACTATTTTCCAAGCACGATCGTTGCTTCCCCGTTGGGAGAGATATCAACATGCATGGTTTTAATGTACTTGTCATAAAATTGGTTCTTCTCTGCGGTCGTCATGTCAGCTCTGGTCGCCCTACAGGCCTCATCCAGAATATCTCGAACATTAAGGTGAAATGCCTGGTCGAGTTTCTGGCGAACCTCGCGAAGTACTGCCGCAACCTTGATATCATTACTGTTACCAGTATAAAAATCGTCGATATAGCAATAAGAAATGCCGGCATTGATCAACGCATTTTTGATGGTCGGACTGCATTTCTCGCTTTCTACCATCACGAAGAACCGAACCTCAGGCATTGCCGAAATCAGACCCCAATAGTCGGAGTCGCTGGATACAAGAATGAACGAGTCCACATTGTTCTGATAATACTCTCGGCAGGTCCCGGTAGTCAAACGAATGTCAACAAGTGACTTGTTTTCTTTGATGCGTTCGATCAGGACATGCTCAATTGGAATTTGGGTGAAGCGCTCCAAAATCTTCCACGCCGATGTGGTATGAATATCATCATAGAGGATGATTTTACAAATCTTATTGAGTAGTGCTTCCTGATTAAGATTGTTCAAGGTTGCGTACAGTTTGTAGGGATCGGAGTTTTCACAATCCACCACAACGACGACGCGCTCACTCTTGTCCAGGAACTTGTATATACCAGCCTTTGTGAGGTTACCGGCATCAGACACTTTGCTCAAGTCTGTGAAATAATCCTCATTGGCTTCATATAGAAGCGAAACAAACTTCTTGTCATTGTAGAGGATGTTGCCAGAGTCCATGTAGGACCAATTGATATAGACTTGGTACGGGTACTTATTTTTGTTGGCGTAATAATCTGCCGCTGCTGCCTTGATGCCCTTCTCGTTGAGGCCATCCGGCATGAGGAAGAGCTTCCGGACATATTCCCACTTCAGCCATAATGGAAACAGCGACTTGCAGTTGTTGATGCGGTTGCTGATATGCTTATTGATATCTACAATATACTGGGCAGGCAAAGCTCTGGATCTAACAATCGTAATACCATCCTGCAAGAGTTCGTTCAGGCTATCCTGCGGAACATACTCTGGAAGCGAGTGGAGATTGCACATATCGAAACGCATACGGTTATTGATGGCTTTAAAATTGAGTTCCAAAGCCGTTCGAATCATGCAGAGGTTGCGCACGATGCGGGCATTCTTGTCTGCGTGTAATTTCTCATACCATTCCATCTTTGGTGGTTCATATTCGTTTTCAAAAATGCGCTTTTGTACTCCGATTAAATAAGCCACCTTCGAAACAACAGTATAAGTACTGTTCTCATAGTCGGTATATGCTTTTCTCGGGTTCCGAGTCGCTGCATCATCGTATGCCTGGTTATTCATAAAAGCCCCCTATTCCACGGGTCATGGTACAGCTAAATACTGCAAAACTGATGTTTTCTTGCGCTTAGAATACCATATTCAAGGGCTTCTGTCCATTGGTGCCGACAATTAACTGACCGAGATACTGGTCTGTCCTTCGTTCTCCCACTCAAAGAGTTCAGGCAGGGCTCGTGGTGCATAATCGCGAGAGCGAGTGCCCACAATGCGAGCTGATGGATCGTTCTCCACAAACCGCTCAGGGCGCTGCTCTAAGATGAAATCGATCCAAGCGATTGCATTCTTGCACTTGCGCCGGCGCACACGGGCATCGTGCAGAAGTTTATAGAGCTGGTATCCATGTGAGGCATCCAGGTTATAGAACTCCGCTGCGTGCTCGATGTCTTCAATCTCCAGCTCCGCCTTCCGCTGGCCGGTCACCAGTGTTTCTCTCTGGCATTGGATGGTGTGAATGAAATCGCTGAAATTCTTCAGCCGTGTCAGGTAGAATTCAGGCGTCAGTAGCTCCAGTTGCAGATCAGGATTTTCGGGATTGGGGTTTGAGATGAAGATGACCTTATACTTCAGGTTTTTCATCGCCTTTGGCAGCAAAGAGCAGTATTTCTCTGCCGTCTTCTTATTGTTGAATGTATGCGCACGATCGATATAGGCAGTGGTGATCATCTGATTGTTGCCGATAATCTCCACATAGCTTTTTCCATTGCTGATAATCCAGGGCATATTTGATCCTCCTTCGTCCGAATAGAAATAGTGTGCACACATGATGGAAATGCTAGTTCTGGGTGTTTGGTTGAACATGTCCACCTATGCAATATTGATATAGAGCCATCAGGTGGTTCTAAGGGCGCGTAGGAGTTGTGCACGAGCCACCTGCGCGGTCTGCTGTTTCACTCCAGCTTTCAAGTATTCAATGGCATCATTCCACTGAAAAAGTGTGTATTCTGCGGCATCAAAAGTCTCAAGAAATGCGGCTAAACGGGATCGACCGTCAGTGGACAGGAACCGCAGGTCAGAGAGGTATTGTACTTTCATGAAGGTTGCTGCTTCATCAAGTAGACATGGAGTGTGATTGGTCATATCGGAGTTCCTCTTGCAGATGCAACGAGGCCGCACCCTCTTTCTTTTCATTTGTGCCATATAGTTGGGAGGCATCGAAGTGATCGCAGCGAAACATCGTACCATCGGACATATAGATTTCCGCTCTGCCATCGGATTCCATCTCCACACGGATAATATAGCTGGTGTTGACAATCGCGATACCGAGGTTGATAAATCTGCCCATGTTTGATATTCCTCCACTTGTTTTGGAATAGAAGGCCGCTGCCGGAGCAGCGGCCTTCGTTATTTACTTGGTTGGAACGAATCCGGTAAAACCGGTATGGCCTTTATTGGCGATTCGCTCGATGTCTTTGTCCGTTGCAAAGACGAAAGGCTCAATTTTGCCGTCAGACATCAGCATCACAAAAGCGCAGGGGCAGATTTCGCCGTCGCCATCATCATCCAGATAGACAGCGCTGACGCCCTGGCAAGGGATGATGGAACGAATGGAGTTGTAGTCATTGACTTCGTCGTGAAGGTCGATCTCGCTGTGGAAGTGCTGACCATCTTTGGTGAGGATGATGCATCCGCCATCTTCCTTGGGAATGATGCGGGCGATCATGTCGCTGTTCAGCAGCTCACCTTTGGTACCAATAGGTAAAAACTTGCTCATGATAATACTCTCCTCATGTTCAAAAGATCAGCCCCGAAGCGTGAGCTCCGGGGCTGGCGGGGGTTATAGGAAACGACCTCTCTCGAGATCAATATCCGGTCTTCGGCAGCGGCGTGGTATTGAAGCGACGGACGGTAGTGACCCAGGTGGTCTTTGCCGTCTGCCACTCATTGAGATACTGGCCACCAACATCGGCACGATTGATGATTTGGTAGCCATTGCTCACGGTACCAAGCACCTGCACACGCATGGTAGGCTTCACAACGGAAGAGAAGCCGCTGGGCACCGTGCCAAACTCGAAGCGGACATCGGTAACATACTCGCCCTGCGCGAGCCGCAGCGTAGCGGCATTCAGGCTCAGGGAATAGTTGTTGGAGGTCAGCAGGTTACTGGCCAAAGTCCGGTAGTCATTGAGATTGGTCTTAAAGGTGACCTTATAGTACAGGCGCGCATTGTAGGTACCCGTGCTGATGCTGAGCGCACGCGTCGCATCCGTAGGAATGCGATCATGCCAGAAGAAGTGGTTGAGCGCGACATTGGAGGTATTGGCAATACCAGAGAAGTCATAGCTCATGGTCTGACCGGACTGCACTTCATAGTTGCCGCTCTTCTTGATGGTCACGCCTAGGGCCGCGGGCTTATTGTAGGCGGAGAGTTTGATGATCTGGTTTGGATACTCGATCTCGGCCTCCATCTTCTCACTGCTGAGCTGATAGTACTTGGGTGCGGACACCTCCGTAACAAAGTAGCGGCCCAGAGGCAGGGGGCCGGAAGCGGCGACGCCGCGTGCATCGGTCACAATATAGCCCACGACCTTACCGGAACGGGCCTGCGTGATCTCAAACACCGCGCCTTCCAGAGCAGAGCCGGCGCGCTGGCCAGTGACGAGGTTATCGTCAGCACTATACTTGCGGACCTGGATCTGACCGGTTACAGCGCTGTTCTCCCATTCGATCTGCGCGCACTTACCCGCCTCAACATAGACGGTTTTGTACTGCTCATCGCGGATGTAGCCCTCGGCCGCCTCCAGTTCACGGATATAGTACTTGCCGGGAGTCAGTTCGTCATCAATGTAGATGTAGCCATCCTGATCCGTCGCATACTCGCCAATGGGATTCTTGCCTGCATCGTACAGGACGAACTTGACACCATAGATACCCTCGCCGGTAGCCGCATCGACCTTATGGATCATAATCGACGCCATGCGCTGATTGGTGATCTCCACCGTGGTGGTCTCACCGTCCTTGACGCAGACATTGACGGGCGTGGCATCCAGCTCGTAGCCCTCGGCTGCCTTCAGCTCGGTGATGGTATACCATCCATTCTCCGCATTGGGGATGCTGATGACACCGTTGCGGTCAGTCGTGTAGGTGCCAAGGATCTCGCCGTTGATCTTCCGAACCTCGAATTTGACACCCTTGATGCGTGCGCCGGTATCCTCATCAGATTTGATGATCTGGAGACCACCAGCAGGTCTGTTATAGAAGGTCAGCGTCTGAAGATCATCGGGATCGATTACGACGGTCTGGGATCTGGTCTCTTCATCGATCACATAGCCGGAGATGGTCTTCGTCTCTGTGACGACCAGCGAGCCAACGATGCCGCTGATCAAGATCTCACCGTTTTCGTCCGTCCGATAGATCCCGTTGGAAGACAGCTTGCCACCTTCATCAGGCACATAGCTGCCATCGGCGTAAGCCACACGGAACTCAACGCCTGCCAGAGGCTTGCGAGTAACACTGTCCAGTTTCACAATGCGCAGGCCGCCGAGAGGCTGATTGCGGAACTCCACCGTCACGACCTCGTGGGAGCGCACTTTGACGGTCTGTGGCGTGTCGTCCAGGACATAGCCGGATTTTGCACGCACTTCCTTGATGACCAGTGTAGTGTTGGGATCAAGGCCATCGATCAGAATGGTGCCGACGCTATCGGTTACATACTTACCGTTTCTGTTGCCCACGACGGTGCCGTTGGACTCTGTGACCATGAATTCCACATCGGACAGAGGCTCGCGGGTAATTGCATCAATCTTTTTAATCAGGACACTACCCTTGGCCTCATTCCCGAAGGTGACGGTGATGACATCCTGTTCGTTGCCACTCAAATATACCGTCTGAATATCGTTTTCGCTCAGCACATAGCCGTCTGGTGCGGAGATCTCCTCAATGACATAGGTGCCAGCCTTCAGACCTGTGAGGATGAAAGTGCCGTTGGAAGAAGTCTGACGCTCAGCGATGACTGTGCCTCCAGTACCGGAGGTACCGCCAAGGAACCGCACGCGAAACCATGCACCCTGAAGAGGATCACCGGTGCTGGAGTCTACCTTCTTGACGATGATGGCGCTCAGGGGGGTGTTCTCAAAAGTGACGACCTTGCCGCGCCCCGCTTCCACATAGACCTGCTGGGAAGTGGGATCTTTGATGGAATAGCCCGCAGCAGGCTCCAGCTCGGTGATGGTGTACCAGCCGTCATCCAGCTTATCGATAAAGAACTGACCGTTCTCATCCGAGGAGTAGGTACCAAGATCACGAATCTCACCGGTAGAGGTCTTATCGGAACGGAAAGTAACATTGAACTTCGCACCCTTAATGGGATCGCCGGTAATGCTGTCGATCTTATTGACTGTCAGGGTGGGCTTGGGATAGTTCTGGAACTGGACGGTGCCAGTCCTGTTGGGAAACAGCGTGATCATCTGATGTGCTTCGTTGAGCAGATAGCCATCGGGTACTGACTGCTCCCAGATCTCATAGACACCGGGCATCAGCTTTTCCAGATAGCAGCGGCCATTCTCGTCAGAGGTCACGGTGGTCAGTGTGGAAGAATCCACACGCTTGACGGTAAAGGTCACACCGGCAACAGGCTTTCCAGTAATGGCATCAGTTTTTAGGATCTCCAAATTGGGCATCCGATCATTGGAAACGACCAGTTCGCTGTTCTGACCGGGGAACAGCTCCACATGATACTCACGGGAGTCCTTCACATATCCTTCCGGAGCATCCATCTCCACCACGGAGTAAATGCCGGGTTCCAGATCGGAGATGTTGATTTCGCCCTTGGTGTCAGTTACGCGATCCAGGTAATGCGAGCCGTCCTCAATCCGCGCAATTCTGAAGGTCGCACCAGCGAGGCCGAGGCCGCTGTAGCTATCCAGCTTCACCAGACGGAAGCTGGGCTTCTGGGTGTTGGTGAACACGAACTGGGCATTTTCGTTACCGTTAATCTGGATGACACGAGTGGCGTCATCAATCAGGTAGCCATCCGGCGCGGCCTGCTCCGTCACCTTGTAGGCACCAGGCTCCAGATCGGTCAGGTCGATCTCGCCATTTGCGTCGGTGGTGTACTCCTTGGAGAAGGTGCCACCGACAAGCTCAATACGGAACCGTGCGTTGGGCAGAGGCTCCAAGGTGGTGCTGTCCAGCTTGACAAGATGGATACCCGGCTTCTGATCATTGAAGAAGATCAACTCCAGAATGCCATCGGAGCCTTCCAGCTCAATCTGCTGAGGTGTGGAATTGATGATGTGAGAGGAGTCGGTAGCGACTTCCTTTACAAGGTAGGTGCCGGGTTCCAGATCGGTTAACAGGATCTCGCCGAATTCATCAGTCTGGAAGGTGCCCAGAGACTGTGCATCTTTGGAAATTTCAAAGGAGATATTGGGCAGAGCCTCGTGAGTCTTAGAGTCATACTTGATCACACGCAGGCCGGGTTTCTCCTCGTTCACGATAGGAATTTCCACAGTGTCGCCGGAGATGACGGTTGCAGTATAGACTTCATCGGATTTGATATAGCCGGCAGGCGCTGCGATCTCCTGGATGCGATAAGCGCCAGGCTTGATCTCGGTGAAAACAGCAGTACCGGCATAATTGGTTTCTCCGGTATATACGGCACCGGACTCAATGTGCTCGATTCGAATCGCGGCACCGGGCAGCTGCATACCGGAGTCGGAGTACTTCTTCACCATTAGGTTGCCATACGGAGCATTTTCAAAAGTCACCGTAGCCTGCTTGCCGTACTCAACTTTGACATTCTGGGCGGGTTCCTCGCTAAGCAGGTAGCCATTAGGGGCTTCGCGCTCATAGACTGTGTAGTTGCCGGCCAGAGTAAGAGGAATAACGATTTGGCCCTTGGAGTTGGTGGCAAAGGTTCCGACCGATGCGCCTTCGGGATCAACCACTTCAAACATCGCGCCCTTCAGGGGGATGGTCGTGCCTTCCTCGTACTTGAGGATTTTCATGCTGGTCTCGGTGGGTTCCTCTTCAGGGGTGTCGGTGTAGTTGCTGTATGCCGTCAGAGCCAGAGGTGTGGTCGGATCGGTATCGCACATGTAATTTTGCAGGTTGCCATACTTGTCCTTCTCGGCGCACACAGCGTAGTAGATGGCGTACTTATAGACATTGGTACGAAAGCTCAGTTGGACGCTGCCGCTCTGTCCATCGACTGCGCTGGCAGGATACAGGACCTTGAACTGTCCGGCATATCCCTTTCCGGTGGCCTTGGTGGTGATGACATCAATTTCCTTGTTGTCCATATCAACGATCTTCGTGCCGGCAGGAACCGCAGAGGGATCGCTAAAGGCAACATTTACAGCGTAGTTGCACACCCAGGTTTCAGAAGTGACCGTGAAGATCTGCTGGAGATATTCCTGACCATTGATGGTTGCAGGATAGGCGGTCTCCTGGTCGGCTTCCACCGTGACATTAGGAGAAAGGGCAGTGCTCCATACGGTGCCGCGACGGTAGATATCCTTCACGGCTGCCAGCATCTTATTGGCACGCTCCAGCTCCACTCCGGTCAGATTGGGGTTGACCTTCATGTTGTTGATGTCCCAGTTGGGCAGCAAGTACGCCCAGAGCGCCATTTTGGTCGCATAGTATGCCTGATACTTATTCTCCAGCTTGAGTTCGCTCAGACTGCGATGGGGATAGCCATTTGCAATGATGCCAATGACTTTGGGATCACTGCCGATTTCGTTGGCGAGGTACTTGATGCTCTCACCGGGAGCAACAGTCTGAGGTACACCCTTGATATTGGGGTTGACGCAGTACGCAGGGATTTCTTTCGTCTGACCGTTGCGATCCACATAGTTGTAGTAGGTATAGATCAGCTCACGCACTCTGCCGTTGATCGACAGGTAACTGAGCTTCTGCTCGCCGTTGTAGATGTTGACTTCTCCAAGCGCCTCTTCGACAGAACCGGCTGCCAGAGCTGTGCCTGGAAACATACCAAGCATCATGACAACTGCGAGAAGCATCGAAACAACTCGTTTTTTCATTTTGATTGACCTCCGTGCTTATTATCGTGAATGCATAAAGCATTCTTGGGGTGGATCGGTATGGAAAAAGGCAGTGTGCGTATTTCAGCACACTGCCTCCGCAGGGAACAATATTCAGTTTTCATTTTACGGAGATGTAATATTCCGTGTACTGGAAGGCTCCGTCACAATAGACATCCCATGCCTCAAAGGCGTACTCGCCGGGAGGGCAGGAATTGAAAAGTTCGACGATCTGGTCGGAACGCCAGGGCCAGAAGCTGTTGGCTGCCACGCTTTCGGGAATAGACAGCTTCACGGTCACAAGAGGGCTGCCATCCGCTCTGGTTACGGGCTTTCCGTTCTGCCAGGTCTGCGGATTGTCGCCGATGGCGTTATAGAGGGTGTACTGCATGCGACGGGTCTCAAAGAGGTTGCGCACGAACATGTACTCCTTACCACCGGAAGTGAAGTGGTTCGCCTCGGGTTCGGGCAGAGTCGGCTGATCCAGCAGGCTCCAGTCACAGGTGGGGTCCGGCAGGGTGTCAGTTTCCTGCATAGCGAACATACTGTTCTGGTACTTGCTCACATCGGTGATCTCATACACATAGCCGTCGCTGCAGGGGATCTTGTCGCCCGCCTTGGGCTCGGGCATGACATCCGCCTGTGTGTAGTCAGCTTTCTTAGCTCCCACTGCCACGCTCTGCGTCTTCGCGGGAGCTGTGCCGGTATACGGCTTATCGCTCTCAATCTGGACACAGCCGTTGGTGCTGTCCCAATGAACATTGAAACCAACCGCCTTGCCGATATCGCGGAGCATCACATAGTTGTTGCCGTTGATAGCGTATGCGGTCATCTTCACTTCCTGACCATCGACAAAGAACCGATGGCTGCTCAGCTCAGCAACGACGCCGGCCGCATAGGCCACGGAGCCGCCAAAGAGCATGGTGCCGACCAGAAGACCGGCGATAAAGGATCCGATTCTCTTCATTTTCTTTCACCTCATCAAGTGTATTCCAGCCACTCTCTGCGGGGGAAAGGCGTAGGGATGAATTACTGATTGCAGTAGGCCTGGAGGCCACGCAGGAAGATGTCTTCCTTGGTTGCCCGCCTGTTCTTAACCAGATCTCTCATCTGGTCATAGGACTCGCGAGGCAGGCGCAGCCGAATGGCTACGCTGGACTCGGTGGGGATGGGCTTGGTACGACTCTCACGATTGCGGGGCTTATTGGTTTTCATAGTGTTCCTCCAGTTCATTTATCGAATCTCTACTGCCTGCACGCACAGACGCAGAGAGGGCTGGTTAGCGATACAAGTGATCAAGGTAATTCGGTTATCTCCCATCTCATTCAGGTACGAATAGTCGGTATAGGAGATGGACCCGACAAAAGTCACTTGGTAGGTCTTGGTGCCGATCGCGGTCTTGTACTCCACGATGTCACCGATCTTCACATTCTTCAGCTTAGCAAAATAGGCATGGCTGCCACGATTGTGGCCGAACAGACCAATGTTGCCGGTATAGATGCCAGACGAGGTATAGTGACCAGCTCCTTTGGACATTGAGCTGTCAGTAGCGCCTTCATACACCTTGCAGCTCAGGCTGACACGGTCGATCGAGACTTTGCCGATGCTGCCATCTTTCTGTTTCAGATCAGTAATGGTGACAGAGGGCTGATACGGAACTTCGATTAGGCTGCCACCAGAGATGATGCTGGAATTGCTGAAATCGGACTCCGGATATACAGTCGTTGCGGATCCACCGCTCAGGCCATACTGGATACCGCTGCTCAGATAGGGGTTATTGAGCGAGGTCTCCAGGAACTCCTGGCTTAGGCCGTACTGGATTTCTGGAATGTCGTAGTCGATCTGGTTGCGGGCACCGTAGTTGTAGCCGGCATCATACAGATCCTCGTAGTTGGTGCTGCCGTAGTAGACGGGATTGGCCGAGGTTTCGAACGAGTAGTCTGCGGCACTGGCAGAGCTCGCCATGCCGAGGGCCATAGTCAACATGCAGCACAGGGTCAAAATGCGTTTGAGTTTCATACGGGTTCCTCCTCAGTATCGGGTTCACCTTCCTGAGTGCCGATATCGACCTTGAACCAGTACTGGCCATTGACCGTGCCAACAGTATGCTCGACTGTGTTGTCATAGCAGTGGATGGCGATGGTCTGGCCGAAGAGCTTCTTTGCGACTGCCTGATCCACTTCGATTGCGATCACACCTTCAGGAATATCCTTCAAGCGGTCAATACGCAGCTCGGGATTCTTGGCCTTCAGATGAAGCTGGCCGCATTTTTCATATTCGTTGCCTTTGCCTGTTGCTTTGTAGACTGTAGTATTCTTACGAAGCGTGAGGCCGAGGAACAACAGTGCGGCCAAAAGGGCGGTTCCGCCGATAATGGAGATCACCAAGACCGCACCTTTGAAGGTGGGTTCCGCTTTCGTCGGTTCAATCTTGGTGCCCAGGTAGGTTACGGTATAGAGAATGCTGGAAATACCAGAGGATACGACAGTGCCTTTGTATTCGGCGGTCGTAATATAGCCAGTTGCGACGGTAGAACTGGCAGGGCCCGAATAGGTGGCTACCGCAGAGTAAGTTGCCGGGACGAGCTCATCGCCGACCAGAGCAGTACTCTCAACGCTCCAAGTTACATTGGAGAGGCTCAAAGTTCTGCCATTCTTCTCTACGGTCTTATCGATGTAGGAAGAATCATTTCGGTCGAGGCCGGTGTAGTTCTTTGTCGCTGTCACAGTATAGGAACTGCGCTTATAGCCGGCTGCCTCCGTTTTGAGAGTGCTATGATCGAGCGAAAGTGTGCCGGAGGAGACTCCGTCATCGTACTCGATCGTAGGTTTCAGCTCAGCAAGGATATCTTCGAGGTTCTTACTTGCGGTTGTGACAGTGACAACCTCGGTATGTGCGTTCTCTTCCTGGTAGCGCTGTTCTTCTTTGACAATATCGCTCATAGAATACAGGAATCCGTCATACTCGAAGTCGTCTTCATACAGGTCGGAGGGATCCTGGTCCGGAAGAAGCGTATAGGTCTTGATGGCAAGCTGCTGGCCGTTCAGATTCTGGTAGGTGACATCGTCCGGAATGTACGATGCCGCGCTCGCTCCCATCGTCATGGATACTGCGACGACAAGAATGAGCATCAATGATGTGATTCGCTTTTTCATGGTTTTAACCCTTTCATAATTTGAGGCGTTACGCGACCGGGTCGGTCGGATACTTACCTGTAGTAAGGCGGCCTTTGCCGCGCTTGTACTCGCTGATGCATTCTTTCAGCATGGTAAGGAGGTCTTCATAGGTCAAGCTCATCGATAGCCAAAGACATTGCCGATACATATAGATCATGCTGTCATCCGTCAGGAAGACGGAATGCCAACCTGTGACTGACACCAGATTCAGCTCATTCGCGATGCTGTGCATCTGTTCCGCGTTGATATCTGCGAGCAGAAGTTTGTCTGCAACTATGATGGATAGGATGGGATAGCTTCGGATCATGGAGACAAGGACGATGCATTCGATATCATCGTCCTTGTGGATGGCAACGTATGTGTCACCATGCTGCTCCACGATATTGAGGCATGACCGAATGACCTCCCTGCAGTGTTCATCGATCGCATCGCGGCTGCTGGGAGAATAGTTCATGTTGGGTTACCTCAATCTGGTATGGCGCTTAATGATTCTGGTGATAAATCCAAGCGCAATACCGTTTTCTTCATCGACCCTTGTGACGCGGAAGCTGACCGTATCCAATCTGCTGGGCATGTCGATGGAGCGATACAGCTTCGTTTTGGCATTGACACCCGCTTGAAGACGGACGAAGAAAACGCGGTCTTTCACACCGGTAACAACGCCGAAGTAGTTGGAGTTGGGGACGATCTTCTCTAAGGCTGCCCGATCCGGGTTTTCAGAGGCGTCCTTGATTGAGAGGTTGACTGCGTAAGTGTCACGCTGCTCATTGTAGGTCACATCGAGAACTCTTGCGACAACCAGATCGCCTGTGGAGTGGAGATCCGCAATATCGGAAAACCATTCCCAGGACACGTTGCGTGCGTAAATTTCCGTATCAACGCCGCACGCTTCTACCATCATCGTGTTATTTCCAACGGTAAGGACTCGGCATGCCATAAGGATGCCGGGCTTCACACGCCCTGAAGCGTAGTAGCGCTTTTGCCGTTGCAACATGGCAGCTTTACGGGACCCGATTGCAACGCGCTCTTTGAAATCGACACCAGCTGGGATAAAGTCGATCGTAGCGCCAAGCATCCGCCCAATTTGGACTCGGACACTTCGAGGGATCGGTTCATCTTCTGGCCATTCGATCAGAGTCATCTCGCGAACGGGGATTTTGACACAGAGTCCCTCGAAATCAATGGGAACGATTGGCATGCCATTTTCGGTATAGGTCATCCCTGCGCTTACGATTCCAGTCAGGATCTGCTGTCTTCGCACTGCGCCAGCAAGATAGCCCCATTTCGCTTCTTCACTATCCTCGCGTGTGACGCCACGTTCCAGATCATTCAGTTCAAGAAGATCCTCACTACCCTGACGGCGTGGCATCTGTGCAGGGGTCTTTTCAACAGGGATGGTTTCCTGAGCGGTCTCTTCAACGGCTTCAGTAACTTTCTTCTTAGGCATTTTTCTTCTCCTTTCCTAGAAGAGTTCATCCGCATTCACGACCTTGCGAGTTGTGCTGCGTGCTGGCTTCCCAGGTGGTTTCTTCTGGGAACCAACATTAGCTTTTTCTGCCGGTATGGCCGCGGTTACGGATGGTGAAGATACACCGCTGGCAGATACAGAGGAAGCCTGACTGCTTTTCCAGTCAGGCTCGTGTAAGATTGCCTTGCGGCTCTTCAGTTTTTTATAGTCCGGATGCAGGGAGTAGTCAAAGCGCTTGGCTCGCATGACTTTCTGACCTCTTATGAAAATCAGGACCTGATCCGGGGGTAAACGCAAGACCTCATCAGGGGTAAGCAATGGGCGCCGGCCAAGTGAGTTGGTCTTACGGAATCTTGGGGTATAATCGGTAATGTGCATGGTGTTGAGTTCCCGCATCGTACCTTCCACTTCGACTGATGCTGTTCCAATGCGGTCACTGAAGTACTCAGCGGTCAGCATATCTGTGCATCCGAGAAAAACCGTGCTGTCACAGGCGCCGAGGATCTCTTGCCATTGATCGTCTGGGTATCGGTTGCGCATCTGGCCGACATTTTGAAAAAAGACGGCGACGGAGCAACCTCTTGAACGGATGGTAGAGCATTTTTTAGTGAAATCGGGGATAAGGCAGCAGTTGGGAAACTCATCAAGGATGAATTTTACCTTCGGGTGCAGCATCCCGCCCTCACAATAAGCATCGGCATAGCGGATCAGACGAATGAACAGGAAGCTAAAAAACAAGGAGCTGAGGAAATCATAAGTGCTATCCTGATCGGAGACGATGCAGAAATATGCGCACTTTTGTTTACCGGGCAGCTCCAGGTCGATCTCATTGTAGGAGGTGATATTCCGCACCTGCTGGGCTTGCAGAACTGCCAGCTTGCTTCCGAGGCCGATGATAACACTCGTGCGAACGGTTTCGCTCGATTGCCTGAAGATTGCGTAGGGCGCAGATGCAGGTGATGGAGGAAGCAGCTCTCCCGTGTATTGGTTCGCGTGCTCGTGGCTAATGCTGGCCATCATATCAGATAAGCCCTTTTCGGTTTGAGTATAGAGAAGGTCATACACCGTCGCGATGTTCCGCTTTTCCGGAGGCATCTCCAACGCAACATAGAGAACAAGCGCTTTTAGAAGGTTGAGTTCTGCGTTGTACCAGAACGCGTCTTTCGAATCACCGCTGGTGTTCTGAAGCACAATGTCAGCAAAGGTCTGGGCCATGAGCTCACTTGATCCGACTTCACCAAGACAGTTCCAGGAGTCGCTATGATCCATTTCAACAAGGTTGAAGACTTTGACAATATATCCGTTCTCACGGAGATACTCGCCCATGGATTCATATAGTTCGGATTTTGGATCAGTCAGGATCACGCTCTCACCACGCTTGACCGCTTGCAAAACGAGGTTTCGTGAGATGGCTCTGGATTTTCCCGTACCGGAAGATCCGCATACGGCAAGATTTGCGTTGAGACGGGTATCCTTTGGAAGCGTCAGGACTTGACCATCCGGGAGCATCCCAAGGATGTCTTGGCTGGTCCTTTTTGCACTCGTCACCTCAAAGCATGCAGATGCCTCTTTGGGTGACATGAAGCTTGCCGTTCCGTAGCTTCCAGAATTCGATACGGTCAGATTGCGATCAGAGTCTGTCACACCATTTTGGCCCCATCCAATTCGGAGTCCAAATACACAGAGTACGGCAATGCCAAGGACTACAACCCCAATGGCAATGAGTCCTTCTGGAAAGTGAAACAGCGCTCGAACCACTTCGCTGATCTGCGAGGATGGAAGCCCTGGCGAAATACGATAGTCACTACCCGCCGCTTTCCAAGCATTGATGTTAATAATGAATTGCGCAATGATACCAGCAGCGTAAAGCACGCAAGGAATCAGGACGGCAAGGCTAAGTGCTATTTTCAGTTTTCTTTTATCCATAATCTAATCTGCTTTCTAACGGACGTACCTCAATGGCCGGCCCCACAATTCTCTGGATAACCTGCGTCTGATAGTCAAAACAGAGCATGATCGGGCTACCTCGAAAACCTTCCGGCATCGGGTGGATATCCGATAGCATGAGTAGGTCACATTGGTAGTTCAAGAGAACAGGCCTGTCGAGTGAGGTCTCGATTGCGTCATATTCGCGGGTAGGGATTCGTGGTGGGTGGAAAGGTGATAATGCGGCGTGATTGATTTCCATTGCCAGTTCATCGTGGAGAATGAGCTTCAGGAGAGTGTCACCTTCCTTGTTATTGGTAAGGAACAGACATTGAGCAAAGAAAGTCGAAACGACGAAGTACTTGTTCCCAAATGGCTTTGCTCCATGACAGAGGCGCTGTGCCACACTCATGGTGGATCCGATGACGATCTGGTGGATTGACGTGATACCGAACCCTCTTGCGAGCAGAAGGCTTTTCACAGCGGCAGCATAGTTCTCCTCGCTATTCTTCATCCAGTACATTCTTGTGCTCCCTGTGAAGTAAAGAAAGAAGCAACACCGCCCTTTGACGATAATACCGATCGTGCGTGAGCTCTTGGATACTGACTCCGGGGAATACTCCTCGATGGCGACACGCAACTCGTGTGCGGCGTAGTAATAGATTTTGTTGGAATCCGGCACGACCGCATTCGTCGCTCTTTTGGCAGGCGACATGAGAGATGGCTTTTGAGAGATGAGGAGCGTCGCACCTGCCGCATTAGACATAACCGTCCCGATGGCAATTGCGTGAAGCCGCAGGATCTTGTCGATCCAACCGGGGTAAACGCGTTCGGAGCTATTGACTCTTGAATAGATCATGGATAACGCTTCCGGATCCCTCTGTGCAACATACTCGAATCCCTTCTGTGTCAAGCTCATTGAGCGAATCACATGGCGCTTATGCTTCTTCCGATATAGCCGCACATAGCCTTCCCGAATCGCACGATACATGACCCTGCGATTCCATTCAGCGCCGCCACCGATCCGCACCGCCAGCTGCGTCGGAAACTCGATACAGTATCCAACAAACCAGAGCAATTCGAGTAAGCGATCATTCTTACATGTAATCATAGACACTCCAATCAAATCAGCAGCAAGGCTGCCAACAGGCTGCCAGAGGCTGCATCATAAAGCTACTCACAAAAGAGCAAAACTGACCAAGCAAAAAACACCCAGACAGAATTTGTATTGCCTAACACTACCTATTTCTGCGCTCCCTGAGTGGGGACAGCTCGTATGCACGAAATCACTACCAATTTCTGCCCATTACTCAGAGCAGGTTTTGGTAGTTGTTTTAATGTGATTTTTGGCCCAGGATGAAAGCGTTTCAGGTCTCATCAGGTAGAACTCTGCGCTGTCCCGATCAGACATCCTCGTAGCCTGGAGGACCGTGCATAGGAGACCGCTATCATTGGTCAGTAGCATCGATTCAATGACATCCAAATACCGCTTGGTTTCAATGTTGTCATAGTCACGAATGCGCCTTTTTCCAAGAGCAGCATCATAGTTATGAACAATGCAGATGGCGCAGCTACCAAAGCGCTCTATTGGGTTCTCTTTGAGATAGTCCATAATCGCGTACCGAAGTGGCCGAGTCAAAAATGCTTGATTATCTCTCTGATTCCTTTTCGGAAGAATCGCGGGAACTGAGATCTTGAGCCAATCATGAGTCTCCTCGACCTTAATCCCCAGCAGATCCGCCACCTCACAATAGAATGGCGCCGTATCATCACGAACTGTTCTGGCGGTCAGATTTCTCAGAGTAACCGAGGATACTTCTGCCGATCGAACCAGACTAAAGAGTTTTTGCTGGGGGTTATACTGATCCATACGCTCTAAGTCGCTAGCGACCTGAAAGAGTTCGTGGCTGATACCATCAAAATCAGAAGCCACTTGGCGCATGACTTGAATGTACTTGGGGTTATCCATATCACACCTCACAGTTTGTAGATTTGCTCAACGCCGTCAGAGCCAGTCAGGACTCCATAATCGTTATCATCTCTTGGAATCAGCTCATCCAGGGACTTCATATCATCTACGACAATCAAACGAACGGACGCCTCTGGCACGAGTGTGCGAGAGGCGTTGATCGATGGGATATTGCGTTGGCTACCGGAAATCAGATCATAATCCTTATCGGCTGAAGAGAATGAGAGAATTGCCGGAGGTTCACTCGCACAAAAATCCAGCACATGATCTCTCATCTGGATGAATGCCCAGAAAGCCATGATGGCTTCCTGCGTCTTCCCGTGATCTAATGAGTATCGACTTGTTGCGAGGAATTGGCCGTCCGGCGAGAAATAGGCCAGGCCCTCTTGCCGGAGACGTGCGAGGATCTGGCCATAGGAACGATTGCTCATATGATCGAAGAGCAACCGCATTTGTCGCTGTTCAACGACACCGAAGATGGTCAGCAGCCGAATCATAAAGGCAACTTCCCTCCTTCGAACGGTATTGGAAAACTTCATTATGCTCTCCTTTGTGTAGAGATAGGAAACCGCATAGTGTAAAGGAAAACCGCAATTACGCTTAGTGTAGAGCTAATGTAAACATGACCTTTGCTGTGTTTTCATTCGACAACATTATGTGTATTTTGAGCGATCTTTTCCTTGAGAATCTGGTTGAGTTCCATGCGGTCGGTTGTAATCAGCTGTTTCTCCAAGGGGGATGCCTTGAACGAAACTGTGATGTGGTTGGAGTTCGTGGAGATCAGTCCTTGGCCGCGTTCAAAACGAGTGATCGACATGATCTCTGCATCAGATAAGTGGAGAATGTGCTGGACGCGCTGCGCCTCATCATTTTCCAAGTTCAAAATGATTTTGGTCTTTGCAACATTTAAGATGCCTTTGCCGAACCGGCTTCGATCAAGGTCGCCAATATCCTGGGTGGCAGCAATGGCCGCACCGCCGTAGCCACGAATGATCTTGAAAATCTCCTGAACCCACTCGCCTGCAAGGGCCTTGGTGTTGTTTGGGTTATTGGTATCATCATCTCCAATAAGTTCCCATGCTTCATCAATGAAGATCGCCTTTTCTTTTGTGCGGTCTTCTTTGGCTTTATCCCAGACGTAGTCGAGTGCGACAAACATGCCTACAGGCAGAAGCTCTCCCGTTAGCTCGGAAATATCAAGGACTGTGTAGAGATTGTCGAGCTGGACATTTGTGTGCTGATTGAAGGTTTTGGCGGATCCATTCACGAGACGATTCAGAATATTACCCATCCGCCTCGTCTCGGGAGATTCCATTAGAATCTCATAGATGTCACCAAGGAGCGGCATCTCCCGGTAGCGATCCGGATGCTCTGGATCAATCAGCGACTCATTATTGTGCGTGATTCCTTTCTTCGCATAGGTTCGAATTAGCGCTTCGTCAAGGAGCTGCCGTTCTTCATGGCTGATATCTGGAATTAGTAGTGAGAAGAAAATGTGCAGCTGCTGAATCTTCTTTGCCAAGATCGAGTTCTCGCTAATTACGCCATCGATCAACTGATTGGCGCTGAGATCCTGCTTGCGGATCTCGCAGACATTGATACATTGCTTCGATGCCGGACTAATGGAAATGAACTCACCGCCAATGTTATT
>ERZ826242.1683-NODE-1683-length-22770-cov-6.578516_pt1 | contig 22770 bp, 24 predicted proteins | sample MGYA00519871_ERZ826242 | MGnify/ENA primary metagenome ERZ826242 (study PRJEB31778, sample SAMEA3449226) | human gut metagenome | biome: human gut; feature: human-associated habitat; material: faeces | place: United Kingdom | collected 2010/2012 ...
GTCCTTAGGAAAGTCGGACTGCCTTAGAACTTCTGCATCGTGACATCTAGCAGCAGACAGGATACCAGCGCTTTCTCATGGATCGAGAGGCCACAATGACATAGTGTATTAAACAGCAATTAACCTAAATACACAACCTTATCTTCCGGTTCCTCTGCAGGTTCCATATCAATCAGATACAATACCGGCTGTTTATTTCCAAATGAGCTGACAGCTTCATACTCAAATCTCGCACGGATCTTCATCCATGATTTTGTCTTTGCATCAACTTTCTTTTCTGCTTTACACGGATATCCATAATAACGTACATCCTCTGCACAGCAAGTCATGATCTCTCTTACAGGGACGAACATATTATCTGGCATTCCCTTCGGGCGGAAAATCTGGCCTTTGAATTCGATCTCTTTGTGCAAATATAACTCAGGATGGTCATATGCATCCACATACCATACTCCAAAGTCTACATCGTCCAGCACGATCTTATCTCCTTTTACATCGTAAGGAAGGTCTTCTTCTGATGGTTCAATGATTTTTCCCTGCATGTCTTCGAATATAAGCTGTGCCATTGGATTCTGTACTTTCAGTGCACGTCTGAATCCTGACCTGTTCACACCATCTGCACATCTGTTCACAACGATCAGTTCGGATTCTGTAAGCTGTTCCATTAGCATATTTCTCATATTCATCAGATACATATCCAGTGTTGTTCCATCTACAGTCGAATATACACCCTGTAATTCAAAGCTTCTTGGGTATCTGATTGAAAGCAGGTCTTCCAGCTTCCACATTCCATTATATTCAATAACGATCTGCGCCGGATGATAGTTTCTTTCACAATTTTTGAAAAATACAGTATTTAACTGATCGAATTCATCGATTTTCAGTAATACCATGTTTTTTTCTTTTAAATATTCTTCCGGGTACTCCTCTTCTCCTTCTTCGCAAAGAAGTAACAGTGTAAGTCCCGGTTCGATCCATTCCTGTTCCATCAGGGTCTCTTTGATCATGGTTGTTTTTCCACTGTCCAGAAATCCTGTTACGATAAACATAGGTGTTGCCATACTCGCACCTCTTTCTTTTATATTTCTATCTTACTATTACAATTACACATAAACTCTGCCGTCAGAAACTTCTATTCTATACCTTTATACACATAAGATCTGTCACCGGCAATCTAAATTTAACGATACATAGACACTGTCACTGGCAGTGTCTATTGCATACTTTTGTATATAGAGGCGCACTTTTCATGCGCCTTTTACTTTCACGTTTTTTAGATATGGAATAATTTCAGAAGTTCGTCTTCCTTCAGATCTGTTCCGATTACGCAGATACGTCCTGTGTAGTCAGGCTGTCCTTCTCTTACTTCGTACTCTTCTGGTACTAAGTCGAACTGCTTCCATGATCCGTCTGTCATCTGAATGATACCTTTTGAACGGAGGATTGTACCATAAGATGTTGTTTCTGATAATGCTTTCAGCAGATAATCCAGTTCTTCTTCTGTATATTTGTGAACTGTCTCCTTGCCCCAGCTTGTAAATACATCATCTGCATGATGATGATGGTGATGATCGTGGTCATGGTCATGTCCACAGCAGCAGTCGTGATCATGATCGTGGTCGTGATGATCGTGGTCACAGTGCTCATGATCGTGATCGTGATGGTCGTGGTCACAGTGCTCATGGTCATGATGGTCGTGGTCACAGTGCTCATGATCGTGATGGTCGTGATCACAGTGCTCATGGTCATGATCGTGATCTTCATGATCTTCAAACAGGCTTTCAATTTCAGCGCCCTTTGTCAGTGCGTGGCTGATTGCTTCTTTTCCAAGCTCATCCCATGGTGTAGAGATGATGGTTGCTTCTGCATTTTCTTCACGAAGTGTGTGTACACATTCTTCTACTTTTTCATCTGTCATCATCTGTGTACGGCTTATTACGATCGTAGAAGCATGCTCTACCTGATCTTTAAAGAATTCTCCAAAGTTCTTCATGTACATCTTCGCTTTTTTACCATCTACGACTGTAATTCTTCCGTCGATTTCGATATCAGCATCTTTTTCTACTGCTTCGATTGCTCTTGCCACGTCAGATAATTTTCCTACTCCTGATGGCTCGATGATAACACGGTCCGGATGGTATTCGTCTAATACTTTTACCAGTGCTTTGCTGAAGTCGCCAACCAGTGTACAGCAGATACATCCAGAATTCATCTCTGTGATCTCGATTCCTGCATCTTTTAAGAATCCACCATCAATACCAATCTCACCAAATTCATTCTCGATCAGTACCAGTTTTTCTCCTGCCCATACATCGCTAAGGAGTTTTTTAATAAATGTAGTTTTTCCTGCTCCGAGGAATCCGGAAATAATGTCTACTTTTGTCATGTTTACTGCCTCTTTTCTATCTATTTTCAAAATTAATAAAAGTCCCGACAAATATATTATCACAAACCGATGGTGGTTGCCAGTCCCTCAATTCTTATATTTTTCTCAACTTTTTATAAATTTAATCTCATCCCATATTTTTTCTGCATCACGAGTGTATCTGGCACCGTCAATTTTTATACACTCAACTATCAGCTGCTCTTTCATATGTTGACATACATAGAACCTGCCACTGACAACTTTTCTTGAATACTTTGGTATAAAAAAACGATATCCATACACCTCATCTGGTACAGATATCGTTTTTCATAATATCAACGTATATAAAAGAAACTGCCAGTGGCAAGTTCTTTATATTATTTTATAAACTTCTTATAATAATCCGCCAATTGACAGGAACAGTGGTGCGAATACCAGTGATACGACTGTCATCAGTTTGATCAGGATGTTGATAGATGGTCCTGATGTATCTTTGAATGGGTCACCTACAGTGTCTCCAACTACGGCTGCTTTGTGAGCTTCGCTTCCTTTTCCACCATGGTTACCATCTTCGATATATTTCTTAGCATTATCCCATGCTCCACCGGCATTTGACATAAAGATTGCCATCATAACACCTGTTACAAGTGCTCCTGCAAGAAGTCCGCCAAGTGCAGAAGGTCCAAGAAGGATTCCGACAACCAGTGGTGCAAGCACTGCCATAACACCTGGAACCAGCATTTCTTTTAATGCTGCTGTTGTTGAGATAGCAACGCATGATTTGTAATCTGGTTTCTCAGTACCTTTCATGATACCAGGCATTGTCTTGAACTGACGTCTTACTTCTTCGATCATCTGATATGCTGCTCTTGATACAGATGACATTGTCATAGCTGAGAATAAGAATGGAAGCATTCCACCAATCAGCATTCCGATGATAACTCGTGAATCAAGAATATCGATAGTCTTCAAATGTACTGCTTCTGCATAGGATACGAACAGTGCAAGTGCTGTAAGGGCTGCAGATCCGATAGCGAAACCTTTACCCATAGCTGCTGTTGTGTTACCTACGGCATCCAGTTTGTCAGTGATCTGACGAACGTGTGGATCAAGTTCAGACATCTCTGCAATACCACCGGCATTGTCAGCAATCGGTCCATAAGCATCTACGGCTACTGTAATAGCTGTTGTAGAAAGCATTCCTACAGCGGCAAGTGCGATACCATAAAGTCCACATGTCTGGTATGCAACAAAGATACCAACGCAGATCAGAAGAATCGGGATTGCTGTAGATTTCATACCTACTGCAAGACCACTGATGATTGTTGTTGCAGATCCTGTCTCTGACTGTTCTGCAATCTCCTTTACAGATTTGTAATCTCCGGATGTATATACTTCTGTGATGATACCGATCAGAAGTCCTACGATCAGACCAGCTACGATTGCGATGGCTGCCTTGAAGTCTCCGAAGAATACTTTACTAAGTACACAAGATACGATCAGTACCAGTGCACTTGCTACATAAGAACCTGTCTTTAATGCTTTGTGCGGGTTAGAATTCTCATCACCTTTTACAAAGAAAGTTCCAAGGATAGAAGCTACAAGTCCAAGTCCTGCGATCAGAAGTGGGAAGATAGCTCCTTCAGCCTTATAATATACGATTCCAAGTGTCAGTGCAGATACAAGTGCTCCTACATATGATTCAAAAAGGTCAGCTCCCATACCAGCTACGTCACCTACGTTGTCACCTACGTTATCAGCGATAACCGCCGGGTTACGTGGATCATCTTCCGGAATACCAGCTTCTACTTTACCTACAAGGTCAGCTCCTACGTCAGCAGCTTTGGTATAGATACCACCGCCAACACGGGCAAACAGGGCGATTGAAGAAGCTCCAAGGCTGAATCCTGTAATGATATCAACATTCTTGGTAAGAATATAGATGATGCTGACACCAAATACACCAAATCCAGCTACGCACATACCCATTACAGCTCCACCGGAAAATGCAATTGAGAGTGCTTTGTTCATTCCTTTTTCTTTTGCTGCATTTGCAGTTCTTACGTTTGCTTTTGTAGCAACCTTCATTCCGCAGAATCCTGCAAGTGTTGAGAATAATGCTCCTACTGCGAAGCATACAGCAGTGATCCAGTTTCCAATTCCAATTCCGATAAGCACGAATAATACTGCTACGAAAATAACCAGAATCTTATACTCTGCTGTCAGAAATGCCTGTGCACCGTCGCTGATAGCTGAGGCAATTTCTTTCATTCTGTCGTTTCCGGCATCCTGTTTACTTACTCTTGCTGCAAGATAGGCTGCAAAGAGTAACCCGAGGATTCCAAATACCGGAACAAGATACAATAACGTTTCCATAATTTTTCTCCTTCCATTTGTCTTTGTCATAAATTAATGTCAGACAGGTGTATTTTAACATATTCTTAACAGACGATGGTGTTATTTTTCATTTTTGTACGTTATTCCGATTATTTTCTGTATATTGTCCAATTTTCCGACCTTTTATTGATTATTCTTAATGTATTTTTACCAATATAATCCGTTTTAACGATTAATTATAATCAATTTTTACGAGCACAAGCCCGTTCGGCGGCGCTGTCACACCTTCTGAAGTGTGTACTTTTGCCTCCAGGATCTCCTTTACTTTCTCCGGTGTATAGAATCCTCTTCCAACACGGATCAATACTCCTGCTATGATACGGACCATATTATATAAGAAGCCATTTCCCGTAACCCGGATCACAATTTCCCCATCTTTTTCTTCTATGGTCAGATCATAGACTGTCCTTACGGTATCCTGTGCATTGGTCCTGATATTGCAAAAACTCACAAAATCATGTTCTCCAACTAGATATTCTGCCCCTTTTCTCATTGCTTCGATATCCATTGGAAATGAGACAAAAGTGCAATATCTTGTTTTTAACGGATTCGGTACTTCTGCATTATAGATATGATATTCATACGTCTTAGAAATATTATCCTGATATCTCGGATGCCAGTCCTGCGGTACTTCATCCGACTTCACTACCACGATATCTTCCGGTAGCCTCTGATTCAGCGCATAAGAAAATCTCTCCGGTGGAATCTGCGATTCTGTATCAAATATTGCCACATTCCCCAGTGCATGCACACCGGAATCCGTTCTGCTGGCTCCAATAATCCTTATGTCTTCTCCGGTAAGTTTATGCAGTGCTTTATTCAGTTTTTCCTCGATAGTGATTCCATTTGGCTGGATCTGCCAGCCACAGTAATTCGTTCCGTCATACGCTACGAATATTCTGACTCTTTTCATGATAACCTCCATACAATTCGATACAATTCTTTTTTCTCACTTACTATATAAATTTAGGACGGAGGATTTTTAAAAAACCTCCGTCCCCTTATACAATTTAAAATATCCAAATATGCACTGGCACACATCTTCCAACAACAACAACCAAAATCACATAAACAATTACAACAATATACGCAATTCTATCATTCTTACTATACTGTAACGGTTTCATCTTCGTACGGCCTTCTCCCCCGCGGTAACATCTTGCCTCCATTGCCATTGCAAGGTCATTGGCTCTTCGGAATGCAGATACGAATAACGGTACCAGAATCGGGATCATGCTTTTGGCTTTCTGGATCATGTTACCACTTTCCAGATCCGCTCCTCTTGCGATCTGCGCTTTCATGATCTTGTCCGTCTCTTCCAGAAGAATCGGAATGAACCGGAGAGCGATTGACATAATCATCGCAACTTCATGAACCGGAACATGAATCTTATTCAGTGGTCCAAGTAATTTTTCGATTCCATCTGTCAGCTCATTTGGCGTCGTTGTAAATGTCATAAGTGACGAACCTATGATCAGATAGATCAGACGGATTGCCATATATACCGCTGTTCTGAGCCCACCTTCTGTAATCGTAAATATCCACGCATGGAACAGCACTTCCCCATCCCTCGTCAGGAATAAGTTAAATAATACCGTGATCATCAAAAGCATGATAACCGGTTTTAATCCCCTTACGATAAAGGAAAACGGAACTCTTGACAATTTAATAATAATAATTAGGAACAATGTCGTCATCACATATCCTGGTATACTGCTAAACAAAAACAGTGAGATCAGATACAGCAATGTCCCTACCAGCTTTACCCTTGGATCTAATCTGTGTAATACACTCTTTGCCGGATAATATTGTCCGATTGTAATATCTCTTATCATATCTTCTTCTCCAGTGCCTGCATAATCTCATCTGCTGCCTCTTCCACAGTCGTTACATTTACCTTAACCGGCAATCCTTTTTCTTTCAGATCATGCATAATGTAAGTCACCTGCGGAGCTGCAAGTCCAATCTTTTCCAGCTCCTGATAATGGGCAAATACTTCTTTTGGTGCACCATTATACATTACAGACCCTTTGTTCATAACGATGATCCGGTCTGCATATTTTGCAATATCTTCCATGCTGTGTGATACCAGGATAACCGTCATATCACTCTGTTTATGCAGGTATGCAATCTGATCCAAGATATCATCTCTTCCTTTTGGGTCCAGTCCTGCAGTCGGCTCATCCAGCACCAGAACCTTTGGACGCATCGCAAGCACTCCTGCGATCGCGACTCTTCGCTTCTGTCCTCCCGAAAGTTCAAAAGGAGATGACTTATAATATTTTTCTTTTAATCCCACCAGCTTCAGTGCTTCCAGCGCACGCTTTTCGCACTCTTCTTTGCTAAGTCCCTGATTCTTCGGTCCAAAGCAGACGTCTGTCAGTACATCAATCTCAAAAAGCTGATACTCCGGATACTGGAATACCAGTCCGACCTGGTTACGAAGCCTGCGCATATCGTACCCGTTCTGGTAAATGTTTTCTCCATTATAATATATCGCACCGTCCGTTGCCTTCACAAGTCCGTTCAAATGCTGGATCAGTGTTGATTTTCCCGATCCGGTATGACCGATGATTCCCACAAATTCCCCATGTGGGATTTCCAGGCATATGTCTTTGAGTGCGTGTTTTTCATATGCAGTCCCCGGACTGTATACATAATTTAAATGTTCTATCTTAATTGCAATGTCTGTCATTTCTTCTCACCATTTCTTACATCAAATGTTCTATTGTTGTAAATGCGTAATTGCCGGGACGTTTATCTTTTCAAACGTTCCACTGCTTCTACCAGTTCTTCTTTTTTCAGAATTCCTTTCGGAATGTCCAGTCCGCGTTTCCTAAGCTCGTCTGCAAGAATCGTCACCTGTGGCACATCCAGCCGGTAGCTCTTCAGTTCATCTACTCTGGAGAATATTTCTCTTGGCGTTCCTTCCATTACAACTTTTCCGTGATCCATAACAAAGATCTTATCCGCATCTACTACTTCTTCCATATAATGCGTGATCAGGATCACCGTAACATTTTTCTGTTTTCTGAGTTTATGAACCGTCTTTAATACTTCTCTTCTTCCTACGGGATCAAGCATAGCTGTCGGTTCATCCATGACGATACATTTTGGCTCCATTGCCACAACACCTGCAATCGCCACTCTCTGCTTCTGACCACCGGAAAGCTTATTCGGAGAATGATGACGGTACTCGATCATTCCGACTGCTTTTAAACTTTCTTCTACCCGCTGCCAGATCTCTTCTGTAGGAACGCCCAGATTCTCCGGTCCGAATCCGACATCTTCTTCTACTACCGTACCAATGATCTGGTTATCCGGATTCTGGAATACCATTCCGGCCGACTGTCTTACGTCCCAGAGTTCTTCTGGATTACTTGTATTCTTTCCATTCACCCATACGGAACCTTCTGTTGGCACCAGGATTGCATTCAGATGCTTGGCAAGCGTTGATTTTCCGGAACCATTATGTCCAAGAACTGCTATAAACTGTCCTTCTTTTGCTTCCATATCTACTTCATCAATAGCACGCGATGTTCCAATCACATTGCCTTCTTCATCACGTTTTTCATATTCATATACCAACTTTTCTGTCTGGATCATTTCCATCTGTATTTTCCTCCGCGTCATATGTGTTGGAAGTTTGCATACTTTACCTTCTACATAGCCTGCCACCGGCAGCCTCTTTCGAAAGCATTGCGATACAATATATGCTGCTCCATAAGGCGCAGCATATATTTATCAGAAACTTCTGATCGCTGTATTTTTCATTGCTATGATTCTGCTATCTTGGCTTATGCTCTTTCTGGTTCCGGATACTCTGTTCCCATTGTATCAACGGTTACTTTCTTCATCTTCTGCTCTGTCAGAGGTCTGTCACTGTAATCCGTATCTGTCTCTGCAATCTTATTTACAATGTCCATTCCTTCGATGATCTTACCAAATGCTGCATATGCCCCGTCAAGATGTGGAGCTGCCTTGTGCATAATAAAGAACTGTGATCCTGCTGAGTCCGGATGCATAGCTCTTGCCATAGAAAGTACACCTTCTGTATGTGCAAGATCATTTGCAAATCCGTTCTGTGCGAATTCACCTTTGATGTTATATCCCGGGCCACCCATGCCTGTTCCGTCCGGGCATCCTCCCTGGATCATGAAACCATTGATGACACGGTGAAAGATCAGTCCGTCATAATATCCTTTTTTTACCAGTGAAATAAAGTTGTTGACTGTATTTGGAGCAACTTCCGGATACAGCTCTGCTTTCATAATATCTCCATTTTCCATCTCAAATGTTACAATTGGGTTTGCCATTTTTATTTTCCTCTTTTCTTTCTAAGATTTTCAAATGTGGAGCCTCCACCAGTTGCGGATTCTTCCACTTATTAACTATACTTAGGTATCAATAAAAGCGCCGGTAAAAACCGACGCTTTCATTTTAGCGGATAAATCCTCATCCGTAAAGACTTCCAAAAGATTTTTCATTCATTATTCATTTTTTTCAAAATAAAATCCATCGAAATTATATTTGTATACTCTGTAAATGAATTTTTCATAGTTCATTTTGTATGTGGCAATTACTTTGTGATTCTCATCATATTCGCTGAACATCCCCTTAAGTCCTGTATCAATCAGTACATTATCGCCTAGCTCCTGCGCACTGCTTACATATCCTGAGTATGGAACTTTAAATGAATCCACTAATTCAAAAGTGCCTGCATTTTCATCTACCAGATATTTGTAATACTTGGAATTCTTTCCTTCTGTCGCAGATGATTCTTTCAGTCCGATTGCTGACCAGTCATAATCCGGTCTCGTCTCACTGATTCCAATATTATTGTTATACATATACAGGTAGTACTGTCCTTCCTGCAGACTCTCATCCGTTTCATATGTGATGGAATGCTGTCCTCCCTGGATTGTAAAATCACCTTTTTTATTCAGCAGCAGACTTACATAAGAAGTATCATCCCAGAAATCCTTCTCTCCGATCATATATGCAACCGACGGCTGATCGTAAATATTATCGATTTTGATAATTGTTGATGTCTCTCTGGAACTTAACAGCACTGAACCATTTCCCATATACTGAATGGTATTAATATGCATCCAGTCCAGTTCATCAGAAGAATTCTTGACACAGGTTTTCTTATATTCTCCAAACAGATCTTCCAGATCCAGTACTTCTGTTACTTCTCCTGAGTTTACATCCAGTTTCAACACAATATCTTCTACACTGTCCTGTGTCGTATCTGTCGCAAGGATCAGCATATTTCCGTTCTCATCAAAGACGTAGTCATGATGCAGTTTGTAATCGCCAAGATTATAGACATTCGTTACCTGTCCCAGGCGGTTTACCTGCGCCAGACGCTTTTCAGAAATGCTGTAATACATGGAGTTTTCATCAAAGATCAGTCTGTGGCTTCTATATCCAAGAAGCGGAACCTCTCCCCTTAACACCCCATTATTATCATAATAATACATAAAATCCATGGAAGAGCTGTCATTACCAAGTATGACATACAGACCATCTGTCAGCTTGTCCGCACTTTGCTTTACATCTGTATCAAGCTGTACTTCTTCTTCGCCGTACAAACTTCCCATATCGTAGACAATTTCTTTTGTATCTGTCGAACCGTCTTTGTTCGTAATATAGAAAGTTACGGTATTTTCCGTATCCGGTATCAGACCAATTACCTGAAATTCGTGTTCTGTCTGGTATTCTTCCTGTTGATAGACATCTCTGCTAAAATCCTCAATATTATCTTTGTCTGCATGGATCGTATAAGATACCTTTACTGCATTATCCGTCTTAAAATATACATATAACGACTGCGTATTGGTTCCGAATGGATTATACTCTATCAGCATATTACTTAATGTATAATCCTGGGATTTTTTCTTTGTTTCCAGTGCATCTGCAATCTTTTGTTCTTCTTCTACATTGTACGCTTTCTTGATTTCTTCATACAGCTTCTTTTGCTCATCATTCATTACGTTTGCTTCATTATCTGACTGCTTTTTTTCTCCATTGCTGTCAGTTTCTGAAGTCTGCTCTGTTTTTGTCGCCTCATCTATCTTTGTGTCTGACTTACCACATCCTGTCATTCCCATTGCAAGCATCATAGCCAGCATCCCTGCGGTCATGATTCGTCTTTTCACTTTTTCTCCCACCTTCTTATTCGTTTTTTCTAAGTTAAAAATATCATAACAAGAATTTGTGTTAAAAATATGAATTATGGTCACTTTTTTATTTTATATCGTAAGTAATGATTCCACCCTTTTCTTCATATCCGGTTTTCCACAGTTCTTTCAGGTTCAGCCGGACTTTTTCCCCATAAGTGGCTACATCTATCCACGTTCCTTCTGCGTCTGTCTCATATCCGAGCACCAGAAACCAGTGCCAGATAAAATCTTTGTATGCTTCTACGTTCTGGTGTTTTAACATCAGATACGGAACCGGAAGTCCCTGGTCAATCTGGTTGCGGATCAGCATCTCCGCCTCTTCTTCCGGAATATCTCCGTCAAACTTCTCCATCTCAATCTGGTAATCTGTTTTACACCGTTCGTTGACATCTCTGATATACTTTCCCAGTCCTTCGATATACCATTCTGGTTTTCTGACTCCTCCGACTCTCGGCCGGATATATGGTTTCATGATCTGGCTGAATTTTTTGTACGATTCTTTATCCATTCTGTCCAGATCAAACGGATATAATTCTTTCATTCCCATATATTTTGCAAAATAGATACAGCTGTCACATGCCGTTGCAGCACCACATCCACCAATATTCATGACAATATTCGTAAACCAGTCCTGATTCCCGCCAAATTCACCATCTATTGTAAAATACTCCAGTTCCTTTTTCATATCCAGCCACCTGTCTTTCTACAATCTGTTATTCCCGCTTACTGTTCATACAGTACTATGATCTTTTTATTTTCACTTTTTATTCTTTATATCTTGATGCGTCTGTCTTCTTATTACATTTGCTGCTTTTTACTTTGACAACATAGGAAAAATTTTATCACATAATAATGTACATACGCAAGGGCAGATATTGCGAAACACTCACAATATCTGCCCTTATTTATTTCCAATATATCATATGCTGCTTACTTTTTATAAGCTTCTTGACATCTCTTCGCAAACTTTCATTGCTTCGATGATGGAACTTCTAAATCCAAGTTCTTCTAATGTACGAACTGCTTCGATTGTTGTTCCTGCTGGTGAGCAAACCATATCTTTTAATTCTCCAGGATGTTTTCCTGTATCCAGAACCATCTTAGCACTTCCAAGTACTGCCTGTGCTGCAAATTCATAAGCCTGTTTTCTTGGCATTCCACCAGATACTGCTGCATCTGCCATAGCCTCGATCAGCATGAATACATATGCCGGTGAGCTTCCGCTTACTGCTGTTACAACGTCCATCAGACGCTCTGGAACGATTTCTGCACGGCTAAAGCTCTCCAAAAGGCTCTTTACATATGCAATCTCATCTTCTGTCATATGTTCGTTCGGGCATACAGCGGTCATACCTTCGCCTACCATAGCTGGTGTATTTGGCATTGTACGTACGATTTTTACATCTTTTCCGAATTTTTCTGCGAGCCATGCAAGTGTCTTACCTGGTGCAATTGTGATGATGATCTGGTTTTCTTTTACTACATCTTTGATGTCTGCGATAACGCTCTCATAAAACTGTGGTTTTACAGAAAGGATAATTGTCTCTGCTTTTTCTGCCACTTCTTTGTTATCAGCTGTTACATTAATACCGTAAGCTTTCTGTGCTCTTTCTCTTCCAGGTGCAAAAAGATCTGCCCCGATGATTTCTTCTGCCGGAATCACATTATTCTTAATAATACCACCCATAATTGCTGATGCCATGTTACCTGTACCGATAAATCCTAATTTCATCCTTCTTACCTTCCTTTTCTATCAACTAATCTTCTTACTCCTGTATCTGTGATGCTTTTATTGCTGTATTCTATAAAATTCCCGATTCAGGAATCTTCTTTCAGCAATGAATTTATGTTTGCATCATCTTTTACAGTTGTATACATTTTTAAAATTTGTATACAATTCATTTGTTACTGTGACTATAACACCAGTTTTTCCAAAAGTCAACACTTTGTCTTGAATTTTCCCCGAAAATACGTTACAATTTGTATACAATCAATTGGAATGTATACTTTTTATTCATCCACTCCCGGTAAGTCTGATGAAAAAGAATAAGTGCAAAAGTGAATACAGAAAACTTGCCACTGGCAACTTTTCTTGCATACGCAGGTATCAAAATGGCCCCGGGAGTACATTATTCAGGATTAGGGGGGAATTATCATGGCAGAAAATAGTCCATCTCTTGCCACTCAGGCCTATCATACAATCAAAGAAAATATTTTAAATCTGACTTATCCGCCAGGCATGGTTCTTACAGAAGCTATGCTTACCAAAGAACTGGGCATGAGCAGAAGTCCGGTCCGGACTGCCATCCAGATGCTTCAGGCCGAAGGACTGATCGTATCTGATTATTACAAGTCCATGACTGTACGTGAGATTACTGATAAAGACATCAACGAAATCTATCAGCTAAGAGAGCTTCTGGAAGGTGCCGCATTCCGTCAGATCTTTACCTCCGGAAAATACGAAGAATATTCTTACCGTATCGAAGAAAAGGTTGTCCGTATGTGCGCTGTCGCCGGCGATCTCTATCAGTGGGAAGTCGCAGATACTGCCATGCATATGGAGATTATCAGTATATTTGAAAATGAGCGTATCAACCGCATTTATGAAAATAACTTATCCGAACTGATCCGTATTGGACAGTATTCTATCCGCAACGGTATGCGAATTCCAAAAACCAATGAGAATTTGAAAAAAATGGTCTCCTATATGCGAAAAGGAAATTATGAGAAAGCATTTGAAATATTGAAAAATGACCATTTTGGAACCGGAAAGGATACTGCTTTAAAAATGCATTAGCCGGATTACTGCTTGCTGCCATCTCATGTTCTTCTGCTATCCGTTTCTCAAGGATATTTTGACATACAGAGAACCTGCCTTTGGCAACTCATCCTGCATACTTAGATATCAAAAAACACATGCTACAGAGAACAGCGTTTCCTGTATACTTTGGCATATAGGAAAACTATATGAAAAGTCATACTGCTTCTGTATCATGTGTTTTTATTATGAAAACTGTTTTGTTTTTTAATATAACATTTACGGACCAGAATGTGCCTATTTTTTAAAATGCTCCATCATAACCGGCATACATTTTTTAGAATATTCCCCCAGTGAATATTCTCCTTTGTTCAGACACCAGTCTGATACCAGCGCCCGTTCGCACATAGAATAATATTTCACCAGTTCATTTACCGGTACTGTATCGGATATCTCACCTTTTTTCTGTCCTTCGTCAATAATGCTGCTGATCAATTTGTAATATTTTCGGTTCTGATCAAGCAATGACCGGTGTCCCTGGGCTACCAACTGAGTGGAATAAAGCGATGCCAGCAGATCGATACTGATCTTTTCTTCCATCATGGTATGTGCTTCATAATTCAGATACAACAGTTTTTCATAGCTGTTCATCTGTGGATCCATCTTTTTCTCAAGTTCATCGTAATGATCGTCCAATATCATAGATAATGTATTTAACAATTCATCTTTTGTATTAAAATAATAATAAAAAGATCCCTTTGATGTTCCCGACAGATCAATAATATCATCTACCGTTGTTCCGTTATATCCCTTTTCATAAAACAACTGCCATGCAGCCTCTACAATCCTGCCTTTTACACTCTTCGCTTTTCCTGTTTCCATTCCTTTGGTCTCCTTGCCGTTCTCGTCCTAGATGTCTATAGTATATCATACTTATAATACCCCGGTCAAAATCAATACTTCACTTCAAAACTGCTTTCCAGCTCTGTATCCATCTCTTCTGTATCAATCCAGTCAATCTGTATAAACTGATTCCGGTTCAATCCTTTCATCAGTTCAAAAATCAATGCTTCTCTTCCCTGTACTTCCATTACAACGGTGCCATCGTATTCATTTTTCACCCATCCGGTCAGGTTCATAGATCTTGCCAGATATTTTGCCGTATATCTGAATCCCACGCCCTGTACTCTTCCATGAAATACCATATGTTTTCTTACTTCTGCCATAGTTTTTCACCTCAAAAGTGTATCTGAAATAATAATCAGGACACTGCATTATCCGGTGCAATGTCCTGCCACTCTTTACTGATTCATATTTTTAATCATCTTCAAAATTCTTGCTTACAAGCTCACAGTATTCCTCGTAAGCATCTACACCCTGAAATGCTTCCTTCAAAGCATCTCTTATTCCAATATAATACCATCCTATAATCTTCTTATCCTTCATCCGGAATCTGTTCCAGAGTTCTTCTCCGTACATCGGATAATCCCTGTCAATATCCCGCATGTTAGACAGTTTGTCCGCAAGCCCTATCATCTGCACTTCTCTTGGTGCTGTCTTCAAATGCTCGATCGTTGCTGACTTACGCTCCATCCATGTCTTCGACTTGTCTTCGCTTTCCTGTGCCACCATCGACGCAACTCTTTCTGAAAATTCTTCCGCCAGAACTTCCTTAGATACACTCTTACAGTCTTCAATCGTATCATGCAAAACTGCTGCACTGATAATCTCTTCATCCTGCGTCATCGTCGAAACAATATCGCCCACCTCGATCGGATGCACAATATATGGCCTCTTGGTTCCTTTCCTGAACTGTCCTGCATGTGCTCTCGTGGCAAATTCAATTGCCTTATTAATCATAATGGTACCTCTCTTTATCGCAAATGATCTCTCTGAAGCCGATTTTTATCCGGCTGCGTTAATTTGATACATAAATAATATCACCTGAGACTTTAAATGACAATCATTTCAGTATATAATAGAGAAATAAAGTTATTTAAAAAATATCGTCAGGGGAGATATAACATGAATCAGAAAACAATTTTTATTACTGGTGCTTCCAGAGGAATCGGAAAAAGCATCGCACTTTTGTTTGCATCACGTGGTTATCAAACATTTTTGAACTGCTCTACTTCTATGGAAGAATTAAGAAGGGTCAAACGGGAAATCAAAGAAAAATATCACACACCATGTACGCTTGTACCTGGCAACGTCGGTGACTCCAGAAAAGTTAATGAAATCTATGAAAGAATCTATGAAGAATGCACACATCTGGATGTTCTGGTCAACAATGCTGGCATCTCGTATATTAATCTTCTGACAGATATGACAGACGAAGACTGGAACCGCATCATCCAGACAAATCTTTCCTCTGCATTTTATTGCTGCAGACAGGCCATTCCACCGATGGTATCCAAGCGTTCCGGAAAGATTATCAACATTTCCTCTATGTGGGGAACTTCTGGTGCATCCTGTGAAGTTGCTTATTCCGCATCCAAGTCCGGAATCAATGGGTTCACAAAAGCCCTTGCGAAAGAACTTGCTCCAAGCAACGTTCAGGTTAATGCGATCGCCTGTGGTGTAATTGATACCTCTATGAACAGTCAGCTTACGGAGGAAGAGCGCAAGGCTCTTGAAGAAGATATTCCAGCCGGAAGATATGGAACTCCGGAAGAAATTGCACAGATGGTGTGGAATATTGTACATGCGCCGGATTATATGACGGGACAGATTATTGGAGTTGATGGGGGATTTTTGTAAAATCTCCCTCTTTGTCCCGGACGCTGTTGTGGTAAGAATATCAGGACGAAAAGAGAAGTATATTATATAAAACGGTGCCGCTCCCTTCGGTCAATGTCATCTTATTTATATAATATACTTCTCTTTTCTGTTTTATTTTTTTGTGCAACAGCTGGTACTTGCTTTGAGTTTTTTCAGACACACTCTAGCTGACTTGATTTCGCTTTTTAGTTTTAATTATTCTATGTCGAGTTCTACTGGGCAGTGGTCGGAGCCCAGGATTTCGGTGTGGATTTTGGCGTCTTTTAAGCGGGGTTTCAGGCTTTCAGAGACGCAGAAGTAGTCGATACGCCAGCCTGCGTTTTTCTTTCTTGCGCTGAATCTGTAGGACCACCATGAGTAGATGCCTTCCTGGTCTGGATAGAAATAACGGAAGGTATCGATGAAGCCTGCATTCAGAAGATCTGTGAATTTTCCTCTTTCTTCATCTGTGAAGCCTGCATTCTTACGATTGGTCTTTGGATTTTTCAGATCGATTTCTTTATGTGCAACATTAAGATCACCGCAGAAAATGACTGGTTTCTTCTCATCCAGCTTTTTCAGGTAAGCAAGAAATGCATCTTCCCACTGCATACGGTAATCCAGACGTGCAAGTTCACTCTGTGAATTCGGTGTATACACTGTTATAAAGTAAAAGTCTTCAAATTCCAGTGTGATCACGCGTCCTTCTTTATCATGTTCTTCGATTCCAAGTCCGTAACTTACACTGATTGGTTCCTGTCTGGTAAAAATCGCTGTTCCTGAATATCCTTTTTTCTCTGCATAATTCCAATATTGATGATATCCCGGCGTATCCAGTTCCAACTGTCCAGCCTGCATCTTTGATTCCTGAATACAGAAAATATCAGCATCCAGTTCATTAAAAACATCCATAAATCCTTTCTGCGCGCACGCACGGATTCCATTGACATTCCATGATATAAATTTCATACAGTTCCTCCCTGTTAGTTTTTATCCAGAAATATTAATGAGGTACCCGGATTGCTCCATTGCCACGCATTTTCACAATCCTCAAATACATCATATTAATAATATACTTTTCTTAAGAACAATCCTCTCGCCGGTGCTAAAAATCCCGCAAGGCTTCTGTCTTCTGCTGCTATTACAACTGGAAGCATAGATGCATCTCTCTTACCTGCTCCGATTTCGAGAAGTGTTCCAGTCAGAATTCTTACCATATGATACAGGAAACCTGTTCCATAATAAGTAATTCTTACTTTATCCCCACTGCTTACAATCTTGATATTAACAATCTTACGCACCGGATCTTTACACTCTTTATCATCGGTAAAGCTTGTAAAATTCTTTGGTCCGATCAGATATTTTGTTGCATCACGCATGGCTTCAATATCAAGCTTTTCCGGATAATGATAGCAATATCTTCTTGAAAAAACATCTGGTTTTTCACGGCAGTCGATATAATACTCGTATTTTTTTCCCTTTGCGCTTTTTCTTGCATGAAATCCATTCTTTGCAAGTTCTACCTTCATAATGCGGATATCCTCCGGAAGGTATCTGTTCAATGAATCTTTTAATTCTTTTGTATCATATAACTTTGAAAGCTTTACACTTGCGACCTGTCCACGGGCATGTACACCTGCATCTGTTCTCCCGGATCCGTCTATGTGCACACGGTATCCGACTAATTTACTGATACTAAGCTCCAGAATATACTGAATTGTATTATCCGTAGTCGCCTGTCTCTGCCATCCCTGATATCTGCTCCCATCATAGGAAATGGTTAGCTTATATGTTCTCATACTTTTTTCACCCAATCTGCTCTATCTTATTAATTCCCTTTAACTTTTCTTATAATTTCTGTCAACTGCATGGCAATACATAGAACCTGCCACTGGCAGCTCCTTACGAATGCATGGCAATTGAAAAACAGAGAAGCAAATAATTTTTTCGCTTCTCCGTTATATTCTATCACGTTATCTTCCTGTTCGCAATTCATTCTTATTCTAATATCTTTTTTAATTCATCCATAAATGTGCTTACATCTTTAAATTCTCTGTAGACAGATGCGAATCTGACATAAGCCACTTCGTCCAGTGCTTTCAGCTCATCCATCACAGCTTCCCCGATCGCACTGCTTGGGATTTCTTTTTCTTCCAGACTGAATACTTTTGTCTCAATCCGGTCAACTACTTTCTGTATATCTGCCGTAGCAACCGGTCGTTTATAGCATGCACGAACCACACCATTTTCCACTTTTCTACGGTCATACTGTTCTCTGGTATTATCTTTTTTGATCACTGTCAGAGGAATCGTCTCAACTTTTTCATACGTTGTAAAACGCTTCCCACATATATCACAGGAACGGCGGCGTCTTATACAGCTGCCGTCTTCTGCAGGTCTGGAATCGATAACTCTGGTATCCGGATTATTACAATATGGGCACTTCATATGAATCGTTCCTTTCTGTCCTTCAAACTCTCATTCATTAAATATAGTATATCTTTTCCCAAAACAGAAGTCAAACACATTCCCTTATTTTTCTTCGTGAATTTCCACCAGGATCAGATCCGGGCCGATTCTTTTTATACATGAAAATGGTATGACATACTCCTTACCATCTCCAAAAAAGCTGCACCACTTTCCTCCTTCTGGAACGACAAGTGCTTCTATACATCCTTTACAGTCATCTATGATCAGATCATTAATATAACCAAGCTTTTTGCAGTCACAACAGTTGATCACTTCTTTTTTCTCAAGCTCACACAACCGGATTCTGGACATATCTTTACAGCCTCCATTTCTGATACTATATACCCTTAACAGCTCTTTTCACATAAGCATATATTGAACCCTATATTTTCATAAACTCTGCTGTTTTATACTATTTTATGCTTTTTTATCTGATCTGATATTATTACTTCCTTACGAATGCATGGCAATACAGAGAACTTGCCACTGGCAACTTCTCTTGCATACTTTGGTATAAAAAGTCTGTATATTCACGACATCTCTGCCATAAATATACAGACTCTTCTTATTTCTAATCTTCAATTACGATCACAGCCACCGGACATTCTTCCTTTGCCTCGATTGCCGCACTTTCATGTTCCGCTGTAACTTTTGCATAAGCCTCTGCCACACCATCTTCATCAAACCGGAACACCTCCGGACATGTTGCAACGCATGCTCCACACGATATACATCCATCTACTACTTTTGCTTTCATGAAACATTCCTCCTTGTATAACCAGACTGCACACATTTTCCCGACTTATCGTCAGCGGCAGTTTAAACTTCTACAACAGTATGTCTCATTTTTTCAAAAATATTCTGTTTTTCCGACTCGGAATTATGGTTACATATTGATGTCTGCTCTTTTTTATCCGATAAATATATCCATTCTTATTTGATTATTGTACCGGTTTTTCCTTTGATTGCATCGTCCAGTTTATCGAATGATGTAATAAGGGCACTTCTTCCTTCTCTCTTTTCCAGGAATTCTACTGCGGCTCTGAATTTTGGATACATGTTATATTTTCCAAAGTGTCCTTCTTCCATATATTCTTTTGCCTGTGTAACACTGATCTCACCAAGCTCTTCTTCTTCCGGTCTGTCCATGTTGATCTTAACTTTTTCAACACTTGTCAGAATAATTAACTCATCAGCATCTGTTTCTTCTGCCATCTTTCCTGCAGTTAAATCTTTTTCAATAACTGCACTTGCACCTTTCAGACGGTGATCCTGTTCCAGAACAGGAATTCCACCACCACCGCAGGCAATGACAACCTGATCTGCATCCAGTAATGCTTTGATTGCATCAATCTCTACGATGCTGACCGGATTTGGCGCTGATACGATACGACGGAATCCTTTTCCAGGCTCTTCTACTACGTAATTACCTTTTTTACGCTCTGCACTTGCTTCCTCAGCATCCATGTAACGTCCGAGAACTTTTGTCGGTGTATAAAATGCCTCGTCGTATGGATCTACGATTACCTGAGTCAGGATTGTGCTGACAGTTCTGTAAATTCCACGATCCATCAGTTCTTCACGAATTGCATTCTGAAGGTCATATCCGATATATCCCTGACTCATAGCAGAACATACAGACATTGGTGCTGCTGTGTAATCTTCATGCTGTTTGGCAAATTCATTCATCGCTGTATGGATCATACCAACCTGAGGTGCGTTACTGTGTGTGATTGCAACCTGATAACCTTTTTCAATCAGATCACCGATCACTTTTGCTGTCTTCTTTACTGCTTCTTTCTGTTCTGGTAATGTTGTACCAAGTGCTCTGTGTCCTAATGCAACTACAACTCTTTTTTTCATAATCTATACCTCTGCTTTTCTAGTATTTTTCTACGAAATAATATAAGAAAATTATAGTATTTTTCTATATAAAATGCAATGCTTTTTCATTTTATCTCTTGAATATACAGAAAATTTTTCAAATTCTCTGCTATGAAAATAATTCTATATTCAAAAGCTGTTCAAACTTCTGGATAGATGTATATTCACCTTCTACTTCACCAAAACCATATGATGCAAAGATCATCGGGATACCTGCTTCCCTGCACGCATTGGCATCTCCCTGCGTATCTCCCACGTACACGGCTTCATCCAGTCCGTTTCTTTCCATGATGATACGGATGTTTTCTCCTTTTAATTTTCCTGTATAAGCCGGGCAGGTAAAGTCCTTAAAGTATTCTCCGAGTTTTGAATTCTGTAAAAATGCTTCAATATATCCGTCCTGACAGTTACTTACGATATAGAGTGGATATTTTTCACTTAACTTTTTAATTGTCTCCTGTACTCCGTCAAAAATCACACACGGACCTGTCGCAACCAGTTCATTTTCATATTTCAGCATTTTTACCAGAAGTGCCATCATCTCATCTTCCGGCATATCCGGGAACAGGCTTTTTCCGATCGCTTCCATTGGTTTTCCGAATTCTTTTTTCAGATCAAATTCGTCCAGTTCTTTATACTCAATTCCTTCATTTTTAATCACTTTATTCCACGAAACTGCTGCTACAGCTGTCGAATCCCACAAAGTTCCGTCTACGTCAAATATAATTCCTTTCATGTTTTCCTCCATCGTATATTTTTCTCGTCATTGTTCTTTTAGAGTGTGTCAACAAAATCCTTTTTTGTAAGATACACTCAGTATACTATATTCACCCTGTCCTCTACAAGCCGATCATTATAACTCATTCATGACACTGTTCACACGTTATGCAAACCACCTGCCATTAACCAGTAATTTTCTGATCCCAAAACTTTTTCTCTATACAATAAAAAAACATATAAACGTTCTTCCTGTTAACAACAACGTTTCTTTCTGTGCTATACTGAAATCAATATACGTTACAGTTCACGTACACCCGGCAAACTGTAACATTTGCATCCTCATTTACAGGTATGCTTTACGAAAGGAGAATTTCATTATGAAAGTTATTGTAATCGGACCAAGGGGGAAAATGGGAAAACTGATTACTCAGGTTGCTGCCAGCCGTGACGACATGGAACTGGTTGCCGGAGTTGCACCAAAAGGACGGGATTATATCGGCAAGGATCTGGGGACCGTTGCCATGACAGGCGCTGAGCTCGGCGTTCCTGTAGTTGATGATCTTGCAAGCGTCATCGATTCCTGTGATGTGATCATTGATTTTTCTACAAAAGAAATGGCGATGGGGGTACTTGACCTTGCTATCGCACATAAAAAAGCACTTGTATGTGGATCTACCGGTTTTTCGGCTGAAGAAATGAAACGTTTTGAAGCTGCCGGAAAAGAGATTCCAATGCTTTATGCCGCCAACACTTCCAAGCTTGTAAATATCATGAACAAACTTCTGGAACTTGTAACCACAACATTAAAAGATGAGATCGACATCGAGATTCTGGAAATGCATGACCAGTGGAAAAAAGATGCCCCAAGTGGAACTTCAAAAGAGATGGGCGAGATCATGGCTCATGCACTTGGCAAAGAATTAGATGAAATTGCTGTCTATGGCCGCGAAGGTGAATCCCCTCGCAAGCCAGGAACCATCGGCTATCATTCACTGCGCGCCGGCAATATTCCAAGCAGCCATACCGTATTCTTCGGAGGCATGGGGGAACGTCTGGAGATTACACATCATTCTTATAACTGGGAATGCTTTGCAAGAGGGGCTTGTGACTGTGCTGCTTATTTAGCTGATAAAGAGCCTGGGTTCTATTCCATCAAAGATGTCTTAAATTTGTAATTGCTGTTTAATACATTAATTTGGGTTGGATTCCCGGTCCTTGCGTATGCCTTG